>Ga0105348_1001363_pt1 | contig 16583 bp, 15 predicted proteins | sample EN8Hudsemesocosm_2_FD_83504 | JGI IMG/M metagenome (GOLD analysis project Ga0105348, IMG submission 83504) | Methane-oxidizing microbial communities from mesocosms in the Hudson Canyon - EN8C Hudson Canyon | ecosystem: Environmental > Aquatic > Marine > Cold seeps | place: Hudson Canyon... | reverse complement strand
TAATAAATGCGAAAGAAGCATCATATTTAATGCTTAAAATTTAATTAAGTAAGCCTTGCTCTGCAAAGCTCATTACTTTGTGGTCAGCAACAATCATGTGGTCGAGCACTCTAACATCGATTACTACCCCATAGTAAATGTAATATAAATACCTTCTTTATGAGTTAAATAATTGATATTAGAATCTTTAGTAGGTGATACCGCTTTGTAAATTATGAATACTACCCTAATTTATATAACTAAGGTATTAAAACAGTGCGGGTAAAATATGTTTGCAAGTACAACGGTTCAGGCAGATATCAGAGTTGATAACACAGGGTTCACTTTGGAGCTTCCTGTGATCATTACTGAGGAGGGGGTGCTCAGGAGTTATCTTGAATACTTACTCGCATTTAGATACAAAAGTGAAAGCTGGAAAAGGCGCTCGGTATTCTCTATCAGGCTACTGTTGGATTATATAAATACGAACAAAGGTGTTTTTGAAAAGCCCCGTGATATGTTTAGGGGGTTCAGTAATGCACTGTTTACTGGCACTATTTGTGGGGCTGGCAACGATCCATCTGGTTTGCGTTGGACGCCAAGAAAGTACGAAGATGCTAACTTCATTATCAACTTGATAACTCACTACACTGATTACTTAGCTGAAGTTAACGAAGATGAAGACCTCCAATTAAACTGTTTCAGGAAAGCATCACCTTTCGAGCAAAAACTTAACTGGGCAGCCTACTACCAAAAGAAAGACCGAGTCTTTCTTTCTCACCTATGGAAGCGACCAGATGCGGTAGTATTAACTCGCAGGGTTCGTTCTGTCGGCTTGCCGAGCAAAATAGTCAGTCATGGAGCTTATGATATTGCCAAAGCCTTTCCAGAAGGTCGTATCAGCGATTTGATTTATCATGGTTTCGTTCTACCCAGTCAAAATAATTGTGAAATGCTGAGCAAAAGACTCAATCTAAGAGATGTATTAATGACAATGCTTATGCATTACGGTGGTTTACGGATTAGCGAAGTTTGTCACATATATACTCATGATATCGCAGAATTTTCAGGGGGATCTCTAAATCAAGTTATTAAAATTTATCATCCTTCAGAAGGCATCGCGCCTACTGACGAAAGGGTTACTCGAAGAGAGTACCTTTTAAGGAGGTTTGGCTTAAAATCTCGCAACGAATACCCAGGTTCAAGCAAACAATTTGCAGGCTGGAAAGATTCTCTGCTAACTAATTCAAAAGATAAGTTCTTTAAGGTTGAGTTTTTTCCAGAATCCGCCAGAGAACAATTCTTTGTATTGTGGAAATTATACATTAAGTATCAGCGTGTTCGACCTGAAATTGGTGCTGAGCACCCTTATGCCTTTACATCAAGAAAAGGAACCCCCTACACAATCAAAGGCTACGCTCAATCGAATAAAAGAGCTGTTGAACGAATAGGTTTAACTTTTAGCAAAGAGTCTTGTACGACATCTCATGCACATCGTCATCGTTACGGCCAAAATTTAGCAGAATCTGGTGTTTCGGCAATCGTTATTAAGACAGCTATGCATCATAGATCGTTGGAAAGCCAAAACACGTATACGCAACCTACTGAGAAACAGATTCGCCTGCAGTTTAAGAAAGCTGAGCAAAATATACCGACTAGTTCGAGTACCAAATTAACTTTTGTTGCAGGGAGACAGAATGAGTAGTCGCACGAAAAAAAAGTATTACCCATCACTACAAGATGCATCCACTGCTATTCGGCGGCTCGATATAAAAAGTACTACAGCATATTTTAAATTGTATAAGATAGATCCAATGCTACCTGCTAATCCGTGGACCTTTTACTCAGATGAATGGACTGATTGGTACGATTTTTTTGATAATAAAAGAGCAATATTTTATGCAACATTAGGAGAAGCTTCAGATTCTATAAGAAGGCTTGGTATAAAGACTCTAAGGGAATACAGAGACCGTTATAAAGAAGATCTGCGACTTCCGTCTGAGCTACGCAGCACTTACATTGACGAATGGAAAGGTTGGAGAGAGGTCGTTGGAGAGATTGAATCAAAATACTATATAGATCTGAATGAAGCATCTTTTGCCGCGCAAAAGCTTTTAATCTGCTCACCTTCCGAGTACTTAAAGCATCACAAAGAAGACCCAAAACTACCAATTAAGCCAAGCCGGTTGTATAGAGATGAATGGACTGGCTGGTTTGATTTTCTTGCGATAAAAAAGCCTGAGTACTACAAGTCCTTAAAAGTTGCTTCTGTAGCAGCTCAAAAACTTTCAATTACAAGCTCAATTCAATATCGCAAAAGATATTGTGAAGATCTAATGTTGCCAGCTACGCCGAAGGTATTCTATAAAAAAGAATGGACTGATTGGTATGAATTTCTTTCAAAAGAGAAACCTAAATTTTATAAATCATTAAAGGCAGCTTCTATTGCTGCCCATCGACTTGGCATAGTGACATCAACTGATTACGTTAAACTTTATAAGGGAGATTCAAAACTTCCACTTAAGCCAAATGATGTGTATAGCGATGAATGGGTTGATTGGTACCACTTTCTTGAAAATGAGAAACCAAATTATTATAAAACATTTAGGGGGGCTTCTGTTGCCGCCCAAAGACTTGGTATAAAAGATTCAAGGGAGTATTTGAAGAGATTTAAAGAAGACAAGAAGCTTCCAATTTATCCACGAGGGCACTATAAAAAATGGACTAATTGGTATGACTTTCTAGGCACAGAAAGAAAAGTTTTTTACAAGACATTGAAGGAGGCTTCTGATGCCGCTCAAATTCTTGGAGCACTCACACAAGCTGAATACTATAGTCTGCGCGCAAGAGACTCAAAGCTTCCGCATGCAGTTTATCGTGTCTACTCCGATGATTGGGATAGTTGGGCTAATTTTTTAGGAATAAAAAAAAGATATTATAAAACATTTCAAGAAGCATCCACCGCAGTTCAAAATCTTTCAATTAAAACATCAATTGAATATCATCAGCGGTACAAGGAAGACTCTTTGTTGCCTCCCCATCCAAGAAGAAACTATGTAGAAGAGTGGAGTGGTTGGCGAAAATTTTTAGAAAATGGACCAAAAATTGAATCTATGGTTCATTGGGAAAAAAATGTTGAATTATGGCTTAAAGACGAACTAAATATAGATGCAAAGCAGAGTAGTGTTAGATTTTTTGTTGAGAACTTTAAAGTTCCAGAAAGGCCAGAGCTTTTGCTGGCGAAAGATTATGTTTTTAAAAAGAGGGAATATGAATCTTTGCTTCAATCGCAAGTACCGTCAAGAAGAAGGAGGATACATACATCTTTGGTTTCATTTTTTGACTGGATTCTTGAAACAAAGTGCTCCGATGAAGATGATGGAGAGCTAGTTGTACTTGAGGGATTCAAAAACCCATTTAGAAAGGGGTTTAAGATCTTTACAGGAGTTGAGCCAAATGGAAGTTATTTAGGACAATCAAATAAGCCCGTCCTTTCAATGAAATACATTAAACAGGCGAGGCTGTATCTGTTTCCTATGGGAGCTAGAAATTTCTTAGATGTTCGTAATAGATTAACGGAAATTTTCACTGCGGATTGGTTTGATGTGGAAGAAAAAGATATCGATAAGAGCGACCCTGACTGTATCTATAGAGTGTTGGAAGATGGGTTGTATCAATTATGGAATCCAAGTCGTGCGGTCGCGGTTTATATGTTATTACAAGTTCCTCTTCGTGGTCAGCAAATTCTGTGGTTGGATTCCGGTGAGGGCGACAAAAAAATTCCTTGTTATGAATCAGGGAATGTTGTCTGGAAGGTGAATACCTTGCCAACCGCCGGTCTTCAAAAAGGCAGTCATGGCGTTATTCAAAAAACCGGAAATAATCACGAAGGTATGTATATTACCACTAACAAAACTTCCACAAGGCTGGGTGGATATTCAATACCTTATATTCCGGATGATTTGACCTACTGGTTAGTCAAATTGAGAAATTGGCAATCAAAATATAACACGTTGGACCAGTTGATTGATTGGGTGGATATAAGATTATCTAGAACGGTAAATAAGAAAATTCTTAAGTCACGGGGCGCGCAGGCGTTCCTCTTTCGTGATAATGAGAAAAACGTTTTTATACCTTCATCCGTTTTCTCTATAAAGCTTGCAGCCGTGCTATATCAAATACAGGGCGATGAGAGAATGGCTGTTTATAAAAATGGCGTTTATAAAAGTAAATTTACGGCACATTCAATACGAGTTAGTCTAATAACAGCGTATGTTGTAGATGACGGTATACCGATTCATATTATCTCGAAACTGGTAGGTCATTCCTCTATTGTGATGACAATCTATTACACTAAAGTCGGTGCTGGGCAAATACGAAAAGAGCTTGCAGAAGCTGAAAAACGAGCAATGTCTGAAAATTCCCACAGTTTACAAGATATGATACTTGACGAAAAAATTGAGCAAGCTCGTGGAGAGTTGATTGCTAAAGATGATGTGTTTTTTAGTGAAATTGATGGTTCATGGCCTGCGGCCAGTTATCAGTTCTCTGATAAGGGGATTTGTGCGATGGGGGGCGCAGCCTGCGATATTGGTGGTTATGGTGAAGATGGAGAACCTAATAGCACGCCTGTTCCACAAGGCTATCTTGGAAGGCGGAACTGTGTCAGGTGCCGCTACTTTATTACAGGCCCTGCATTTATAGGTGGGCTCATGGCATTAGCCAATGAGTTATCTTTAGAAGTCAGAACTATATCTAATGAATATTCCCATCATGAAGCCTGTATTAAGTGTTTGGAAGATGAGAAGTACGACTACGAGTGCGAAGGGAAGTCGTTTCTAAAAAAGGGAGAGCTATCTAAAGCGCACTGTCATTTTGAAGAAAAAGCTGCCAAGTTGGATGTGCTGCTTTGCGACCTATTTTCAACGAACAAGTTTATTAAGCAATCCATTGCACTGATCAATGAGCAAAAAACTGATTCTGATGGGCAGCAGCTCATCGTGTCAGATTCCTTTACTAATTTTGAATTAAGACTTGAAGAGTGCAAAACAGATTTTAGATTGTTAACCCAAGTTTGTGAAAATGCTTCGATTTACTCAGGAGCGAGTGCTTCGCGTGCGCTACCGAAGCGGTCGCAAATGTTAGACCAATTAGCTGACATGAATGGCTTGCGGCCAGTTATGTATCGTTTAACTGAAGAGCAGCAATTGATTGTCGGCAATCAACTAACAAACCTGTTAATAAGCCGTATCGAAAGTTGGGAAAATATCGATAGAATCTTGGCTGGAGATCTGAAAATTGATGATTTGAATAATGATGAAACACTTGAGCCTTTATCTAAGTCCGTAAGCACGTTTTTAGAGCAGGCGAGGCAATACGTTCTTAATGGAAGCAACCAATGAATATAGAAGAAATATTCGAAAATCTTTGTTCTGAAGCTAAAAATGAGCGCATGAGAAAAACCCTTAGAGCAATCCATGATGTATGCAGTGAGCAGCATGAACGTGGTTCTAAAGATTTATCTGTGGCTACTATTGCTCGCCTAGGTGAGGGTAAGGGTGTTCCTCAGGCTCAGTCCATTCGTAATAAGAGTGGTGAAATCTATCGGGCACTTATTAATTCCTGGCAAGATGCCTATCCAAAGCCACTCAAACCAAAAATTTCCACCTCACTGGAATGGGTTGAGCGTATCGAGGACCCGGCTATCAAGTATCTTATCTATGATCTTGTGTCAGAAAAAAAGAGCCTTGCTTCTGAGTTGCAGCTTTGTAAATCTGCCACAAAGCTAAATATCGACATGCGCCAACTTGAAAGCTATGAGCTACAAAAATTGCCTACCTTAATTGACAGTGAGCGAGAAGCGGTGGTCCAGGCAATAGATGACTCTTTTCTCGCAAGGAAAGGTTTGAAGCGAACAAGTCGTGGGGCAATTGTTGATTCAAGCGATAAGGTAATATTTAAGAATGGTTTTGTATCAGCTATAGAGAAACTGATATCAATCTAAGGGTGACATAATTGATTTTTGATTAATTCGGAAACTGGATGCTTTTTTTACATTGGTACAAAAAGAGATGATTAGAGTTTTAATTTATGAGCCAGCTCGGCGAAAGAAAAGTGACGAATTATTATGATTTAACTTCCGGCCTATAACACTGATTATAGTACAAAAACGAACCCTTTTGGTTCGAGTCTATGGTATGGGACTCATGGATTGAGAAACAAAAACCTGATAATTTAACTTCACCTAACTACAAAACGAATATTTTTATTTATGCCAATTTTCAATAGTCGTGTTATTGATAAGCACACCTCAAATATCAAACAAATACCAGAAACTCACTTAAGCTTAATTGCCAATTGGGTCGATCAAATAAAAAATGGTGCTTTAAACTCATCCGTTAGAAAGAAAGTGGTGTGAAAGTCGCAGTTTTGAATTCCATAAATATCTGTGGTGATACATTATGCTATACATAATGATCCTACTTTATGAAATTACTCAATGGCGAAATATTTACTGCCAGAAGCTCCTGCTGCGAGCGTTAGGTACTCATCGGTGTTGAAGAAAATCCTGCTAGCAGTATCAGCGTTGGTTGTCGTAGGGATAGTAGCCTTGGTACTACTAATCCAGCCTTATGTGGCTACTCCAAAGATCAGAGTAGAGAATATTTCTTCTAATTCTGTCCATGTTACTGCACGCTGGAGAGATAAAGAGGAGGAGCTCGGTGAGCTCAAGCCAGGAAGTATCGTCATGTTCGAGGTAAATGATGAAGCAGCAATGTCATTCAATATCGCTTACCCTGATGGCTCAGTAGAAACCACGACAGGGGTTTATTTTACATCGGGCACCACGATTTATGTGCAAGTAAATAGCAATGGAGTGAAAGTTAGAGCAGGCACCTAACAAGTTGCTGTTGTCGCCAGCTTCGCGGCTGGGACAGTCAAAGACGTTGCTTCGCAACTGGCCGGCCCAAAGAAATCGTTAGGCATCTTAATGTCTCGCAACTCTTAGGGTTGAATGAGGGGGTGATATAAGCTATAGTTCAACTTTAAAAGTTGCACTGGAGATGCCTATGTTTTTTGATGAAGATCAGGTTCGGTATTTAACGACCCAATTTATGCCAAGACTAAAAGAAGACTCAATCACAGCAATGATTGATGTTGCTTGTCATGGTCATTCAATTTTAAGTGCTGCTCAGAAGCATTCTTTGACTCACCAGAGTCTGTCTAAGAATCTTATTAGTTTAAAAGAGTTGCAAGGTAAAATTGTAACGGCAAAAGGCTTACTACCAAGTGGCTATTTGCTTAAAGAAAATGCACATGCATTTTTAATGGCAGAAATACCTTTTTCTGATGCCTCTGTATTATTAGTTAATATGTGTGAAAAACTCGGAGGCAGAGTTGAAAGGGGTAATAAAGATAGTGAAGTTAAGTTGTATTTAGAGAGTTCGGTTACCGTAATTTCTTTAAATCCAGGCGACAGTTATCAGTATAAGTGGTCATATGAACATGCTGAATTATAATAATGCCTAACCACGGCTCCACTGGACAAATGTTCGCTGTCACCTTATATGGGGGAGCCTTCGTGCAAAACACGCCATCAAAAATTTTCTCGGTGAGCAGGGCGTTAATTTACAAATTGACTGAATTATCCTATCCCGTTTAGCGTCTGCTTAGTTTTAGGATTATCCGGCGTCTGCCCACACAAATATCGAACGTTAACGTCTGCTTTTTGGCCGATGAATGCCATTACTGTCCACGGAAAACACCATTATTGAACGACTTAAAACCGCACTAAGCAGTGCGCTCGAATTTACTTAAAAGTGTGCGGTTTGGCCAGACAGCTAACAATGGCAATCACACTGCAATAGCCGTTACAAATTTCTGGTTGCAGCGTGAAAATAGCGTTTGGTACATGACAGGGTACTGATAATCGCTATCTGAATTCTTCCCAGTTCAAATCACTAGAAAACACCAATCCCTTAAGATTTAGTGAAGTGACTAAGTCTTTGAATTTATCAGTGCAATAAATAGTACCGCAATTGTCAAACTTGGTTTTAAAAAGTAGCTTATTTTTAATATCAGCTTCATTGAAAGAAATACGATCAACACCAATAATTTCACCTTCTGACTTATGGTGCTTACTATTAATTTCATCATGAGCCCCAATCTCAAAACAGTTGAACAAATAAAATTGATCGCCTGAAACTGTAATTGGTAAAAACTCCCCTGAAGGATCAAGGTATTCTTCTAGCTGATTTTTTGCATCTAAAGATAGCGCAAGCACAGATCCGTGCCACCAGCATATATCTGGTATTACGGCTGAGGCACGGCGCTTTGCTGGCTCAAATGAAGTTTCAATGGTTTTCCACCAATCGCCTAAAGCCAAATTATAGGAAAAGAACGACTCAATTTGATCAAATGTATACTCTCTCTCGACCGGCACATTATCAAAATAATCGTCACAGGTAAGTGTCAGCTCTTGGTATTTTTCGTAGTCCATTCTTATTGCATATACACTCATGCTATCTAACCCCTGTAATTTTCAGGCTGTAGTTCTCCATTCTCCATTCGACTGCCTGTGTTTCTCAGGAAGGCTCGAAGTGTATTCTCTGTTTTAGTTGAACGTATATTTGAATTTAACCAAACTTCATAGGCTTCAGTATGATGGCGTTTATGGGAAGCGGCTTCCCCAGCGAACCAATGTGGCTTGTAAGCTGTCTTCTGTATCATCCAAGCACCATTATTACCGTCGTTAATGGCCACGCCGAGAGTATGCATACGAATTCGTGTTCTATAGTTAAGTTTAGTCCTTCCTTTGCCAGGGACGATATGATGAGCAGTGTAATCGCCAGAAGGCTTGGGACGACCATCAGCCCTCATATTCTGCTCTAACTGATCTGTTGGGTGATGATCTTTACTTTCCAAGTCATTAGCTCTATTTCGAGTCTCAACTGCCGTTTCATTTTCGCTCCCTCTAGCACTGGACCTCATGGCCTCCTGCTGAGAGAATACGTCTGCAAGCACATCTAAATGAGCCTCTTCAGCCTCAAGATGCTTCATATCTGCATCAAATCTTGCATCTGAATACTTGCTGTTACTTTGAAACGCACGCGCTTTTAATTTATATGAGTGCAGTCGTCGTTCAAATAAATTTGCACACTGTAAATATTCATCTAGATCTTTATTAACCGCTATTCCCTGATCCATGTCAATCTCCTTAAAGTTGATACCGTATTGTCTGATATTTTAGTCGTGGCTCTAATAATTATTAGTAGGCTTCCACAAGTTCTTCACGAAGTACCCGAACATTATCTGGTGCGTCTACAGAGAGCCTTACTTGACTCCCATGAGTCTTATCGATTGACAGTTTAAATTCTGTTGAAGTTTTGTCAGTGTTTTTGATGATAAAGCAGAGAGCTTCACCGGGCTTGCGTGTAAGAACTAGCCTTCCGTTACTCATAATGCATAATCCTTTATGTGTGAGTTAGAGAGGCGGGATTGTACAGATCTTGTTCAAATAGTTCTACATTGAATTGGTAAATACTGGTTGAGTACATAGGTAATTGAAGCAAGGTGACTATTGCTTACAACTTGCGCTAAAGCTGCACTGAGGAATATTGCTATGTTCCCTAAAGCGATCCCTTTGGGCTCATCGTAATGCCGTTTTTTGAGCAAAAAGCGTTACATTTTAGAACGTCATAAAACCCATAGCTTCGCCAGCCAAAGCATTACCTTTTGTAGTTCGTGTGTGTATGGGACATAAGATTGACCGCAAATTGCGACTTAAGTTTGTCCTGTTTTGTAGTGGTCAGTAATGCCACTTATAAAACGCATGATCCCACTAAACAGGTTAGATATTAATAATATGGTTTAGGCTCAAGTGATTTAATAAACACAATAAGCCGCCTATATATTTTCATTATATTTCTGATTTACATAAGTGGTTAAATCATCATAATATAAGTTGCCTATTGTGCCATTTGGTAGGTGTAGGAGAGCAACTATTGCTTTTGTTAAATGCTGGTACAACAAGGAGTATTTAATTGTAACGATTTCCATATTAAGATCTAGACTACCATGTGCAATGTCATTTCTTATTTTAAAAAACGCTGTTTCCCCCTTACAAAATTCACGGCTTATACTTTTTTTATCTTTTCTTCCTGAAGATATTAGTTTTGCAATTCTATCTGATGCAAATGAAGCGTCCTCACGATAATCTTTTTTAAAAAGCGCCTCAATAGCTACTATAAGAATTAGAAACCCATGTTCATCGTTCGTTAAGCATGGAGCGGTTTGTTTATAATCGATTGCTAGCTGAAGTACTTTATCTAATGAGTTTTGATCATCCCATTCTTTTTCGAGTAATATATTGAATGTCTTGCGACAGTCATTATATTGATTATTTTTAAGTACTGATAACCCCCGCATTAAAGGAGAGAATAAGTAAGGCGTTGTATGAGGTTTTGAAGTTGTAGCTCCAAATAATACATCTGTTTCCACGCTCCCTGAACTTACAGCTATACAGTCGAAAGGGGACACTGATTGGGAACAAAACATATAAGAATATTCATATTTCAATCCATTTGAAATATGAAGACCCAAGGCTTCAATTATTGATCTTTGAATTTCATTTGCAATACCATTCCATGCACTGTTTTCTTCCTCACTAATTGGCTGAATCACTTCCAATATCAATAGAACATTACCGCCCTGAAATCCCGCGAATTTGTTGTTATGAAAAATGCTTATTATATTTTTAAATGTGTTATTTGGATCATATCCGCTAAGCTCATCTAGTTCATCTTGCGAAAATGTTTCGGACAATGGACGGCTACCATACTTCTTTATACTTATGGAGTACTTCGCACCCTTATGGTCTCCTGAGTGCTTAAAACAATTGTCGGAGTCGATCAGCCACGTATACCCGAATATTGGAGTCAAATATCGAACCGTTGTTTCTGCTAACACTTCCATTCACTATTTCCCTATAATTTTAATTATTATAATTGACCGTTCGAATATAAAATAAATATAAGTATCCCTTAAGAGGCGGAAATGTGCGAGATTGAGTCGATTATTAGCATCAAAATTTTAAATATTAAGTTCAGGGAATAAAAAGGATGCAGATAAAGTGACTCTTATAGTAGCTCGAATTGATGAAAATAGTATTTACATTGAGTCAGATTCAAGGATTACCGATGAATCCAAGGTAAAGAATGATCCTTTATGTGGGTTACTAAAGACCTTAATTTTACATCCTTTTTTTTGTGTTAGTTTTGCGGGAAATGTTCACTACGCTGAGGAGGCAATTAAACGATATTTTATAGCTCAAAAGACTGCCGCGACAATAGATGAAGTACTTGAAATGCTCTTAAAATTGCTTGTCGCTGTGAATATCGAATCAGGCAAAAAAACTGATTTCATTTTGGCTTCTGTAATAGATAAGGTTCCTAAACTTTATCGAATAGAGGGCGGTGAATTATCAAAAGACCTAACTGTTGCCTGGATAGGTGATATTGATGGCTTTGAATACTATCAAGCTCAATACCATATGCTTTCAGGAGATATTGAAAACAAAGATAGGATGAGAAAAGCGTTTGAGTCTGTTATTGAAAACAGTGAGTTGAACTCGATTGGTGATTTTCAAGTATCCACTTATATTAATCATGATATTAACCCAAAGCATCCTGTGTTCATTCATGGTTTTAGAACTAAAGTCGATATCACAGAAGCTCAAGTAATTACTATTCATGAAAAAAACAAACCTGAACCTCTTCCTTTAGGATCAGTTGAAGGTGGATCTCACGGAATATCTTATCTTGCGACAGTAGATCCAACTTATTGTGGTGTAGCTATACACTTTATGCATGGTAACTTCGGAATTCTATTTTGCCCTCAGCTAAGTTTCAACGGTATCGTTTTCAAAGATACTGATGGGGAGAGCTTTGTAAATGCTATTAACGAAAAATACAAGATACCATTACGAGGCCTAGTAAGAATGGGGGGTTCAGCTCTCAAATACATGGATACTCGTAAATTTGAGAGTGCACGGAAATGTACAGAGGAAAAAATAAACGTGATTGACAATGAGATTTTAATAAAGCGTCTAGCATTTAGGTGCAATCAAAAATCAAAAGGAAATATTGGAACACAATCGGATATCCATAGAATTTTAGAAGATGAATTGGACATAACACCAAAAGAACTTAAAGTTTTTGAACTGACTTTTTTAATCTCACATGGGCTTAGCTCTAGTGAAGATAAAATCCGAAATTGTTTAGAAGCATTGCACCTAAACCGTAAAGATTCAATCGGGGAATAAAACATAAATGGATATTACAGCGGTTATATGGGGCATATTGGAAAAATCGTGGTTCTTAATCCCGTTAGCAATTTTAGCTTGGCTGGCAAAATCAGCTTGGTTTAAAGGTGTTATTGGGGAAGCTCTAGTCAATTTGTCAGCAAAGTTCTTACTCAATAAAGAAGAATATCACCTTGTAAAAAATGTCACGCTCCCTACAGACGACGGTACAACTCAAATAGACCACATAATCGTATCAAAATACGGTATTTTTGTAGTTGAAACGAAGAATATGAAAGGCTGGATCTTCGGTAAGCCAAATCAGCGTATGTGGACTCAGAAAATCTATAAATCATCCCATAAATTTCAAAACCCGCTTCATCAGAATTATAAGCATATTAAGACATTGCAGAGTTGTTTGAGCATTGAAGAAGACAAGTTGTTCTCAGTTATTGTCTTCGTTGGAGATAGTACCTTTAAAACAGAAATGCCAGATAACGTAACCTATGGAGGTGGCTATGCTCGATTCATCAAGTCGAAAAAGGATGTTGTTCTCACTGATGATGAAGTAAAAACCGTATTATCTCAGATTCAACAGGGGCGGCTTAAGCCATCGTTTAAAACATCTCGCGAACATGTAAAACATGTTAAGCAGATAGTGAGAGATAAAGGGAGTATTACTTCTTGCTCAAAGTGTGGGTCAGATATGGTTGAAAGAGAAACATCAAAAGGCCCCAATAAGGGTAAAAAATTTTTGGGTTGTTCTGGCTTTCCTAAATGCAGAACGATGCAGCCAATTAATTAACGTAAATAACTAGGGGAAAAGGTTAAGTTCCCTGCCCTACTAGGTGTGGTAACAATTATTCAAGGATGTCTTGGTTTGCCAAATAAGACACTTAAAAAGCTATTCAGCTCTATCGAGCAATTAGTAAACAAGATCCGATATAAGACTTTTTAAATAACTTATTTATAGAAATAAATCGCGTGTGCTCATATAGTATACATATCTGGCTATGCTGTTGAATACACTGTTTTGGCCTAATCGTAGCAACTGATACTTTGAAAATATATATGAAAAAAATTGAATTAAACTTTGGTGCTATCTCAATAGACAATGCAACTTTAAAGGGCGAGGGCTACAAATTCTATGAAGGTTTGCTCGCCCAAATGCGGCAATTCAAGGAAAGCCCTGTTCAAGTTGTTCAAACTGACATTGTTCATAATGAGGCGATAAAACATATTGGCCAAGAGGTATCGAAAACAAGATCCGCAATTAATCAGACATTACGATCAGCAAATAAGCAGCTAAAAATTAAAAGTGAATCTATAAATAAAGCAAGAGAATTACTTTCAATAGATGGAGAAGATCATGAGGTTGCAGATGGTCGCTTGAAGAAATACTACGAAAATATTGGCGCTAATGTCATCGACTCCTCTGAATATGTCAACTTAGCTTTGCTCATGGAAATGTATTTCGAGACAGATGCACCATTTGAAACGGGAAAAGACAAAAAGAATGAATTTCCTGATGCTATTGCGTTGCTCAGTCTTGAAGGCTGGGCAGAAGCTAATGATATTAATGTGATTGCGGTAAGCCAAGATAAAGGGTGGAAAAATTATATAGATGGCTATTCTAAGCGCATAACCTTGGTTTCATCGCTGGTAGAAGGGTTAGAAAAATTCCAGCCCCATAACAAGGTTGCAAGCATTATTGGTCATATCAGAGAAGATTTACTTCTCGATGAGGATAATCATGTGCTAGAGGAAATTGAGCAGGCAATAGCAGACAGTATTGATGGTTACGATATAACTATTGAGGCCAATTCATACATGCACTACGAATGTGATGATACCTCAGCTGTATACCTATCTCATGATTTTGATAATGACAAGAGTGGGCTAGTAAAAGTAAATATTATTAGAATTGATGATGAATCAATAGTGCTCAAGGTTGGTGCGAAAGTTGAGGTAGCGGTTGAAGCTAACTTTGGTTTTTCTGTTCATGATTCTGTCGATAAAGATTATGTAGGAATGGGTGGTGCAGTTTGCACAACTAACGAAACATACCAAACAGATATATTGCTAACTCTATCGGGTGATTTCTCTCAAGACTTCGATGATTTAGAAGTGACTGAAATAGAGGTGCTAGACACAATTGAATATGCTGACTTTGGAGAGGTCGAACCTGATTGGAGAAATGAAAACGAAGAGGATGAGGATGAGGATGAGGATGAGGATGAGGATGAAGATGTAAAAACATAACAAGAACTGCTACGGATAATATACTCGCTGGTATTTCCTAGTTTCAGCAAGCAATAGAGCTTTTTGAAAAAGCTGCCTTGACCTAAAGCCCCACAATCTACAACTAAGTTTCTTCTCGATTGAGCCACCGGACAATGTAGGTCGCATATGCGACCAAATATTGGCCAAAACGGACAATCTTATGTCACAACAACACGTGGGAAGCTGATGGCGAAAATACAAAACCGATACCTTTAGTTTCCGTATAACCCATCTCTTTAGTGAGTGCTAAAGAGTATGCTCTGATTCCCACTATGCGCCTAAAACAAAGGTTTATTGGGTGCTGAGAAATGCTATCCTTAACCATTTTCAAATGGGCTTATATGGTTTCCGTTCAACATGGTAAAATACGGATTCTGTCTAATAAATCTGTTATAACTTCGTATGAATTTACCGAAACCTAGATACCTGAAAGCGCTATTTGTCACTCCATTAGCTGTTGTGCCAGCAGCAATATTACTTGTGCTTTATTCGTTTGTTGTTGGCGATTTATCGCAATCTCAATTTTCAGAACCAAGAAGCCTTATCACACTTGTTTTTGCCGTGTTATTTGGTGTCGTGGTCGCATTCGTTGCTATGCTGTGCGCATTGCCAATATTAAAAATACTAAAAGTTAAGCACTGGTTTAATTTCGTTACGGTTACGCTGGTAGGTATAGTTCCAATTGCTTTGGGGTTTGTCATAATCTCATCAAGTCCTATGGAACCATTTTTGTCTTTTGCTTACTTTTCAGTTTTTGTATCTACAACCGCTTGGCAAACATTGAAATGAAACTAAAAAGTTATAACAATGCCCCATATGGCGGAGTTAAGGCTTCCAAGAAATAAATTGCATACGCATTTGCCTCATAGTGTTTAAGGAATAAACCATGGAAAAAATAGATCACCCTTTTGTTCAAAAGTTTTCTGATTTTTGGGCTGCACCAACTCTTGAGGGTGTATCCACACTTGTGCATGATGATGCGATATTTATTCAGCCTCTTACCAAACCGTTACTGACCACTGAATACCACAAATACTTCAAAAGTGTTATGAAAGTATCTCCAGATATTCATGGTGAGGTTATAAGGTACTCTGAAAGTGGAAATCCTGATGGTCTTTTTATTCACTGGATAATGAAATTCTCAATCGGTTCGTGTCAAAAGGAAGTTAGTGCGGTAGACATTATTAACTTGTCAGGCGGTAAAGTTACTAATCGAACTGTGCATATGGATCTTCTGCCTGTTTTAGGTAGTATATTGATTAGGCCTACCGTTTGGTTTAAATGGGCAAAGTTCATTTTAGAAACGAGTAGACTTTAATCAATGAAAAATAATGTAGGGCGTAGTGTAAACGCCAAAATTCATTGTCCATAGTCTTCATCGAGCCATACTAGGCTATGCATATAGGAACCATTGTTGAAATATTCAAATCTAATATCAAAAATAGAAAATGCTTATACTCTGATGCTGTCTCTTAATATTCTTGAGAGAGTCGTTGAAATAAAAATGGTTGATCATCATCCTGACTATGATCTCACTCCATACAAGGGTCCCTGCACATCAAACTATGTTTTTAAAGACAGTATTACAACTCCGCAGTCATTATCATCCGTCATTAACGTGGCAATAGGTAGGGTAAGAATAATACACAGTGATGACCTGAAGAATTTAGCAGAAGATAATTCAATAATGTATTCTCCACCAATAAATGGGGAATACATTATTGAAACTGCGATGGAAAATGACGAAGATATATTCTTCAGTAGTGGATTTGCCCCTGAGATAGATCAGTTCAATTTAAATGAGATAAAAGCAAAGGTCAGTAATGATGAAAGTAGAACAATCGCACTGGAGGGGAGCTTTATAGGGGATTCTTACGGTATATCTCCTGAAGACTGGGACTTATATGCAGAAATAATTTATGTAGGGTTTAAGTCAAGTCTTGATGACTCTGACTTTTACATAGAGCTAATATCGCAAAGCTATTCAATGTACATTAATAAACACTACAGACTTGCTTTT
>Ga0105348_1001361_pt1 | contig 16587 bp, 18 predicted proteins | sample EN8Hudsemesocosm_2_FD_83504 | JGI IMG/M metagenome (GOLD analysis project Ga0105348, IMG submission 83504) | Methane-oxidizing microbial communities from mesocosms in the Hudson Canyon - EN8C Hudson Canyon | ecosystem: Environmental > Aquatic > Marine > Cold seeps | place: Hudson Canyon... | reverse complement strand
GTAAAAAATGCGTTTTACCAGCCACCACCTTTGTAATTAACAATATAAATTTAAAAGCATAAATAGTCCTTTTTTCTTTTAATAACAGGTTTATTTCCACCAAGCTTTGGTTAAGTGGGCAAGAAAAAATTATTTTATATAATCGTTTGACACTGGCGCGAATAAGAACCTGTTTATGGCGAGGTACTAGGTTGGATGATGTCTTCAGCTAGCCAATGGACAAAGCTAAAAGAACAGCTTGTTCATTGTTAATATAAGCTTTATCCTCAGAATAGGTAAAAAGTGTTTACCTTTATTTTGTTATCCCCTATCAATTTTTGTGTGCGTTTATTCTCAGGTCACCATTTAATAAAAAGAAACTACACGATAATATAATTCTGGCATTCTTCTATGCGCAGCAGAGGGCAAATTAGAAACATGGGCGGTACTGCTGTTATTAAAACCTAGTATCTTTTCAGATAAATCTATCTAAATAACTTAAAAAAATCAATTTTTCTCAGCATAACAAAATATGTAAGTAACTATTAAAGGTGACTATCATGGCTCTAAGAAATTTTGTTAAAAATCGACAACAATTAATTAATATCATAGGTATAAATACTGACAAGGAGTGTCATTTACAGTTAGTTAGAATAGACAAAGAACAGCTGTTTTTAGCGTTTGAGTTTTTAAACAATACAGACGACAAAAATATGATGAATCGCTCATATTCAGAAATGGAAAAAGCTGTTGAACAACAGCTTGTATTCGCTTTTATTGATGAAAGTACGCAACAAATTGTAGGTCTTGGTTGCGCATTTCAGCTTGATGACTCTCTGTTCTATGAAGTAGGAGGGTGCTATGTCCTACCTGAATACAGAGGGTTAGGGCTGCAAAAAGTGCTTTTGGAAGCTCGAAATGTTGCTTTACTTATAACACAAGGGTCTTCAGTTAACATTGGTACAGCAATCAAGCCAAATAATATACCTTCGCTAAAAAATGCAAAGAATGCTGGTTTTGTTCAGTGGAAAACACCATCAAAAGAGTTTTTAGCACCATGTAAAGGTTGTAGTTGCAGCAATAACTTATCTGAAGAAAGGCTGTGTTGCTATGATTACTACTTATTAAGCAATAAGCTCAAAAGCCACTTAGTAAAAGAATATATACAAAAACCCAGCAAAATACTCGAACTATTAAAGCCTCATTTTAATATGTCTTTCAGCGTTAAAGCCAACTTCTTACCCATTCTAAATTAAACACTTTGCTGTCCATTTCATTAGGTGTGAAACCTTATATTGAAAATGGACAGCAACAAATTTCATTATGAATATGCATATTATTTAAGGAGTCTAAAAATGATTAAAAGTTTAATATACGGTTTATTTGTTTTGTTAATATTTTCTTGCAACAAAGTGGACCCACCTGTATCAACTGAAGGTGATAATAATACAAATAATAACCACCAAGAGTTAATAAGTAAATATAGCAAAATGAAAAGGAACAACATAGACAGTCGAATAAAGTTTAAGTTGCCAAAAGTTAGTTCGCTTCATAATATGCCCACAAGTGAAATAAGCTCCCTTCAAAAACAAACAGCTAAAACTATTGGTAAGAGTGTTGTTTTTCAAGATGTAATATTTAATACCACCGAGCAAGTAAATGGTTTTGGTCCCCGCATGGTAGTAATACCAGCAGGAAGTTTTATTATGGGGTGTTCAGCAAAAGAGACTTCTTGTCCCAAAGCTTCATCACCAAATGTTGTAATGACACATGATTTGCCGTTTGCAGTTAGCGAAACAGAAGTTACTTTTACTGATTGGCAGTTATGTGTTGCGGCAAAAGGTTGTCAAGGCAATCAATTTCCTGACGATGCCGGCTGGGGGAGAGGACTTCGTCCTGTTATGAATGTTAGTTGGTATGATGCATTAGAGTATACAAATTGGTTAAGTGGTGTAACAGGTAAACAATACAGATTACTTAGTGAGTCTGAGTGGGAGTATGTTGCGAGAGCTGGCACATCAATGATCTACTCTTTTGGGAATAATATCAGTTGTCAGCAGGCAAGCTTTAATGGTGGTATCGTTGATAATAAAAAGAGCGAATGTTTTTACCTTGTTGGCAGTAGCCTTAAAGGTACCAGTGAGGTAAAGTCATACCCACCTAATGCATTTGGATTGTTTGATATGCAAGGTAATGTATGGGAATGGACTCTTGATTGTTGGTCAAGTTCATTAATGCCCAAGCCTTTAAACGGAGAACCATATTTTCACAAAAAATGTAATACGGTTGTTACACGCGGAGGCTCATGGAACAATGAAAGTGAATATTTACGTTTATCGTCTCGACTTGGTATAGGTAAACTAAACCCTATTCTTAATCAAGGTTTTCGTATTGCACAAGATATGTTTGTAACTATGTAGCCAATTGTTATAGTTAGTTTTTTACTTCTACTTTAAAAGTGATCAACTAACTTAAATCGTAAACTTGAGTAATAAGTATTTAAACAGGTCATACACAGAAATATCTTGATAGTCCTGTGCATGCCCTTGAACAGAGTTAAATTAACTCGTCACAAAAAATACCTAAAGGCAATCTCTCCTAATTCAGGCAGTTACTTAGGCTGAATGGCTCGAACTTCGGCCAGACATCATTAATAAAATCAGGCTTTTCATTATAAATAAGCGAGTTTGGTAGTATGTAGTTTGTTTCATCGTTCATGATAACATCATTAAGATCACCAATATAATTTGCAGTGATTAACATATTGGTAAATTCGAAGGCATTGTTGTCTTGTGTAAATATTTGGTTAATAGAGCCGTAGTTTGAAGGAGAAAATATATTCGCAATAATGAATTGTCCGTCAGATCCTGTCGCATAGCCAATTCCTCTTTTTTTAATACAATTTTTATAAATTATGTTACCTGGTAAATTTGTGCCATGTATTCGATCAAAAGCTATATATTCAACCGTATTACCTTCTACTAAGTTGTTTGCAGGATGATAACCGTGCATTAAAATATCTGCACTTTTAAAGCTTTGACCTTCAGAGTTTTTCCCCCAGCTTTCTGTGGAAGTGTTGTAAAGTATGGCATTTAAACTAGCTCCATTATGAATAAGCAGTGCATGGCGTAAATGTTCAAATTGATTGTTTTCTATTTTGCATCCTGTTGTATGTCTTGATAATTCAGCTCCATATCCTATTGCACCGCTGCCTAGATAATTAGAACCTTTGAAAAAGCTATTTTTAACTTCACAGCTGTTAACATTTTGCAGGTTTAAATGGCTTCGGCCTGTGTACAGGCTCTTCATATTATCAACGTGAAACCAAATTGAATTAAATACTTTCTTGTGCTTCCTCTCTTGAAACAGTCATGTTGGCTATACCCGCAAAAGGTAAAAGACCTAATATTCTAACTCAGTGTTATTAACTTTATAAGGGAGTGAGATAGGGCGATCAACAGTAATTAAAGAACCTGATTTTTGAGTTACAGTTAACATTTGCCCTTTAGTAAATCTTTTATAGCCGCTTTCATCAGCTTCTGTTTCAGGATCATCAACACTATTTGGCTGTATAGGATCGTCTTTTGGGGTACTAGAATTTATTACTTCGTCAGACTCAATCTCAAAATTTACACCTATATCAAATAAAGTTAGCTCATCAATAGTTGCGTCAATACTGAGTTGATTTGAAAGTGCAGGGATGTCGTTGTTAACATTAAGTACAATGCCTCTTTCGTAAACAGCAAAACGAATTCCATAGTTCTCTCCCAATAAGTTTAATTTAGTCTGAGCTTGCTCACTTCCTTGAAGTAAAACTGAATGTGTAATCCAAACATCTTGATGGAAGTCGTAAACTCCGAAATAAAATAATTTAAAATGTTACTAGCTTGTTTCTTAAGCCAGCTTTTTTTTTGCAAAATGAGCTGGATTTTGGCGATAATAGCTAGCTAAAAATAGCAAAGATTCAAATTCTTCATTTCTATTTTTTGTTAGCTTTATCATACACCGACAATTTCCTCCTGATCTTAATGCTAAGTCCCACATGATGCGGCAATGATTGTCTCTGTATGTTAACCATGAGCGTTGTGCTGCTATTAAAGATTTTTGTTCAAAATCATCCTCATCATCAACACAATTAATAATCTATTATATTGAATGTTTAACCTTTCATCTTCAGCTAAATAACTTGCTACAGTCCAACTGGCTTTACACTCACCCTTGTCTTCGGCAATAGAGCTATTAACTATTAGCAGGCAGGCTAAAGGTAAAAAAACATTGTAAATTTTCATTAAATTCCTCGATATTTATTAAGTAATTACATAAATATATTGCGGGAAAGTTTTAAATTTATTGATAGCAAATCATAGTTATCATAATTAGTGAAAAAGAATAGAGTCATTGTGAGTTAACGATATTTAGTAACTCTATGTTAATAATGTATAGCTGAAAACTTCATGAATAAGCGATTTAACGTAACCTTTCGACCATTAATGATTTACGCCATGCTCTCTTTTTTCTTTTTCGACATTGATGTATTTTACGATCGTTTTTTAGGCGTTGATTCCTGTAGGCCGTTGTTATAATAACCTGTGAATCTAAATGGATGACAACGTAAAGTTTTTTTAGTTTTTGTATTAAGCTAGGCGTTACTTGATCTGGAGGGAGCTTTTTTAACGCATCTTTGTTAATAGAAATTATTTTACAACCCTTATGGTATTGTGTTTTACCAATTGAAATAAGTGTTTCAATTAGATTGGTAGTAATACCACGTTGCTTCATTCTTGATGCTGCATGTTTATTAATTTCCATACTGATACCTATATATAAATGTGTGGATATCTATAGATATGCTGGGAAAAATTCGAATTCTAACACCCCGTGCCATTCATAAAGACAAGAACTGTTTTTTGTGACTTCATTTTTAAATTAAATTTTTCCCAGCAAAGACTAAGTACCTAAACTGAATCAAATCAAGGGCTGCTAAATGTCGTGGTTAATAAAAATAAACCCTTTTGCTTGGCTTGCACCATCACAAGCTAGGCAAGGGTATGAAGTAAAGCGAAAGCAAAGAGACAACTCATCTAAAGGTCGCAAACCTAAAGATACTTTGCCACCTAAAAAAATGCCTGAAAATAAGGTTCCATCTAAGCCATCTTCAGGTAAAGCAAATAATGGAAGGGGCAGTGATTCAGGTCAAGGAGAATCAGGAGGAGGTGGCAAGTTACTACCAATCCCCCCCTCAATGCCGATAAAACCTACACCTATTGTCCCTCAACCTCCGTTACCAAATGAGAGTACCGATATGAATTCAAGAAACGAACAAGACGACGCATCAGCAATAGGAGCAGGCTCACCTTGGCTTGCTTATTTATTAAGTTTTTTAGCTGTACTTTACATTGCCTTACTCGTATTGGTATGGGTGGGGCAAGAAAAGGTTTTTCAAAAAGAATACGGAAAAGTGCCTAAGGCATTAATGTCCCAAACGGTGTCAGAAATACTACCCGATATTATCTATCAAAAAAAACCAAGCAGATTTATTGTAGCTAAAATATTGTGCATATATTATAGCTATCCTCTTATAATTATGGTGGTGTACCTCTTGTACATATATTGTTTAACTGCTCTCCATTGGTTAGGCTGTATTTGTAACAGAGTTCAATACTTACTGCCTAAGTCTAGATTATCAACAATTGTATTTGTTACCGAGTTAGCCCCTTCTTTTGGCATATTAAGCTCTTGCTGGGGCCTAATGAGCCGAGGCAGTACTACAGCGCAATACAGTAAGTTTGTAACGTTAGGACCAACCTATATAGGCATATTTTGTTTACTGTTGGGGCTTATATACTTAAATATTGTGCCAAAGTTAAAACAAGTAGAGGTGGTTAGTTAAATGGATGATGAACTTTATGATCGCCAACGACTCAAAATTACGCTTTGGCAGCTTTATGTAGACATGTTGTTTATATTTTTGGTGCTATTTTGAGTAGGTAAAAAGCTATTTAATTATGTTATTAGAGGTGATAGCTTCACCTCTAATTATTTATACACTGTAACCTAATATTTGATTTCCCCCCTTCCATCAAGCAAATGCCATTTTGTAGTATGAAATGCCATCTACGGTAAGTATGTTTATTCAGCAAATTAAACGTAACGAGAAAATTAAGCTTCATTTTTTATAAAAAATCCCAGCAAAAACATTAAAGAATGCATACAAGCTAAACAGCTTTTTATTACTTGTATGTAAATGAATTAATTTATTACTTTGGGGATATTAATATGAATAAAAATCAACAATGTTTTTACTGTGGCGAAAAAACTGAAATTGCTCACAATGTATGTGATATATGTAGCTATAAATATCCCGAAGCTGCTTATCGAACAATTCATTATTGGAAGTCATTAAAGCCACTTTTCCAAGATTATGAATGTACAGGTTTAAGTGTTGGAGCCCAAATTACAGAGTGTTGCATTAAATCACTAGACGGTACCTCTCTCTTTTTTAGTCGTTTTAATCCAAACATTGAGGTTGAAAAAAAAGCAGAAAAAATGACCGGATTGAATTTAGATAACTTAAAAGAAGAGCCAGAGTTATCGCATCACTGGTCAACACTGTTTTCATTAATAAATAACCGAGTGCTAATTAGCTGGGGCACTAGCTTAGATGAAAGAGTTTTAAATGACGCAGCAGCAAATTTTGCTACACCATTTGATTCAAGCACCCTATTTCTTGATCTTGAACCAATATATAGCCGTATAAGAGGGGAGTGGAGCAAGGGTAATGGAGTATATGCTCGAACATCTTTAAAATATGCCGCAAAGCTTGAAAACATCGCTGTACACAATACTCATAATGCTGCGGATGATGTTGATATTTTAATGGCAATTTTTAAAAAATTACTACGTGTTGACTTACCATCCCACCTTGAAATAAAACCATATAAAAAAGTACCAACGGAACTGATAAATAACCAATTTTATGCTTTATCAGCGCTTAAGGGAAAGTGTGCTTAATATTAAAATGTATTTATAAATCAAATTAGTAATTTATAAAGTTATTAACATAGAGAAGGCTTAAGCAATGGAAGATTACTGGCAAAAAGATTTAGAGAAAATTTATCAAAGACATGAATTCAACATGAAAATGATAAAAGCACGTTTTAATGACACGCCTATAAAGTCGGTGTCAGACAATACTGAAGAAATCGCCACCCCTTATAGTGAAAAACGAAAGTTAGCTTTAGTAGAAGGCGTAGTTACCAAACGATTTAGTGACACAAGGTTTATTCGTAATGTGAAAGTACACGACTTACAGGTGGTCGACTTTGACTATGGGACATCTTTTCACTATAGCTTTTACCATTGTCAATGTTTCCCGTTAGTGCATAACTTAAAAATAAGAAACAAGTCAACTAAAGCGGTTAACCAATTGCACTTGTATCTTGAAATCATTCCTGATGAGTTTGTTGCTGCTAGCCATAAGAAACAACCTGTAAAAATAATAAACCAATTGCTTCCTAATGAAACAATTGAGCTAGAAAATTTATATTTACCCTTAGAATTATCAAGTTGGCAAGCATTAAGAGAAAGTTGTCGAGCTCAGTTATTCTTGAGGGGAGAAGATGCTAATACCGGAAAAATCATTATCTCTGAGCAAGTTAATATAAAGCTATTAGCTTACAATGAGTGGTTTGCTGGCAGTATTGGTTTGAGTGCAAGTTACGTACAAAGTAATCATCCCAAATTGCATCAATTAGTAGCGCCAGCAGCAAAAAGGTTGTTCAAAACTACGGGCAGCAGTGCCTTTTCAGGTTATCAAACGGGAAAAAAAAGCTATATTATAAAAATGTTACAAGCTTGCTTTGATGAGATTCAATATGGGCAAGAGTTAACATATATTAATCCATTGCCTTCTTTTGAATGTTCAGGACAAAAAATTAGGTTTGCAGATGATGTTCTTTTAAATAAATGCGGAACATGCCTTGATTTGAGCTATTTTCAAGCAGGATTAGTGGAAATTGTGGGTCTCAGCCCTATAATTGTATTTATTCCTGGCCACGCTTTTTTTGGTGTATGGTTAGAGAGTGGTTTGACATTCACAAAACCCAAAATTCAGTTTACAACAAGCAACTCAAGTGAAATTCTTAGCTATATTAATCAAGGTAAATTGTTATTGATTAACTCAACAGAAGTTGCAACGCATAATTCATTTTCTTCAGCCTGCGAAAATGGTAAAAGGCTATTTGAGCAAACTTTAATTGACGGAGACACAGTCGAGATAATTGATATTAACAAAAGTCGCAGTTTTGGTATTACCCCGTTACCTCATTGGTAGTATTGGCCTGAACCATTAATTTTTTACTTTTAAGTCGTTTAAGTATCGCAATTAAAGCGCCAAAACACCAACAAGCAGTATAGCAATAAGTGACAATGTTATGGCTTCACCGGACATATGTTTATCCTTAAATTTTAGAGATTAGCGGGATTAAATCCGCTTATATAAAGAGTAAATGTAACTCTATTTTTCAGGTTTTTTTAAGCGTTTAAAAATACCGATTAAAGCGCCAAAAATACCGGAAAGTAGAATAACAACCAATAATCCAAATAATATAACTAGCATTGCTTCGCCATTCATATAAAACTCCTTATTTATTGAGTTTGCCTAATCGAATAAAAATACCGATTAAAGCGCCAAGAATACCGGAAAGCAGTAATATAATAAAATAGAAAGCTAATGTTTCAGGTTGCATAGTTATTCCTTTATTCTATTGTTTTAATATCAACGTCTTGTGTCTCTACAATAAAGTTTATAAAGCTATATTGCAAACAAAATAGGCAATGATGACTCTCTCGCATGTAGCAAAAAATATTTTATCGTACTTATTTGTTGTTTATATTTTATTTTCGCTTTTTTAATAAGGAGTTAAGTATTTTTTTGTTAAGCTCTTTGGTATTTTTAACAGCCTTATCGCTTTGGGTTTGTTGCTCTGCTTGTATCTTTAACGAAAGCTCTTTATTTACAAGCGGGGTGGCAACTAAAATTCGAATGCAAGCCTCAATACAAGCAATATGTCGGTGTGCCTGCTCTCTGGCAGCATTTTCAAAATATACTGTCGTACTCATCATACTCTGGCGTCGTTCAACAAGCTGCTTTAAACTTAAGCCAGCAACAAAGGGGTATAGAGTCTTTGAACTATCGTAATAATAACTAATTTGCGGTAAGTGTGCGTTTACTGGATTTTCCATAGTTATTTTCCCTAATTACCCGCTTCAATCAGCCATACTCGACCATAGTGGTGCAACTGACCGGCAGCTTGTTTTTCTAGTCCTTGGTAAATATCAATATGCCCAGTCCCCTTAATGGCACTGCCACGATCATTAGCTACTACAATGCGGTATTCACGTTTAGTTACTTTGTCATTTATAACGATTGGGTACTCAATTAGCAATAATGAGCCAAAAGGTATCACTGTTGGGTCAACTGCCACTGTTACTGATTTTATTGCGGGAGTACCTGATGCAGAAACAGGAGGCTGCTTAGCTACAGGGGCAAAAAACACATAACTAGGGTTAATGGTTAAAAAACTATTTAACTTATTAGGATTTTTGTTAAAAAAATCTTCAATACTAGCCAAGCCTATTTTTTCTTTAGTGATATAGCCGTTATTTACTAAATACTTTCCTAAAGATTCATATTTAAGGCCATTTTTGCCAGAATATTGCAAAGTGACCGTTTCATTTGAATCAACAAAGGTGGCAATAGTTGAGCCTTGAATATGAACAAAGTAATTAGCCAGCAAGGAGTCACTGTAGCCAATTTCAAGACCTTGACCTTGTAATTTATGCTTATTATCTATTTCATCGCGAGTTAAAGGTTGATTATTTGGCCATCTGCTTGGTTTTGTATATAAAGGGTATTTATACTGCTTATCAGCTTGCTTTTTCAGCTTAATAATTGGCGTATAATAGCCAGTTAATAGGCTATTACCACAACCGTCTTCACCTTTGACTAAATGGTATTTTAAGCCACTTAATAACACAGGATTTAACAAGTTTTTATTAGGCTGTTTGCTAAGCTGTTTTTTTACTGAACTGAGTGTAGCTAGGCGTTTTTCTGTAGTTAATAGTGTATTGTTAGTTTGCTTTTTACTCCCTTTTTTTAGTTTTAAGCTTTGATTGTCTATGGCGTTAATCAGCCCGTCGGTTACTGTTAACTGGTATTTGGGTGTTTGCTGTTTAAAAACACTATCAAAGCAAGGAAGGCCAGCTTGAAAGCCATTGCCATCGAAGTTGTAACCTGTAATTATTTCGTCAGTTCCATTAGAAAAAGCAAAGGCAGTAGGCAGAAAAAGTAATCCCGCAAGTAAGTTAATAATATTCGTTTTCATCATTTAGTTCCTTATTTAAGCCATTGTTTAATATGCTGGTTAACACGCGCCAAGCTTTGTACAAGTTTACTTTCAGTTGATAACGGTGAAAGATTGGGTAAAGCAAAGTTGGGTTTGTAACTTAAACTTGGTTGGTTTTTACTTTTTACAAATGGCATGGTTGTAATAACTTGAATATTTGATGGTTGCTCAACAACAGCTTGATATCGCCCTAGCGTAATATTAGCCATTTTTTTACTGAGTTTTGATTCATCAAACCATATTTTAGTTGCGGTATTATCTAGTACAAAAGAGGGCACTGTGCTTACTTGTTGCACCACGTAGTAGGCTGCTACGCCAAATTTATTCAGACTACAAAAGATATATTCTAGTAGGTTGTTAGCCTTCTTGTTTAAGGTGCTTGTTTCTTCAAAAATAAGGTAAAGCTTATGATCTTTATTTTGCTCCTTATAGTCCATTAGCTGATACATCATAAAAGTAATATAGGCACCAAGCGTATCAGCATTACTAATTTGGTCTAACTTATGTACAACCATACCTTTTTGTTTTGCAAAATTAATTTTAGTAGGTTTATCAGAGCGTAATAGCAAGAGAAGAGGGGCTAGCTTATTTGCCAATGTTTTTATTTTGCTCGCCTCAATTGCATCTGCAAACTGGTAGTTATTCCAGCCAAAGTCGAAACCTTGACGGATAATCGCTGTTATTTCAGCCAGTTGATTACTACCAAGTTGAAAAGCTTTGTTAATAGATTGCACCTTATCATTTACACAATGGTTAATCGGTTGCTTTTTAGGATTAGTTAGAAAGTTAAATGGTAAGCCGCACTTTAATGCATCAATTATCAAATCTGGCTCTAGGCTTTGGTGATCATCCTCCTGCAAAGCAAATATATGAATACAATCTTGATTGAAATGGCCATTTTTATCGGCAGATGATATCTGGGTTAATTGCTGTACAGAGTTTTTAATAAATGATGTCTTACCATATCCTGTACCACCTACAATTAGTAGGTGTTCATTGGGTAAATTGCTTGGATGAGAATAAAATGGCATAAAAGTATTTAACTGTTTGCCATAGTTTATTACCCTAGGAATATTTTTTCTTTTATTTGGGCAAGATAAATCAATATCCTGAGAGCCTTGTATGATCCAAACAGGCAAGGTTAAATTGGCTAAATAGGCGAAGGGTAAGGTAAATGAAACCACTTCATCATTACACACTGTTTGTACCTCAAAAATGCCTCCACCCAATGAATGTTGGTCATTTTTATAGCCTGAAATAACAATAGGGAAGTGGCCTAGTGGTTTTTCAAAGGGCATTGGTATTTGGTTGCCTTGTTCAGCTGCAAAATTAAGCCAAGAGTAAACTGGCAGCTCAACTAATACCGGTTTTGGCTTAGGGTAAAGTAAGCCAGAAAGACTTGCTTTAAGAAAAGAAACCATACTGCTTTGTTCAGTAAATGATAATAATTGATCGAAATCAGAACAAACTGATTGCGTAACTATATTGTTATGTTGATTTGACCACTTACTTAGTGCACCAACATTGGCAAAGCTGTCTTCAATGTATTGCAGCTCTGCATCACTTAGTGAGTTATTTGTTTTTTGGTAGAAAGACTGAATGCAAGCAAAAATAAGCTTTACTGGTGTTGTTAACTCCAAGTGAGCTAGTGGCCCAAGTTGAGTTAACTGCAAACCCGCGTTAGCTCGCTCGGTTAGTGTTAAATGTTTAGCTGTAGATACCTCAAATGGTTTATTTATTTTTTTTGGTAAGCGGTAACATTTAAAAGGTGTATTTTGTGAAAAATGCTCACTGTTATGATTATCATAGCTAAAACTAATCTCAGCTAGCTGTTGAAATAACTCTTCAATATGGCTTTCTAAATGGGCAGAGTTTTGTAGCAAAAATTGTTTAAACTCAAGTTCGTTGTTGCGGTATAAATGCAACAGTTGGTTTAAATTAGTAATACCATAGTTACTTAGGATATCTTCTAACTGTGTATCAAGTTCTATTTCTGATAGCGGAACGTCATTAAGCATAATTTTCTCCTATTGGCTTGCTAATGACTTTGCTGGGATTAATTGAAAAATTTGAAATATGTACTTCAAAAAGATAAAAAATTATAAAATATTCTTGAGTTTAAAGTGTTTTGCTTGCAGTTTAATAATCAGCTTTGGATTGAATGCTGAGTTTAATTGATGGGGGAAGTAACCACGAGGATTGCAGCATAAATGAGTTTTATTTATTTTATAATTTAATGTTTTATGGATGTGTCCAAAACACCATAGGCTAGGTTGATGTTTTTTTATTAGTTGCGTTAGAACACTTGCATACAAAGCATTTAAAGTTGTGTTTTTTATGTTTTCAGGTATCTTTTTACTTAAATTAATTATCTCTTTTACAGTTAAGTTTTCAGTTTTAACATTTAACTGTGTTTGTAAGTAATTCGTTTTATCCCAAATTGCAATATGCTCAAATGAAGGCGCGTGATGGCTAACCACTATTGCGGTTTGCCTTTCACGCCTACAGTCGGTTAACATTTTCTCTAGTACTACAATGTTGTCTTGAAAGGTTTGTTGGTATTGCTCTAATGTCCAATCCTTAATTTTTTTAAAATCGTTCACCTGGCGAATGTCGTTAAACTTTGAAACATCACTTAACAGTGTGCAACCAATAAATTTAAAATCACCTATCTCTACAGTGTCATTGTTTAAATAGTGGAAGTTATTATATTTTGCAGCATATTCTCGCCAAAACTTATCTGTTTCTTCTAAAGTGCCATCATATGCGTCATGGTTCCCGGCAATAAACACAATGTGCTTTTGGGTTTTAATTAAAGCGTCAAGATAAGCTTTAGCCTTATCTCGTTTCTCCAATAGCGCATTGATGGTGGATTTTTCTTTATCGTTGTGTGATTGAAAAAACTTTTGATATTGACTTTCTTCCCAATGAAAATAACTTGGAAAAAAGTCACCCGCGATAACATACACATCAATATTGGGGCCGGGTGTTATTTTTGCGGTTAACTGCTCTGCACCACCAAATTCAAAGTGTAAATCGCTGACTAAATTAATAGAAATTGTAGGGTAAATATAATTTAGCCATTTCACTATTTTATGACCTTCTGGTATTCTTTTCTAAAAGCCCATAAGGACCTATCTTTAGGTGGTTAGTAGGAGAATCTAAATGAATTGTTTCAGCATTATCCTTAATAGAAAACCCATCTTTGTTGTGAATAAATGTTACCCCTAATTTGTCATGTTCAAAACTTTCATTTATCCATAGTAGTCCACCTAATTCTTCGAGTTTTGTATTAATGAGTGGATCAGTTACCTTAATTGACTTATATGCCAAGATCGTAGATGTATCAGTTGATAAGTTATTAACAGGTAACACACGATTAAGTAATAAACTGCTATTATTAAATTTTCCTGAAAAACTTACATTTGCATTGATATTTAGATGAAAAGCATTACATTTTTCTGTAAATAGATAAGAAGAAGGTACTGAAAACGTTTCACCACCATTTATATTTTCAATACTAAGTTCATGCAACGTCTTTTGATCTTGTCTTTTATTTATAGATATAAGTTTGGTATTAACATCAAATGTTAGCTCTAGAGCACTAGGAGATATAAAGTTTTTATTTTTATGAGGATTTATTATTTCTGAGAAGTCGGTACCATCATAACCTGTAGTAATATTCATGGCTAGTTCCTTATTATCAGGTTCATCGCCGATAATGAGTTCATGTCCAGAACGAGCGCTGAATAATTTGAAGCAATAATGTTGTTCACCATGCTCAATTTTTACCAAGGTGGGAGTGTGCTTTGTTATTTCTTTGAACTTTATCTTTAACGTTGTTTTGATCTTGACCTTTATGTTTTCTTCTCTTGATTGTTCTGTTTTTGACGTTGTTTCTGTGTTTGATAGGAGAGAAGTTACTGTTGTTTTTGTGGATTTTTCTTCTATTTTGTTATTAAACTCTAATTGTTGAAAACGACCTTCGTAGTGTCTAACACTATCGTTATCATCTTTAGTTTTTATAACAATATTTCCCGAATAGTAAGCGCGATCTCTTTTAGAATCTGACGTTATATAAAATAAGCGGGGGCTGGCATTAATCGGAAATTCATCAGTTGTTTTTTCCTTTTTGTTCTGTACGTCGTGATAACACACAGTTAATTTTTCTGTCTTACCATAAAGTATTGAATTCCATTTTAATAGCTCAATGCAAGTAATTGTATTGGTAGGCTGAACTTCATAGTCACACGAAACATCAAATTCAACATCATCTTCTATTTGCTGGTTTAATTCTGAAATAGTTGGTATTTGTCCGTCAATTGAGAGGCTATTTATAGTCTCAGTTAATGTCGAACATTTACAGACCGGTAGGTTGTCAACGATACAATAGATACAGTCATGTTCTTCCATTATATTTTTATCCATTACTTATTAAATTTATCTTGTTATTAAGACGAAAATTTTCTTTAATTAAGGTAATCAATTTAAGGTTATTATTATGAAATTGCAATTGTTTTTGCTTAAGTATCAATATCTCCTTTGTCATCAACTTGGGGCTACGTTGTAGAGCTTGCTGAGAAGCTGAAATTGCCTTGTCTAGTGTTTGTATTTGGCTACAATTAGCGACGAGTTTACTCGTGATTTTTTCATCAACCATTGTTGCATAGTTACAAACCGTCACCATTGTTAATTCTTGTGATGAAAGCGCCATAAGTTCAACCTTGTGGTAACGATTATTATTTGCTAATAACATGCTTGCCATGGCTAACAAAATGACTGTTAGGGCCAAAAAGTAGGGCCAGCTTTTAATCGTTATATTTTGTAGATGCTGTTGTTTATTTTTTTCATTGTTAACTGTGTTCGAGTTCAATAACATTGAATTACTTGACCGTGTATTTTTATCAACTTCAGGGGCTGATTTTTTAAGAGCGATGTCGGGAATAATAAACTTTGGCTCATTCAATATACTAAGCAGAGTATTTGTACGTGAAACTACCTCTAAGGCAGAAGGTCTACGTTCAGGCCTATCATTTCCCATTTCAACTAATAAAGCTTTTAAGTTTTTTCTTACTTTTATTACCATATTATTACTAGCGCTATGTTCCATAGTGTTCAGTGCTTTAGTTAGCTGAGCACTATGCGTATTGTTGTTATCGTTTATATTTTTGGTTTCAATACCTAGCCATTGAATAACGATGCAGCTATACAAACCGTAAATATCTATTTTTTCAGAAGCTGTAATGTAACCGTCATTGTCAGTATTATCGTATTCAGGGGCTTTATTGGTCGGTGAAAAAACAGGTTTTGTGGTTTTCTTTTGTGTACTTATTGTACTGCCGCCAAAATCAGTAATTTTTAATGCTAATTGTTTATCATCATGTTTATGAGAAAAAATTAGAATGTTCTCGAGTTTAATATCTCCATGAATAACATTACACTGGTTTATTTCCGATAAACAGTAGGCACTTTGGCAAAGGAAGTTAAGTTGTGTACGCAAACAGTTTTTTTTTGTTTTAAGTAAACTTAACGCATTATTATTTGCTAATGGAAATACCTGTATTTGACGCTGATAACTCACTCCTTTAGTGCTGAGGTCATTATGTATATCTGCGATACCGCTTTGTATCAAACGATTATGCCCATTACTATCACTTTTATTTAAGTGTTTTAATATTGTAATTTCATTAGTTGAATGGTTTAAAGCGTCTTCGGTTAAAGCAATACTTTTTGCAGGGCTTTCACTTTCTGTTCGTGCTGTAACACTATCTGAATTAAAAAGCTTTAAGGCAAAATAATTACCTAATTGATTTTTAACGGTAAGTATTTTAGAACGCGATGTTTCAATTGTTTTGTCTTTAATGCTCTGCATGTAAACATTACCATCTAAACTTGCATTTATTGCATTGTTATTCATGTTTTTACTACCCTATTTAGAATGGCTATAAACAACTAAATTGCCTAATGAGATATCTTTGCTGGGATTATTTTTGAAATTTTGATACTAAGTGATTTTTTATCAATCTATGTAATGTAAGTAGCTAAAATAAGTTAACCACAATATGCTTTTGTTTAGGAACGATTCTATGCTAATAATAGATATTGCTGATTAAAATACGGAGTTTAGTTATGGAGCATAGCCAGCCAAGTAAATGTGATAATTGCGGGTCTTCTAATGTTGAGAAGAGAAAAAAAGGACATT
>Ga0105348_1001360_pt1 | contig 16613 bp, 10 predicted proteins | sample EN8Hudsemesocosm_2_FD_83504 | JGI IMG/M metagenome (GOLD analysis project Ga0105348, IMG submission 83504) | Methane-oxidizing microbial communities from mesocosms in the Hudson Canyon - EN8C Hudson Canyon | ecosystem: Environmental > Aquatic > Marine > Cold seeps | place: Hudson Canyon... | reverse complement strand
CCCGAACTCAGACGTGAAACGATTCAGCGCCGATGGTAGTGTGGGAGTTCCCATGTGAGAGTAGGTCATTGTCAGGCATCTATTAAAAACCCCAGTAGGTCTTCCTACTGGGGTTTTTTTATGCCTGCGAATTACTTAGCCTTAAATCTAGTTACGATTTATGTAGTACTGAGATATCAAGTATAAAATAATTCCGATAACCTCATTACACTGCTTTATTCCTATGCGTTAGAGGTACTCAAACTTACTGAAGGTTTGGAACAGGCGCCGCCTAAAATTTCGATTAATTCATAAGCAAATCTGATCTCTCCGGTTCTTCTTTGAATGGCTTGTGGTAAGCGTATTGAGGTGGGCAGGGCGGAGACAATTTGCTTTCTAAAACGATAAATTTGAATGTTGATGTGGTTTTCATCCATTCCTAGCGATTTACTGAGCAGGTCTTTGTCTATCCAACCTTGTTCATTTTTGATGAAACCTGCTGCTTGGTCAGATAGCCGTTGACGCGCTAGTATTAGCATCAAGTAGTGATGGTTTCGTTGTCCCAGGTTAATCTCTTGATCCGCTACTTTAAGTGTTAAAGAAACGTGTTCTTCGTTTTGGCTGACATCAAAGAGTGTTTTTATCTGTGTTGTTTGTATTAAGTGGCTTTCATGTATGGCGAGTGTTTCTTTCAAGAGCGTTGGGTTTATGAAATGCCAGCTGCCTGATTCGCAGACAATTTCATCACCTGTTTTTAGGGAAGAAATACCGTTAGTGCTTTCACAAACCCACTCGCCCTTGTTGCATTGGTAGAGCATGAGCTCAGGCGAATCCTCATTGGGAAGTAATATCATATCGTCGAGTAATTGTGTTTCTAGTTTGGTAGAAAGGGGAATCAACATGGGTTTAGGGGGGGATGTGTTGATTACTTGCCAAGTGTCAGACTGGATATTCCCGAAGTTAATGTGGTTATTATTCTCTAAGCGTTTAATTACGCCTTGTGGTATCGGTATACCATTCACAAAGGTGCCATTTCGACTGGAGTCTTTGAGTTGCCAATAGTGCCCATCCCAAAAAATAGAGGCGTGAATACGTGAGGCACTCTCATTAGATAATAAAGTGTTGCTATTGTTATCTCGGCCAAAGATATGTTGTGGACAAAGATGGGTTGTCTGATTATGTTGAAGGTTAAGTAGGGTCGCCATATCTATCCATTTTTCGTTTAAGGTGTTTACTCAAAGAAAAATACAAAAAATACGTATTTTCCTTTAAGATCATAAGTCACTATTTTTAGTGAATATCACGTTTAAGCTGATGGCTTAATTCCATGGAGTAAACATTAGAGAATGCCCATGAGTTCCTGTTTGATCTTAGAACAAATTTCATCGACAGCAGCTTCTTTATGTTTCGCTTCTTTGTCTTCAAATAAGCTGGTGATGTTTTTTTGCATGTTCATGTCATCGACGTTAAATGATTTAAACACACAGTTGATATACGCCTTGTCAGAGCGCTCATTCTCAATATCCATTTTGAATTTTCCCCAAATGGTGCCATTGTTGATGAGGTTATAAATCAAACCAATAACTGCCGTTTTCATACTGGAATCTGGCGCTGGCATAACCTTTCCAGGAACGGAAAATTGCGATAATTCTTCAGTGATACGTGTCGCCAAAATGTGTGTGTCGGTACTTTCTCTGAGTAAATTACGATCTTCTTCAGATACTGAAAAGAGATCAAAAACCATCTCTTCATTTTCCATAAAAGCATGATTCAGTTTTACATTATTCGTCACGTTGTATAACAGCGATAGTAAGGGGGTCTTGTTGAGCTGTTCAGTTTTCATTAGGTTCATATCCTTTTTTCCTTATGGGTTGTGATGAAACTGTTTTGTAATTAATGCTTTAGTACATTTATCTGATTGGCCTGTGAATTAAACTTCGCATATAAATTCTAAAGACCAACAAATTCGCTTTGTTTGGTTCAAACTTAGGCAGTGCAAGGCTCTGGTCGAAAAAATTAATGCATCGCCTACTTCTACTTGTAAAAATTCTTCGTTTTGAATTAAGGGCTCTACGTATGAGTGTTGTACTTTTACAAACTGGCCAAGCATGCCATGGGGTAGATTGCCCAGCAGATGAGTGTTGGGAATGATCTTAAAATTGAGCTTTCTTGAATCACTAATGGGAATCCAAATATGGGGGTGACCGTGTTTCACTGCTGAACTGGGGCCATCCTGGTGATAACCGGAAAACCCTTTTTGAATTGTCTCGGGGGGCCATGACAAAATGGAGTACTCAGGATTTAGTCCCAATAAGTCGGTTTCTTGTGAGCAAGAAGATAGCTGTTTAAGTGTTGACCGTAGCATCGTTTGTGAAAGCAGGGCTTGAATGTCAAACGGTAAACGCTCATGAAAATGTGCTCTAGGGAAATATCGGTCAACTATTTCAGGATGCTCTATGTGGGCATTTTCAATGGAACTGACATCAGCATTTTGATTACGCAATATAGACTGGCAGCTTTGCGTTAAGCGGCTGATATGTTCGGGGTCAATACAGCCTTTGAGTAAGGTGTAGCCTTGATTATTATATTCTTCGGCATGCTCATGCGGACTAACTTCAAGAGTGTTTTGCTCAAAATTCGCTTGCTGTTTAGGGCTCATGATAAAAAATATCTCGTTTGTAAATTTGATAATAAGTCTTCACACACCTTCTCTCCTGAGGAGCTTATCCATTGGCGTAGGGTGGCATAAACTTCTTGGGCGGCAACTTTATTATTGGCTTCAAACTCTAATTCCAGCAGCATGCATTGATATAAACTGAGCCACTGCGTTTGCTTGGTTTTTTCCAAAATGGCTATGTGCTTTCTGATTGCGCTAATGTCTTTGGTATACCAAGCGTGAGCAATATCTGTGTAAGTCGAAAAATGTTTGATATCGGCATTATTTGATAGATGTACATCCATGGCTAGCAGTAACGATGACATGTACGCCATGTCGTTTGCCAAGTAAGAGAATATCGTCGCATAGCCTATAGAAATAGCTTTGCTGATGGGGCTTTTAATTGCGTCAGACATTTGAATGCTGTATTGAGAAAAGCGCTTACCTTGTTGCTCATTACCTAACAAAAGCTGCACAATACTAGCGATCATGTAGGGGAAAACTTTGGCAGAAAATCCGTATTTTAAAAAAGAGTCATCTTCGATTTCGTCATTTTCTTGGTAGCTGTATATATCAAATGCATGACGCAAATATACTGCCGATTTCTGGATATCGCCATCGAGTAACAAGCAGTTAGCAATTTGAGTATTTACAACTAGGAGCGCGTTTGGATCTTTATTAAAACGTTCACAAAATATGAGTTCTGCTTCGGCATATTTTAGTGCCTTAGAACGAAAGCTGCCCATATGAAAGTGTGTCATTGATGCCCAAGAGGCATGATGCATATATTCAACGAGCACTTGGTCTATTTGATGTGTTGACGAGAGATTTTCTGGTAGGCAAATTTGAGCATTTTCTTCTGCGATGGTTAATAATTTATCGCTACCCGAGCCTTCCGTTGCGACTAATATAGCAATATGCAGGCTGTTTAATTTTAGGGTGTTTAAAGTGATTTGTTGTGTGTTATCTAAGTGATTAACAATAGCGTTGCATTGTTTAACGTCTGCTGCCGCTGAATAATAATCACCTTTTTTTAACTTCTCTTCGATTAAGGCCGTGCCGGTGCTCATTGCCTGCTCATGGAGTTCAGCACGTATCTGATGTTTGAATAAAAGTATTCTGGTCGCGAACGTTTGATTTTGTTGTGTGAGTGAGGAAGCGATGTTGTGGCTATAATATTTGCACATTTTTTGAGACACACTATTGGCAATGACATCACTAATTAATGAGTGCTTGAAACGGTAACTATCACCCTCTACTTTGCGTTGAATAAACACTAAGTCGGATGCCACTATCGACTCTAAATCAGCTTGTACCTGCGCTTCTGTTTGTCTGGATGCCGTGACTAATAGCGCATAGTCAAATTCTCTGCCAATAGTGGCCGCCAGTTGTGCGGTTTCTTTTGCGTAGCCGAGTGCATCTAATTTTTGCTGTAACAAGCCTTGTAAACTAATGGGGACTTCGTCCAACCTATTTGCTTGTGTGAAGTCGATAAATCCATTTATTCGTTTCAGCAGATCTTTTTGCTTTAGCATACTGATCAATTCTTCAATAAATAGAGGAATACCATCGGTTCGTGTAGCGATAAAGTTAATGACCGAAGACGAAATACTGTTTTGATTAAACCGACATTGAATGAGCGCTAAAATGTCATCCGAAGTGAATTTTTCGAGTGCAATTGATTGCTCGAATAAGGCGCTTAATGTTGCCGGTAGAGCATAACGTGAGGTGCTGATATAGACGTGTTTGTTAAACGTTTTTGGTGAATTTTTTATCAAGTGAGCCATAAACTCGATGCTACTGGGGTCTGCCCAATGTAAATCTTCAAAAATGAATAAATTTTTCTGTATCAGTGTGCTTACTGAACTGTCAGGTACTGTTTGGGAGTTGCTGTGGTGTAGCAGTTGAGTCAGGCTTTCAAACAGAACAACTTTTTGTTGATCCGGAGGAAGTATATGCGCAGTTATGTCTTCAGGAAGCGGTAAATCCAGCCACAAACAAAGTGTGGAAAGTACATCTTCTTCAACTAATTGTTGATGAAGACGAATGACCTTTCGGAGTGTGTTAATCGCGGCTTCAGGCGACCGTGTTGCTAGAGCATATTGTCGGTTTAGTAGTTGAAAAAAAGGCTTTAGGGCATTGTTTTGGTGTTCGGGTAAAAACTGAATAACATGTTGTTGAAAATTTCGAGTTTTATCCCGATATTCATATATCAAACGAGACTTCCCAATTCCGGCTTCACCATATACGTGAGTATATCTAGTGGTCTCAGATAAGAGTTGGTTTAGTTCATTTTCGCGACCAATAAATGAATGTGAAAAAACGTCTGCTCTTAGAAAGCCAAACGACTCCGCTGCACTTTCTCCAACTAAAAGATATCGAGACGTTCCGTTTGATGCAGCATCGGTACGAATATCAAACGTGATAAAACGGTCTAGTACGCTTTTGCTGGCTTTGGAGCAATGTATCTGAGAGCGCTTGGCAGAGCGGCTTAGTTCCATTGCTCTGTTTGGCACACAACCTTCGGGGGACTCGTCATTGAACACACTGACAAGGCCTGTATGTATCCCCATTCGCCAATGTATTTCAATGTCGTGACTTTGTGAAAGCAACGCGTTTCGTCTATTCAATTTACTGGAAATTTCTAATGCAGCGCGGGCACACAAGCGGCTATCATTATCACTTATGACTGGGAATCCATAGTAAAACAATAGCGTGTCCCCTAGGGTTCCCACATGGTGGGCGCCATATTGAACGGCTGTATCAATACAATGACTTAATTGGTCTTTCAGTAATGAGTCAGTGAATTCAGAGTCACTGTCATGTTCATCACTCAAGGTGATGTTGATCTTAGTTTCAATTTTTAGTGAAACGCACAAGGCAGTTATTTGCTTTCTTTCTCCGTTGTAAATTTTTAGCGTTGCGTCATTATTTACCAGCCCAAGGTTTAGCGTTGTTTCTTCTTTGGACAAAGCGACATTGATGAGTTTTGTTTCAGGCATTAGCAATGAATTATTGTTAAGTTCAGATACTGAATTCGGTGACCAATATTTCCATATTGGTTTAAGATCGCCTACTAAGGAATTGAAATTAATGTGAGATAATTCCTGATATATCTCCTCTGAACTGGCTGCCCTTTCGGCCGTTTTTTTATTCAGTATTCGTCTTAAAAGGCGTGCAATTGGGTGGCCAATGATAGCGGGTGGAATCGGAATATTCGATTGGCTGAGCTGCTGATGAAATATCGCCGCGAGGCTAGAACCGTATACCGCAGGGCTCCCGGTTAGACACTCTATAAATACCAAGCCCCAAACGTATAAGTCGGTTTTGGGTGTGGGGGGTTCTCCGCGTAATTGTTCAGGGGCACAATAAGAGGGTGTACCTAATGCTTCATGCGTTAAAGTGAGATTTTTGTAATCGGCTTCACGTGTGTTGTTGACGATGGCTCCGATCCCAAAATCTAAAATCTGCACATGTGTTTTAGCGCCCTCATGACTAAGCATAATGTTGCTGGGTTTGATGTCTCGGTGAATGATGCCTTGTCGATGAGCATGAATAAGCCCATCTAAAATTTGGGCCATAATATCGGCCGCTTTGTGGGGTGGTAAGCCACCGCTTTCTTGTAGTATTTCTTTTAGGTTTTGTCCATCAACGAACTCAAAAACGGCAAATAGTTGGTCTTCATATTGGCCTTTATCAAGTAAACGGACAATATTGGCATGCTGTAAGCGGCTGCAGATTAATGTTTCTCGCTCGAAGCGTTCGATATACCGTTTTGTTTTGTGGTCATCAAAATTGGGACCAATGCTGAGAAACTTAATGGCTACAATTTGCTTGGTGTTTTTCAGCCTTGCTTTGAATACCTGAGAAAATCCACCTTGGCCAATTTTTTCCAAAAGCTCATATCGTGATGACTTAAAACGTGAACTTAAAGAATGGCCTCTTGTTTTGACTAAGCTCATACCCAACCTCTATGCGAGAGGCTTTTAGTGCTTAGACTCGTAAGCGTAAGGTTTTTCGTTAAAACGGCATTATATTTTTTATTATTGTCTGTTATCCAATTCATCCTTGAACTTCTTATTTAGGGCTATTTTTAATATGTCTAGGGATGCGGTGATAAGGAACTCGTCACAATATTTCCTTAAATTAGCTCACAGATAAGCGATATTGAAAAATGGGTGGATCTAGGCTCAGTTTGCTTTGCTAATTTTAATATTTATTGAGAACAGAAATAGCAGATCAACAGAAGGGGGAAGTAGTATGCATAATATGGCACTACTTTTTGTGCGTGGTTTAACCGTCCTTGTTAAAGCTACATTCCTTTCAAACGCAATAAATATATTAGTACAGTATTCTAAGAATGCGAGTTCTTATTCAAAAAAGGTAAGTGTTGGTTGAAGGTATTAGTGTAAACTTTTGAGCTAGACCCCAGTATCATGGAGGTACTGGGGGGTATTCGAAATATGTTATTTCAGATTCATCATTGGAAATAAGGTTTGCGCAATCAAAGGTGAAAGCGAGGCCGAAGCATTTGCACCAACGGTAACTGCATTGGCATTATAGGTTCTACGTTCTACAGCTTTGGTTTGTTTTGGTAGTATCATAATGAGTTCTCCTTTCTATTGTTTGATCAAATTTGTTATTAAATAGGGAGGGTAACCCCTCCCTAGACTATTGCTACAGCAAACTAGCTGCAATAGGTAAAGCTGCTTTAGCAACAGTACCGGCTAGTGCACCCCAGTTGAAGGATGCATTAGCGCCAACAGATACAGCATTAGCATTGTAAGTTTTACGTTCTACAGCTTTAGATTGAATTGGTAATTTCATGGTAAATTTCCTATAAATTTAGGTTAAGTTAAAATTTCAGGCGTGGCCAATACGGCCACTTTACGGCTCCTGATCGCCGTTCTTCATGATTTTTAGGTCATGATGAACTGGGTATTAATTTGGTTTTAGCCAAATTAATAAATACATAATGTGTAAGTTATATTGCTGCAACGCTAATAGGCGCTTGCCATTCTTGAGTCGTGCCAACTGAAATGGGGGTGATCCCGCTCACATCTATCTGCATCGCATAAGTGGTTGATGCCACCGTCGTGTCGGCGGGATCAAAGAAGGTAAGTTGTACTTCTCTTGAGATTGAATGTTGTCGTGAGATTGTTGAAGGTACTACTTTGTGTCCGCTGAATTGCAAGTTGCTAGCAACGGCCTTTTTGACGATGTCTGATAAATCAATAATATTGTGGATAGAGTAATTTAAAGCCCGATCATCTGGTGATTGGCCTTGATTCATCGTAGTGAAATACAAACGATTTAATATGCTGATCAACTGCTCCTTAGCTTTAGTATCCGAGCCAGGTATGCTCATGGAGCTCATCAAGGCTGAAACAGTCCAATTGGCGAGTCCGTAAGCAACAGGCGTGACACTTTGAACGGAACTTCCAGACATCAATTTAGACTTGCCTGAAATATAACCTGGTAAAACCATTCTCATCACATCATCAGAATTTTTGTTACTGTCATTTAACTCATCCTGTATAGCTTTTAACCAGGCTTCTTGTTCCTTAGTCGGTTCCTTTTGACCTGGTTTTAAGGAACGAGTCAACTCCTGATATTCGTAAATAGGCAAGTTTACATTGTCAGATAAAAACTCTGTCATGATCAGGTAAATAGAGTTATTAAAAGGTACTAAGTCGGGGGTGATTGAGTAAATAGGCGTGGTATTTATGTTTAATAACCATGTCAATTGACTTGCCATAAACGTGTGTGGCATTGAACCATACGCATCTTTATATAATAAAAATGCTGACATAGACGCATGGTCATAGGGTGAGTCAGTGAATTCTTTTTTCAAAAACTCTGGAAGTTTAGAATACCAGTTTTTCATATATGCCTTGAAGGTATCTAGGTTTGCTTCGATACCAAAATCATACGAAGGTTGGCCTATTGCATTGACCAGACTACTGTTTTCAAAGGTCGGAAAAGAACCCTGATTCATAGAAGGGTTAAAACTACAATCAGGGCTTGATGAAGGTGTAACACCGCACTGGCAAGAAGAATCGCTCGTACCTGATGGCGTCACGCCTCCAGAAGACTCAGCAGGGCTTGAAATTTGGGTTTCGACAGATGAAGGGCTTACTTGTTGTTCTCCTTCTACTGCAGATGGTTGAATAGCTGAATCTGACATTACTTGTGTTTCGTTTGACATACTGACTTCCTCTTTTGGCGGTTGGTTTAGCGATTGTGCAGAAAATTGTGATAACACTTGATCGCAGGGTTTAGAGTTTTTTATAGGGATTAGCGCTTGGGCATCTTGTGTATTGCTTGATAATATTTGCTGCATGGCATCATTTATATTTAAACGACCAGCCAGAACACGATCACAATTGATCCCTTCGGCTGAGGTGCAAGGTGTGGCGCTGTTGAGTAATACTTTGCGTACAGAGAGTAGATCTTTTTTCAAACCATGCTTTTTTTGCAGACTTGCTAGCAAGGCTGCTACACCGCTAACCAAGGCCGTAGAAAAACTGGTGCCTTGTAATTTCATGATACTTTCAGGCGCGTTAGGTATGGAACCAACGACATCTTCACCCGTTGCTAAGATGCCATGCTTGGCAGAATCCTTGGTCCAATTACTAAAGCTAGAAGGTTCACCATTTTGATTCATTGAACCGACAGCCAATACCGTGTGGTAGCTTGCGGGGATGTGTAGGTGTTCGCTACCTTCATTACCTGTGGCAGCAACGACTAACACACCTTTATGTTCGCATTGGTCAAGTGCATTTTTGAGTATCGGAATAATTTCATCACCATCATTGAGTATTTCACCTCCGCTGATATTGATGACATTTGCCTGTTTATCTAATGCCGCGAAAATTCCCTGTGCGATGTCGGCCTGAGTGCAGCTAATGAGGCTGCCATCTTGGTTTTCATGATAAATGCGTTTTACCAAACCTTTACAGTCAGGTGCTACCCCATACACAGAGCTTGTATGGTCAGAGAAAATTAAACTTGTTACAAAGGTGCCATGAAAAGACTTAACTGCATTATTTTCTGAACTATCAATTTGTGTAATGTTTGCCTTTTCAAGGGATGAGTTTGAAACATCAACCGGGCCATCCAATATTGCGACCACAACATCAGGATTACCTTTTGTTTCGTTCCAAAGCGTTTCTATGCCTTCCAAAGAGTCTTTTACAGTGATTTTTTTCATAGTTTTTGTTTTTATTTAAGTCGCTTTAAGTTGAATTGTTTTTCAATAAAAAGCGGTGTTTAAATATTTTCGAGCACACTATTTTTTAAAGTGTTTAAAAAATTATCAGTGGCTGAAATCCTTGAAAACACTTTATTGCGTTGGTAATAAATAAACTATTACACCGTATTACACGGTTTGAAAAAGAGGGGATGAAAAGGGCGTGGAGGCGTTATTTAAAGTTCAGGTTGGCAACATTTGCCGCTGAAAGTTTGGTTAACTTGGCCTAATTATCTTGTTTTTCGTATTGCTAAAGAACTGACTAAGGCGTGCTTTAGCAATACCTTTTGTTTTTATATGCAAGATTAAACTGCTGGGGTTTTCGAAACGGAGATCACGTAAGAAGTAGCATCTCTAAAAGGTAATTGTAGATACGCTATAGCCACCAAAAATCAAGTAATAGGGAAAAACTGTATATTTGATTAGTCAGTGATAAGCGGTGCTTTACAACTATTATATTTGATATGTAACGGGTTTAAGACTGCCTAGTATCTGATCTATTTAATACTGGAAAGGGTAACTTGAAACAAGTTAAAAGCGATGGTTCTCAGCTCCCTAAAGTATTGGTTCGACAGAGTCGAAGCGTAGGGTGTAAAGCACTTAAAAAGGACGAGGGTTCAGTTCCTTATTTGATTTTTTATTATTGCAGTCCTGTGCTTAAAGGTTAAAAGCAGGTTCCATTAACTTTTGCTTGCTAATACAAGTTAATGAACACCTAGTCATAGTAATATAATTGGGAAAAAGTCTATGTTCGCTAACACTAGGTCGCCCTACGTATAAGGGCACAGCTATGCGTATGGATTTTATTGAGCGCTTTACGAAGAACCCTTTGTTCAAAGGTGATATGTATCAGGTTTCATTTTTAGCTTATGCAACCTATGGTCGATTAATTGGAGCTAATCAAATTAGAATCATGGACCCTCAAAATGCTAAACTAATTAAACATTACTCATCTGAGGGTGGCTTTGAATGCAAACCAGCTAAGAAAGGGGGTTGTCATTATTTAGTGAGAGACCTATGACCGAGCCGGAAAGAATACAAAAAATCTTGGAAGAAACAAAGAAGTTGTCTGAAGAGCTTTTTAAACCAAGATCTAAAGAGTTTCAAGAAGCGCTTGATGAGGCAACCTTTGAAGGTTCTCCTCAAAACTTGGTTGATCCAGACGATAAAGACGAATAAGCCTAGTTCGTTTACTTATTGTGATGTTCATTACATTCGACTGTACATTAATAATGAACGGTCATTTGTGGTGAACAAGCTTGAAAGGACCAGAAACCCATTTCAAGAATTTATACATTAAGGCCAAACGGTTTTTCTAACCCATCAATAATAATGCTACGATTCTTTCGATCCAATCGGTGAGCGGCTGTGACGGCGTCTGTCGAACTGATGTTGTAACTATATGAATTTTAAGTAATATGAATCTATGAATTAATTCGATGTTACTTTTGGTGTTACTAAAATATAAACTCACTGTTATAAGTTGTTTTTTAGATAGTGTTGTTCTGTTCGAATAAGCTCCTCTATAAATTCACCTTGAGTCATGTGTTTCTTTTTCGCCATTGCTTTGATTATATCACCAATATTATCACTCATATTGAAAGTATAGGGCTTTTTCCCATCGTTTTTGTCACGGTTACGCTTCTGTCGCCATGCTTGTTTCATTTCAGCTATCAGAAGTTTTCTTTGTGATGAGTGCTGCCAAAATGTATCTAGGAACATTAGAATGCTTATATAACATTCCTTATCATTTGATGGGGAGAATTCATTGAGTCTTTCTTCCTTGTTTGAAATGTATTTCCAAGCCCAGTTTACCTGAACAGCGTCCTTCCCATCAAACCAGTCAAAGGCCTCACTGTGCAAGTTTTTACTCCACGCTTTCTTTATATCTTCATGTATACGTCGTTGTATCTGAAATATACCGCCTAATGGTGTATCAGGGTTGACTCTTCCTTGTTCATCTATTGCTGATATAAAAGCGTTTCTTTTTTCTTCAGAGGTTTGGGAATTCTGCTTGATTTGTATTCTTGCTCTAAAACAATGATCTATTAGCCAGTAACACAAGCGTGGGTTCTTGTTATCAATCCAGTCAAAGAGGTCTATTGGTAAGCATTGCTCTTTTGCTTTGGATTTTAATATATCTGCATGATCTTCCTGGTCTTTGATATTGTCGCTTTTGGATTGAATTTGAGCGACAAGGTGTTCATAGGTTTGAAAAGTATTGTCGTTAAAAGAAGGGATGAAATTGGAATGTAGAATGGCTAAGCAAGGTCTGCAAAGACGATACCCATCCTCTTTAAGCCAATCCAGTTTTTTAATATTAAATGATCTGAGTTTTTCTATTTTGGTGGCCATTTAAATGTATCTCACTATGCAAACTTAGTTATTAAACAGTAACTTTTAAATAACATTATAGTTTAGATCTAATGACCAATGAGTTTAATTTTAGTTACGTTACTTTATTATTTCTCTAGGTTTTATGGGCTTTATAGCTTGTATTTAGCTATTTTTATGCGTGTTTTAATGGAGCAGAGAAATTTATTTGTTATTTTAGCCTGAAGTATCGGAAACCTTGTCAATGTTTCCAGTAATGGAAAGTCAATTGTCTGTCGGTTATTCAGCAATATAGTTGAGTGTATATTTATGATCAGTAATCAATAAAAAATACAGGATGACTGACTCCTATGAAACTAATCATAGGAGTTAGAAAGTGTTTACAAGACACCCAGGCAACCGGGTCTGTAATATTGTTTATGCTGTTCAGCGGGGGCGCTAGGGCTTTATGTTATGGCTAGGATAGGTAGGGCAATTAGGAAACAACCTACAACAAGGCTCATCAGGCTCAATGAAACACTATTACGGTAATTATTACGTACTTAGGTCCCATTCATTTTTAGTGATTAAGTCATTTGATATTAAGGCTGTTCAAATGTGCGAAATATGTGGCAAACATTAGAGCCTTTTTGGTAGGAAGTTTAGATTTAATTCCAGAGTGAAATATTTGGCTGCTCATCAAAAAACAATCAAACCACCCTGTTAAAACTAGCAAAAAATTGTGCGTTTAGAGCTACAGCAAATGTAGGTGATAGTATTATTGTTCATCACATTCTTAATTGGTATTCCTGCTTTATAATTCTATTAGCCAATACAGTAATAACCTACCTATATACATAATCAGTCTTAGCTTAATAAGATCAACCTTAGCGATAGAGAGGTAACTACTTGTCACCATTAGAAGCATTAACCTAATCGGTACTCAGTCATAGATTAAAACATACACAGTTACATCTTCTTATTGATACACAATCAAATATGAGATATAGCAATGAAAAAATTACAGACTGAATCAACATATAAAGGACTGCCGGTTTACACTAAAAGAGGGCCTCTGAAGCGTAATTGCTTAAAGAGTACTTATGAAACGTTACAGAGTGCTTTAGCTGAACATCCTTCAACAATGGTAATAAGGGTTGATCTTCATTTTCCACCTATACCAAATTGTCCTGACTACCCCGGAGAATATAGATCTAATGTGATTTCGAGGTTTTCTGATTCTGTAGCGTCGCAAGTTGAGGCTGATTTAGATAGGAAGCGAAAGTCTATGGATCGAGTTCACGACTGCACAGTGAGACATACTTGGGCTAAAGAAAGAAATACTGCTCACCAGGATCATTATCACGTCGCTTTGTTTTTGAATGGTAACACCTACCGGCATCTAGGAAATTTTAATGCAATCGAAGGGAATATGGCTGCTCGCATCAAAAAGGCGTGGGGAAGCGCTTTAGGTTGTGACCCGTTCACTTTAGATGGGTTAGTCCATTTTCCTGAAAATGCGGTGTATCGTGTGAATGTAAATTCCCCATCGTTCAAGCAAGAAAAAGAAGACGTGTTTTATAGGCTAAGTTACTTCGCAAAAGAAGACACAAAACATTATGGCGATCGTAGCAGATCATTTGGGTGTAGTAATAAATAACTTTAGTTGCTCTGGCATGGGTCTGAAGCTCTAGTCAGTTACAGTCAGGCAATACATTAAGGCCTTGTATTGTTTGGCCATTAATCTTTAGTCAAGCACTCAGAGCGGATGGAGTATTTCGAGTTTGAAGAAGGCTGACAGAATGTGTTCATAGCAGGCCTTTAAAGCAATATATGTTGTAAGGATATAACGCACGCTTCAATAACGATCCATTTTATTTGTTCGATCAAGTAGGCTTCGGCTAGTCTTAAGGTTTATTCCTTTTGCGTCAAAAAAATGATTAACGCCTCTAATACGGCTGCTTTCCCCCTAAATAAGATATTAAGTTTTAAGATGAAAAATACTGAATCACCAGCTATTAGTTCTGATTCCAGCCCTAAAATAATTCGCCTTAATGACAGAATGTTCTTACACTCATTTACAGCCTAATTGAGGACTGGCACTGATAAAAGCCATAAGTTATCAAATCTTCCATAAAGCTGGAGTAACGTAGTTTTCGTGGCTGGAAGCGGGAAATATAATAATATTTAGAAATATAGCACCAGTGACGAGCATTTTCTTAACTGTATATTGTTTTTTATCGATACCTTATAGGCTATTTTTCTTTTCCTAAAGGCGTTTTTTAGAGCCAGAAATTGACCCCAAATGGATATGATGTGAATCGTTAAAATACTCTGTTAGGGGTTAGTGACATTGCGCCACACTCGCTTATCTAAAAAAACTAAAGGTAATATAAATAGAAAATGGACGTTAAATACTGGGAAGGCGGACTAACGCTGCATGAAATAGATGCCATTGAGAAAATGGCTGAGGTTTTTGGACAGGAAAAAACGAATGAAAAAAACAAAACTCCTGCTTCAGGTAAGCCACTAAAGTTCGGGTCATTTGATCAGTTAAAGCAGTTGAGACCTGAAGGTAGTCTCATGTGGCCTTGGAAAGGCTATGCAGGTTTTCGATTAATTGGTAGCCGTAATAATGAAGGTGAGTTTGATTTAATCATTGTTACCCACTTCAGTGTCATTATTGTAGAGCTGAAACATTGGAATGGCGAGTTAACAGCCAATGGTGATCAATGGTATCAAAATGGAGAGCATCGAGGCCGTTCGGCTGTAAGTATTACTCAAGATAAGCAGTACATGCTTCGTGAAAAATTGAGAAGTTCTGGTAGAAAATTCCCTAGCTTTGAGGGAAATAAGTTTAAGTCTCCCAGAGTTGATTTTTTTGTTGTACTTACAGGAACAGCCAATGGAAGTAAGCTTCCAGAAAAAGACAGGAAGCATGTACTTAACCTAAATGAATTTTTAGCCCTTGCTGATGAGCAAAACTTCGAGAAGAACTTTCTTCCTCCCAATGTACCTAAACATGCTCTTAATCTGCGACTAAATGAAGATTTTGATGTGTTTGATAGCATTTTCAATGATGGGCAAACAAAGCCCAAAAGTTTGCTGGTTAATGGCTATGAAGCTGAAGAGAAGATTTACCCTCCTGAAGGGGTTGATTCTGTTTATACAGAGTTTCAGGCGAGATCAAAACAAAGAAAAGATGATAAAGCTCTTTTAAGGCGTTGGGATTTTTCTAAATTTGATAACCGTGAGCTGAAAACAACTGAAGGGCGTTATAAGGTTGTTTCTCATGAAAAGGAAGTTCTCACTCATATTCGTCAATATGATGATGAGTTATACAAATCTTGCTTGACCTCGCTAACTAATATCGACCCATCTCAAATAACTCAAGAGTTCTATGAGCTATACGAGTTGCCTTATGGGCATAGTCGTTTTAATGATTATGTAGTCGATCACGCAAATAAATTAAACGACGATCAACGATTAAGTTTGGTTAAAGTGCTTCTTCATCACTTTTCATCTTTGCATAGGATTAATATAGCGCATAGAGATATTGGTGATCATAGTTTGTGGTTATCGCCCTCCAATAAAATCACTCTTTCCAGTTTTATGTCTTCATACCACCAGCCAGCGGGTACTGTTGGGCCAAGGAGAAAAGTGATTAGCACTGGTGTTATCAATCCACCAGAAGATAGATTAAAAAATTTAGCACATAGAGCTACTGAATATCACCGTGATGTGTATGCGCTTGGTGTAATATGTTTCTTGTTATTTTGCGGTAAACGTTTATCAATTAAGTCTGTAGAATTTGCTTTACAAAGTATATCTGAGAGCACTGATTGGTATGGTGAAGTGTTACGAAAAGCTATTTCTGATATTCCATCAGATCGATTTAATAATGCTGATGAAATGCAAGAAGCTTTGATTAGGGCTCAGCCTGCTCAGGAAATAATTGAGCTGTTTAATGATTCTTTATTAGATAAATACCGTAAGAAATTAAATCTTTATAAAGTGTATTGTGAAGATGAGGAAATTTCTAGTGATGAGCTAAAAGAGATTTATCGCTCTGAGAGTTATCTAGTAAAAATTTGGAACAATGTGAATGCAGGTAATGATCAGGCTGGCGTCTATCAGTGCATGAACTTCTTTGAGAAAATAGAGAAAATTAATACGGTATCTCCTGACTACCTGAGTGCTATTAGAGATTATGGGATTACGCATAAGTCTGAATTGTTTCTTGTTCAAGATTATATTGTTGGTGATTCTTGGCAGGAATGGTCTCAGAAAGAGTTATCTATCGAAATACGATTAGCAGCTATTCAATCTTTGATACGGAATATTGAGCATTTGCAAGGTATTGGTTTGTGCCATGGTGACCTTCATCCAGGAAATCTATTGGTTCAAGATGAT
>Ga0105348_1001359_pt1 | contig 16619 bp, 17 predicted proteins | sample EN8Hudsemesocosm_2_FD_83504 | JGI IMG/M metagenome (GOLD analysis project Ga0105348, IMG submission 83504) | Methane-oxidizing microbial communities from mesocosms in the Hudson Canyon - EN8C Hudson Canyon | ecosystem: Environmental > Aquatic > Marine > Cold seeps | place: Hudson Canyon... | reverse complement strand
GAATTGAAAGAGCACAAAGGTTTGTATTATCGAACCCCAGTGGGGCCTACCCCTTGGTTATGTGAAATTGATGGACAATGGCAAGATGTCTCGGCACCGGTTGTCGCTATCAGCAATGGGGGTGAATGGTTATTAGAAAAAGCCGTGAAGGGGCAGGGGATTGTGATGCTGCCTCGTTGGGTGCTAAAGGCTTTTATAGCGTCTGGAGAGTTAGTGGAGTTGAATATTGAACCTAGCGTAACAACAACACAAAATCCGGATTTTGCTATTTATCTTTTATATCAAAAACAAAGATATCATGTACCTAAAGTGAAAGCCGCGGTCGATTTTTTGGTAGCGCGTATTAAGGGAAAGTATTAAAGGGCCTGTGGCCGCACTTAGGATAGGTTCATTTGTCAGTATTACCTTTGTCAGTATTACCTTTGTTATTGTAGGTTTTGAATTTAGCATCATAGCGAAATATTGGTGATAATATCTATCAACAGCATAATTTTTAAAAGGACTATGGAGTGTGTAATGAGAATTGAAAAGACAATCCCTTTATTAGATGAAATTCTAAATGAGTGGCAAGCGAAAATCGGGAGTGACTTCCAAGGCTACAAAAACCATGTCATTCGTATGCTTAATTTTTGTTTTTATTTAAAGCCGAAAGCGACTGAAGTTGAACGTAAAAAATTAATCATAGCAGCAGCGTTTCATGATATAGGTATTTGGAGTGCGCATACCATTGATTATTTACCGCCTTCGGTATTAGTAGCGAAAGAGTATCTGGAAAAGAATAATTTAAGTGAATGGGTAGAAGAAATCTGTTTAATGATTGATTTGCACCATAAGTTTACTCAAGTAAAAAATGACAACTATCCCTTAATAGAAATATTTAGACGTGCAGATCTAGTAGATTTTTCACTAGGTGCAGTCAAATGGGGAATTTCTAAGGCCTATATTAAAAAATTAAAGTCGGAGATTCCAAATTCAGGGTTTCACAAGCGTTTAATGCAACTTTCATGGCAGCAAATAAAGCAAGACCCATTGAACCCGGCACCTATGATGAAATGGTGAGCATTTTATATTCCCAGCAAAAACTTCCATTTTTAGATTGATCGACTAACGCTATTCAGTCTAAAAATAAAAAATTTTGGATTAGCTCTTTGCCGCCCTCTGTCGCAAAAGATTCAGGGTGAAATTGGATACCATAAATAGGGAAGTCTTTGTGCTCTATCGCCATGACTTCGAAGTCACGATTTTCGCTTAACTTCGCCGCATCCTGAAATTCTTCGACTGAAATATTACCAAATGCAGATGTTACTTTTAAGCATTTAGGCAGACTTACTGCTTCAGCTATAAGCGAGTGATATCTCATTACTTCTAGCTCGTCGGGAATATTTTTAAATATGTTTTGTTTGTCATGGCTTATTGAACTCGTTTTTCCATGGACGGGTAAGGGGGCTTTAACAATATTACCCCCAAAAACATGAACAATGCCTTGCATACCAAGGCAAACGCCAAGTAACGGTGTTGTAGGCCCCAATATTTTTATAACTTGGGTACATATTCCAAAATATTTCTCATCGTCTGGAGTGCCTGGTCCGGGAGATATAATGATTTTGTCAGGTTTTTCTCTTTGAATCTCATCCAATGTAATTAGGTTATTTCGTTTAACAATAATGTCGAAGTCAGTAATATGCCCCTGATTTTTTTCACTGGTAAGAATTTCACCAATAAGTTGATATAAGTTGTAAGTGAAGGAGTCGTAATTGTCTATAATATAAACTTTCATTACGATTCCTCTAGGTTTTTTGGTAAAAATTTATCTAATACTTTCTTGGTTCCGGCAAATTTTCGACAGATTTCTTCATATTCATCCTCAGGGTTAGAGTCGTAAACATTTCCTCCGCAAGTTTGAACATAGGCTTGTTCGCCATTTGCAAATACGGTCCGTATGGGAATCGCGAAAGCGCAATCACCGTTGAAAGAAAAGTGTCCGACTGCACCACCGTATGGTCCTCGTCCATCTTTTTCAAGATCATCAATGATTTTCATCGCTTCAATCTTAGGCGCGCCAGTGAGTGTACCGGCAGGAAAGTTACTGGCCAAAGCCGAGAACATGTCCTCTTTATCAGAGATGATTCCTACAATTTCACTTGCGATATGTTGTACATGGCTAAAGCGTTTGATGTCCATAAGGTTTCTTACTTTAACCGTACCAAACTGAGCCACTCGACCTATATCATTGCGATGTAAATCTACTATCATATTATGTTCTGCAATTTCTTTAGGGTCATTTAGTAATGACCTAGCATGAGTGGTATCTTCTTGTTTGTTGCTACCTCTTAGCGCAGTACCTGCCAGTGGAAACGTTTCCATTTCACCTTGGCGTAAGCGGAACAATAACTCAGGACTTGCACCGATCAATTTTTGTGAGCCAAATTTCACATAATACATTTGAGGGGATGGATTTACTTCACGAAGTTGCTCATAAATGTTCATGGTGTCACCTTCCAGGTGGAAGTATTTTTTGAAGCCTACTTCCGTTTGGAATATTTTTCCATCAATAATATCTTGCTTAACTTTTAGCACCGCCGCTCGGTGCTCTTCCTTTGTCATAGTTTCTTCTTTTGGCGTAACTGTGAGCTCACCGGTAGGTGTGTCTTCGCTATTGATGAGCTTCTTAATCAAGTCCAGGCGGCTATTGATGTAATAGAAGTAAATAACTTCGCCGGTCATTTTATCAAAAATCAAACCGTCCATAAATAAACCAAAACGGAAAGTGTCGAACAGTGCGCTGGGCTGAAGTTTGAGAGCTGGTTCAAAATAATGCATGCTATCGTAAGCTAAGTAGCCTGTTAATCCGCCTGCATATTTTCGAGAGATGACATCCTGTGGAATGATTTCACGTAAGAGATAATACGGGTTATCACTTTCATAGCGTTCCTTGACGCCATCGCAAGACTCAATTGTTAGTGTAGTTCCATTGGCATAAATGATTTTTTCTGGGTCAAAACCAATAATGGAGTGTCGTGATATGTGGCTGTCTTCACCAAGCGATTCTAAATAGAAACAATTATCGTAAGCTTTCTCAATTTTTTTAAAAAGTTGAAAGAAGTCACAATCCGTTTCTATCGTAATGTAATGAGGCTTTCGAGGTAATTCTATTTTAGGTGGCAGGTTCTTCATAACGGCTTTATTCACCCTTTAATGCACGTGATCCACGTGTGACCGTGGCAATCCCTACGCCAAGTTTTTCTGCTATTTGACGCTGAGGCATTCCTGACTCAAGCAGCTTCAAAATTTGCAAACGCTTGCTGATCTCACTTAGTTCTGATGGCGTAAGCAGTCCTGATAGTATCTTTTCCATACTCTTGGGGTTTGCTGGCGTCAGTAAATGATTTACTAAGTCTTTTATATATGTGTTTGATGTATTCATGTACTAGTACGCTAACATTATTTGTATTTTAGTCAAGAAATAATATCGGTTAAAGGTTAAATAAGTTACGGGTGATGTTTTGGTAACTATAATCACAAATAGGAAAATGAACTATACTTTGAAAACGATTGCCGTTTACCAAGTATGTTAAATGTACTTCATTGGACATCCGTTTTATTTTTAATAAAACAGTAAATACAACATCAATATTCATCACCGCTTATCTAGGTGTCTTTAATTATACAAATTTGTATTTCATAAACTACTCTACTATTTTTAGTGATAGTAAAAATGCTAAAAGGAGAAAAAGGTGTTAGTTACGTTTTTTAGTTCAAAATTTATGGCTAATCAATCAACGACTCATGCAAAGATTTGCTTGATTATTATGACGGTATTCATATCTTCTTGTGCCACAACTCCTGATCTAAAAGGGTTTTGGAAATGTGATGGTAATGCGACTTATTCTGCAGTTTTTACTAGTTCCTGGAGTGCAGAGACTCATCCTAGTGATTTTCCTGAGAAATCTCATTATTCTGATTTAATTGGCGCAACGCACAATAATGAAGTTAGTTTTTGGTCCCTAGGTCAAAGAGTCACTGGGGGTATTAAAGATGTGTCTGAATTAGGAATAAACAGAAAATTCATTAAAGAAATAGAATGGGCGATTAAGTTAGGGTCAGCTAGTGAAGTGGTACATGGACCTGATTTGAAAAACTCACCTGGGAGCGTCGAAGTTAGTTTTCAACTTAGGCCTGAATTTTCATTAATCACATTACTTTCTATGATTGCACCAAGCCCTGACTGGTTTGTGGGGGTTTCAGGAATCGATATGTGTGAAAACGGCTCATGGGTAGTCAATAAAACGGTAGCGCTTAAAGTGTATGATGCGGGAACTGATGATGGAGATACCTACACCGCAGAAGACAGAGCCACCCTACCTAAGCAGGCTGTTTCGGTACTAAATAGTGGAATACACACAGAAAATGGAGTTATCCCGCAACTTGCGACACTCACGTTGAAACTTACTTCATCAAACCAATAGAGTTAAAGAAATTCATTTAAAAACAAGTATTGAGTATAGTGGGATATATCAAAAGTATTAGTTAGGGTTCCTATAGTTTTTCGACAGCGTTGCCAATAGAAATTTCACCACTTTTAATGATTTTGGCACAAATACCGCCATACCCTAACATTGCGGCAACGGCACCTTGTCCTAAAGCTTGTTCCATTCGTAAGCAAGGATGACACTGAGCTGTCGCTTCAAATTCAGCGTCACCAATGCGAAAACGCTGATGTCTGAGCGCCATAAGGTTAATACCTGAAACAACAAGGTTACGTCGCAGTAATTCGGGACTGATCAGGTCAATTCCTAAAAAACTCGAGATTATCTTAATGTTTTCAAGGTTGACCAGCGTTACTTGACGAGCCGAGCCCGGCGTACTTTTACAGTGTCTGTCTCCTTCAAGGCCAAGTTCTTGAATGGCAAAAACATTTTGTACTGAATTCATAGCGACTTTACGTTCTGGACGTAGCCCTATCCATTGTAATTTACCTGGCTTAATGTTTTGAAGGTGTCGACTCAATAAACGTCCTACAGAATTCATGTCAGTATTCCTTACGTCGGCTCGTCAGGTAAATTTGTTTTTTGGTACTCTTGGGTGCTTACAAATTTCATTGATACGGAGTTTACACAATGGCGGGTGTTTTTTTTGGTTAAGTTTTCACCTTCAAATACGTGTCCTAAATGTCCATTACACTTTACACAGAGTATTTCAGTTCGCCTGCCATCAGCATCTATGTTCTTTTTGATGGCGCCTTTTATCTCGTCATCAAAACTTGGCCAGCCACAGTGTGATTGAAATTTGTCTTCTGAACGATAAAGCGCAGAATTACATTGTTTGCAGAGATAGATACCCCCTTCAAAAAAATCATCATACTCTCCCGTAAATGGTCTCTCTGTTCCTTTATTTAAGATAATATAACTTTCTTCAGGGCTTAATTTGTTGAGTTTTGGCATGAACTTACCTCAAATAAAATGTTTATAACTTAAGTATTAAGAATATAAATATAGTAGATTTTTCAAAGGTTAACTTAACTTGATGCGTTAAATCATCGAATCACGAGATGTCGTACATTCAAGATAAAAGGAGATGTAAAGACAAAACCCGAATTTAATCGGGGTTTGTTGAAGTACCTATCAGTTTACAGTTGAGCTGCAGGCACGTATTTAATTGAAGCCCAAAGCTTGTTCGCTTCAGTGATGTTACCACTTCGATCTTTATTCCAAATTGATTGAACTTTCTTATCCAGGTTCAAATATAACGTACCATCTACTACGGTATAAACTGTTGGGTCACCATAGAACTTTTTACCTAGTGAAGCTCCATAGGCACAGAATCCACCAAATGCAGGTAAGTATTTAGCTGGGTTAGCTTGAAACTTTGACTTGTTGTTGGCATTTGCGAAGGCATAAATATTCCCTTCGTAATTTGCTAGATTATGTCCGTTTCCAGCAATTGGGCCGGTATTTTGGTGATAAGACACTAAATCATAACCTCCAATAGCAACAGCAATTGTTGAATGGTCAGCAGCAGATGCCGTTCCAGTGAATAAAGCCAGAGCAGCGGTAAGGGTGATAAAAAATTGCTTAATATTCATAACATTTTTCCTTTGGGTTTACGTTGGTTGAACTATTTAAAATATCGAATTAAATCAGTGAATCCACCGACATGTTCTTGATCAATAAAAATTTGTGGAACGGTTCGTCGGCCAGTTTTTTCCATTAGGTTTGCGCGTAATGAAATGTCATAGCTGACATCGTATTCTTTGTATGAAATACCTTTTTGTTGCAGGAGATCCTTTGCAGCAAAGCAGTATGGACATGTCTTGGTTGTGTACACTTCAACTGTCATCTTTTTCTCCGTTTTATACATTTACTGTTTTGTGAATCAGCAGATGTATAATATGCATTTGAAGAAATACCTTCTATAATTAAAAGTATCTAAAAATAGTGAGATCGTCTCATGCCTGTATTGTCTGAAATACTATCAAGTATAAAAACTCATGGAAGCGTGTACTTTTGTGACAAACTTGAACCGCCTTGGGAAATGGTTGAGACGTTAAAATACTCTGCGGCCTTTCATTACATTAGGCGAGGAAGGTGTTGGGTAAATTTTTCAGGTGAAAATATACTATTAGGCCCTGGGGACCTAGTGTTTATCGGTCAAGGAGATGATCATGTTTTATCCAGTTCAAAAGTGGGGGAGGCTAGTAGTGATTTTGAAGGACAAACGCATATTTTATGTGGCTATTTCAGCTTTCGTGACCCAATCCCTTCACCATTAGATGAGGCTTTGCCGCCTTTATTGGTCGTAAGATCTGATGAAATAGCTGAACTGTCTTGGTTAAAAACGACATTAGAACATTTGAGTTCGGAGTATGATTCGCAAACACCAGGGGCAATGGTCGTTGTAAATAAACTGACTGAAGTTGTATTGGTCGAATTAATTCGATTTCATATCAACAAGCTAGATTCTCACAATTTTGTAGCGGCATTATTTGATAAACAAATAGGTAAATCGCTTCAATTAATACATGAACACCCTGGTAAACAATGGACATTAGATTCCCTGTCATCAGAAGTGGCCATGTCTAGGGCATCATTTGCTCGTCGTTTTAAAAGTATGGTTGGTCAGCCGATGTTCCAGTATTTAACCTCGGTTAGAGTGAGGATAGCATCTGACCTTTTACGTAATTCCCAAAAGCCAGTTGCTGATATTGCAGAGGCTGTTGGATATGGTTCTGATATGGCTTTCGGAAAAGTATTTAAAGAGCAAATTGGCCTAACGCCAATTGCCTGGCGGAAAAAGTTTCTTGCTTCATTAAAAGAATAAAAAAGAAACACGAAGCCTAAAAATTGAATTTCTAACTTTCACTTATAAAGCTAAGTTTTAGATTTGTTGTGATAATTTATTTTTTATAAGTAATGCAATACTAATACCGGTTAGCATACTTACATATGCCGGTATGGCATGAGGTGAACCACTTGGGATAGCACTTAATAACAAAACATCATTTCCACCTGGAATCATTAATGCGCCGATTCCCATGAATGTTCCGCCAATGAAATAATTAACCCATACAGTCTTGGGTCGAAATACAATTGTAAACCTTCCTTTCAGATATGATGACGTAGCGATGCCTACTAGCAAAGAGAGTGACAAACACCAAAGTGATATAGGTAGCGATGCTGAGCGTTCTGGTGATTTAATTATTAGGCTAGAAATACTACTCATTAAAGTATGTGTATAAGCCCAAGTGCCTACAAATGAAAAAAGTATGCCATTACAAATTCCAAGTAAAGCAGAGGCTGTTGATAATTGATAGCAGTCAGCAAAAACTCGCTGCTTGCATTCTGAAAACTTGAAATCACGAGCCAGCCGAGCAAACTCATATAGCATCCAAAAAATAACAATTATAGTAAATAACCTTTTGAAGGTATTATCAAGCTGAAAGGTTGATATGAGTCTATCTTCTCCAAAGCCTGGGATTGATCCCCGTGCTAGTTCATAAAGAGCGGCACTTGTGGAAATCCCGATTAGAGAAATTAACATGCCTAAATCGCCACGCCCTAATCGAAGAAGGGTATGTAGCGCACAGCCACCATTTAAAACGGCACCGGCTCCAAGAATCAAACCTCCAAAGATAGTTTGTTGGCTAAATGTATAGGATTGATTTTGGATTGGTAAAATGTTGAAACCATATTCAAGAATGGCTGACACTCCGAATGCCCATAATACAATCTTTCCAAAACTCCCCAGAACTTTAGCCTTACGTTGAGATAAGACTTCATCTACCGCTTTTACACCGCAAAGTGTAGTTCTGTTTGCAATAAAACCAAGGACAAAAGAAAGGACTAAGAGAGCTATCCAAATCATGTAGGTACCTTTCTCCTTGAACTCATTGGTGTCGATAGTTACTATTCTATTCGTTTTCCAGGCGAATGGGGCTAAGTTGACATCACCAACATCTTTTCTATTTGCATATCATCGATTGTGTGCTTAATGCCACCCACACCAAGACCCGACTGTTTTAAACCTGCAAAAGGCATGTTGTCTACACGAAAAGCAGAGTGATCGTTGATCATAACGGCAGATGCGTTAAGGTGTTTATAACAATGCATCGCTGTTTTAAGCGATTCAGTAAATACAGCCGCTTGAAATGCAAAGGGTAAGTTATTTGCCTGTGTTATCGCTTTATCAATATCGCTGTAGGGGTATACGCAAACTACTGGACCAAAAATTTCATGCTTTGAAACAGATGCTTCAGCAGGGGGGTTAAATAAAATAGTGGGTGCATAGCATTGCTCGCCAATTGGTGTTCCACCACAAATGCAGTCAGCGCCCATTTCGACAGCTTCTTTTACCCAACTATCAACTCTTGAAACTTCTGCCGCACGTATTAAAGGCCCCACTTCGGTTTCAATGAGTGTAGGGTCTCCGACTTTTAAAGCGTTTGCAGTTTCCTTGAATAAAGTTAAAAAACGGCTAGCAATATCTTCATGTACAAAAACTCTTTGAACAGAGACACATACCTGACCTGCATGGTAAAAACCTCCCTTTGTAATTGATTCCACTGCAGATTGAAGTTTACTAGCGTCATTTAAAATTACCGGGGCTACGCCACCATGCTCAAGAGAGCAACGTGTACCAGGGGCGAGCTTGGATCTCAATTTCCAGCCTACATTTGCACTGCCTATAAAGCTGAAAAACGAAATTCTAGAGTCTGTTACCAAACGTTCGGCAATAGTACGGTCTTGAGGGATAATGCATTGACACCATACTTCAGGTAGCCCAGCTTCAATTAATAATGTGATGAAACTTTGGCATGAAAGAGGCGTGTCATTTGCTGGTTTGACTAAAACGGGGCATCCAGCCGCTACGGCGGAGGCAACTTGATGAACAATTAAATTAAGTGGGTGATTGAAAGCACTGACCGCAACGACGACACCAATCGGTTCTTTTTGAGTCATGGCCAACTTATTTACGCCAGCTACCGTTCCATTCATTGGGATAACATGACCAGATTCGGATCGAATTGTTTCTTCAGCAAGTCGCAAGCCATCAATCGCCCTGGTGACTTCTACTAGGGCATCTTTTAATGGTTTACCACCTTCTTTAGCAATCTGCATTGCCAGGGCTGAATGATGTTTACCCATCAATCTGGCTGTCCGCTCCAAAATACCGACTCTTTCATGAACTGGAAGCCATTTGTCACGTTTATGAAAAATAGCCTGTGCTTGTTCGATTTTTTCCGATACTGATGGCCAATCTTGTGTGTTAAAAGACCCCAGTTTTTCTTGATTATAAGGTGAATTCACCGTCAAAATTGTTTTGCTCATAGTAAATGCCTATCTAGTTGTGAAAGCTGATTGTTAGTGAGTTTTAATATTTTGTTTAAAACTATTAAAAGGCTTATCCACCGGCAAGGCCAGGTTGAAATAGTTCACCTAAACGAGCGGTTAACAACATATTTTCACGGTAATCTATCGGGACAACGATCAGACTAGGGCCTTTTTCATCCATTGCCTTTTTAAGAACCTCAGAAAAGCTAGCGCTATCTTCAACATGGTGCCCGTTCCAACCAAAACACTCTGCTAGCTGCAACCAGTTAGGGTTGCCAAAAGAAAGGTCTGTATGGGTGCCAAATTCAGCCTGTTGTTTCCAGGCAATTAGACCATATTCATTGTCTTCCCATACGAGCATTGTACAATTTACATTGAGACGTCTAGCCGTTTCCATTTCTTGGACATTCATTAAGAAACCTGCGTCACCTGCAATGCCCAAAATGTTTCGATCAGGGTAAACAAGACTTGCTGCAATGGCACCCGGTAGAGAAAATCCCATAGAGCAAAAGCCATTCGGAATCAGACACGTATTTGGTTCGTGACACTGATAATGTCTAGCGATCCACATTTTATGGGCGCCCACATCAGAGAGTAATATATCTTCAGGATTCATTACTGCTCTAGCATCAGACAGTATTTTTTGAGGGCGGATAATCCCTTTAGTATCATCACCTGTGTGCTTAGCTAATTCATCTGTCATTAATTGGCGTAAGTCTCGTTGAGAACCTAAGTCAAAATTAAGTGGTTCACTGAGTTCTAAACGCTCATTCAGCATCCACAAACTATGGGCTAAATCCCCAACTACTTCTGAAGTAGGGTCATAATTCTCATCAATTTCAGCTGGTAGGAAATCTAAATGAATAATCTTCTTATCACGTTTTGGGTTCCATAATTTAGGGTGATATTCGACCATATCGACCCCAATAGTAATTACCAGATCGGCTTCATCAATGGCTAAAGTAGGAATATCTTTACTGCCAAGGCCAATGGTATACAAGCAATAATCAGCATCCATATCTACAGCCCCCTTGGCCATAAACGTCGTTAATACGCCAATGCCAGTAAGTTCACAGAAACGCTTTAGTTGCTTGGCCGCTCGTTTACGAATTGCACCATTACCCGCAATAATTACAGGCTTTTTTGCGGAACTAAGGCACGTAAAAGCCTGGTCAATAATTTTATCGTCGGCGACAGGCCGACGATAGCGTTTAGGGGTGAGAGGGCTTGAAGTACATTCTTGTTTTGCGACATCTTCAGGGAGTTCAAGGTGAACTGCGCCAGGTTTTTCTGTTCTTGCGATACGCACAGCTTTACGAATAATCTCTGGAATTGTTTCTGCGTTGTAAATCGTGGTGGCCCACTTAGTGACGGGGCGAAACATTTGTACCACATCCATTATTTGATGTGATTCTTTATGCAAACGATGCGTTGCACCTTGGCCGGTTAGTACTAGCATTGGCGCACGATCCATATTCGCGTCGGCCACACCTGTAATTAGGTTCGTTGCGCCAGGACCTAGAGTACCAAGACAGCAAGCAGGTTGGCCCGTCAAGCGGCCGTATATTTCAGCCATAAAAGCTGCGCCTTGTTCATGGCGTGTTAAGATGAATTTAATCTTTTCCGACTTTTCAAGGGCTATCATAAAGTCGGCATTTTCTTCACCTGGCACGCCAAATATATATTCTATACCTTCTGCTTCTAAAGATTTTACAAACAATTCTGCTGCAATCATGGGGTTACTCCTCGTGAATCAATATTTAAGACTGTGTTGAATAAGTTGAAGTTTCTTCAGGGTAAAGCTCATCTAAGGGGACAGATTGCCCATTTGCCGTTACCATTCGGCAGTGATAGCGACGTAAGCGCCTTGGCTCAGGTACGCCACAAGAGTGAGCGATCACATTTATTTCATAATGCATTTGTTCTGCAAAGCGTCTTACACGTTCGGCTTTATCGATTGGATTAAGGCCTTTTTGTAAGCGCTTATTGTGCGTAGTGATGCCCGTTGGACAGGTATTCTTATTACACTGAAGCGCTTGAATACACCCTAAAGCGAACATATATCCTCGCGCTGAAACAATAAAGTCGGCACCGACACAAAGTGCCCATGATGCTTCAGCAGGAGTGATGAGCTTACCGCTAGCTATAATTTTGATGCGGTTCTTCAATCCATAGCGATTTAGAATATTCACTACTAAAGGAAGGCTTTCTTTTATCGGTAAGCCCATGTAATCAATCAAACTTTGTGGCGCTGCACCCGTGCCACCATCGGCACTGTCGATGGTGATGAAATCGGGCGCACTATCAATCCCACGACGATGTATCTCTTCGCATAGACGCTCAATCCAACCGTAAGCACCAATGACCGATTTAAACCCGACGGGTTTACCTGTCGCATCTCGAACCGTTTTGATCATATCTAATAAGTCAGCTTCGCTATCAATATCAGGGTGTCGGTTGGGACTAATGGAATCCTCACCTACATTAATAACGCGAATTTTAGCAATCTCAGGAGTGACTTTTGCCCCTGGTAAGATACCTCCTTTGCCTGGTTTAGCCCCTTGAGACAGTTTTATTTCAAACATTTTAACTTGCTCATGATCAGCAACTTCTTTTAGCTTATCTGTAGATAAATTCCCATTTTCGTCACGAACACCATATTTGGCTGTACCTATCTGGTAAACAATGTCAGCGCCTCCCTCTAGATGATAAGGAGAAAGTCCACCTTCACCCGTATTCATCCAAACACCTGCTTTACGTGCGCCATTTGATAATGCTAAAACTGCAGGCTTTGAAATAGCGCCATAGCTCATACCTGAAATATTGAATACCGAAGTTGTTGAGTAAGGTTTTAGGCAACTTGGTCCAACTACAATTGGGGGTATAGGTTGCGAGTCTTCAGATAGTGTAGGGTATGGGCAGTTTACAAATAATACGCTGCCAATGGGGCTTAGGTCGCGTGTAGAACCAAATGCGACTGTGCTATCAACGCCTTTGGATGCGCGATATACCCAAGATCGTTCAGCACGGTTGAAAGGTCTTTCTTCTCTGTCACCTGCAAAGAAATACTGGCGAAAAAATTCACCCATATGTTCAAACCAATACCGGAACCGCCCAATAACAGGAAAGTTATGCCTTATCGCTTGTTTGGTTTGGGATACATCAATGATGTAAATAATAATCGTAGCAAGTAGGGCGATGCCCAATACGAAAATAAAAGCGGATGATAGTACGGTAATAATTTTACTGGCTAGTTCGAATTCCATTATGACACCTCTCTGTTGTGTCATATGTCATAGCAGAATTGATGCCAGAAATTATTTATCAATAATTACAGAGGCTTAGGTGAATTATTTAAAACGCGCAGTATTTATTTCATAATTTAATTCGAAATGTCGTGAGTATTCACGAATTGTCGTAAGTTATGTCGTATGTTTTTATCCTTGAGTTGAGTGTAGAGGGTTTCAAGCCTAATAATTTAGCGGCACCATTGTCGCCAGAAATTTTTCCATTGCAGTGTGCGAGTGCGCGTATGATATTGTCCTTTTCAATGTCACGAAGTTGGGCTTCATTTAAAATATGAGCATTATTAATCGGATTGGGGGGGCTTGTATTTTCTATCTTAGCTATATGCTCTATTACTGGTGAGGGCGTTGAGCTTGCGCTTTCATTAGTAGAGCTCTTCAAGTTTTGTGAAGGGAGAGCTCTTTCTAGGTCTAGTATTCCATTTTTTGAAGTGATCACTGTACGTTCAATAATGTTACGTAGTTCACGTATATTTCCCGGCCATGAATGACTTTTTAATTGTTGAATTTGCCTATCATCAAAATCAGAAATTGAGCGCCCCATTTGATCACAGAACAGATTTTTAAAGGAACTGGCTATTTTGATAATATCATCGCCTCTTTCCCTTAATGCTGGCACTTTTAGTGGAAAGACGTTTAGACGATAATATAAATCTTCACGAAACTCACCATCCTGCACCGCTTGTAAAAGATCTTTATGCGTTGCTGTGATAACGCGTACGTTTACCTTTTGGGTTTTGGAGCTGCCTACCGATTCAAATTCACCTTCCTGTAATACGCGTAAAAGTTTGACCTGCAAATCTGACGGTATATCACCGATTTCATCTAGAAAGATCGTACCGCCATCTGCTAATTTAAAGCGTCCAACACGCTGACTAATGGCGCCAGAAAATGACCCTTTCTCATGACCAAAAAACTCACTTTCAATAAGGTTCGCTTGTAATGCGCCGCAATTTACTTTGATAAAGGGTTTATCTTTACGTTTACTATTTTGATGTAGCGCATTGGCGACCAGCTCCTTACCAGTACCTGTTTCTCCACAAATAAGTACTGATGCATCTGTACCCGCAACTTGCTCAATTTCTTCAAGCAAAGCTAACATCAAAGGACTGGATCCAATTATTTCAGTGTGCTTAGAAACTTTCTTAAGTTCTTCTTTTAAATATTGTCGTTCAAGACTTAAGGACTCGATTCGTTTTAAGCCTTCTATTCGGTCATTAATATTTCTAAAAGAAATGACAACGATGGAATCTGCTTTTTTATCAATCAGTGAAACGGTGATATCAGCAATAATATGTTTGCCATTCTCTTTGATCAGTTTAAGGCTGTCAGGAAGCCAAATATGCTCCTCGGTGTTCTCTTTAGAGAGTAATAAATCAATAGCTTCGCGCAATTTTTTAGAAGATAAGGCATCAATGAATGATGTAAAGTTAGGCTTGCCTTCGGAAATATCGATACCATCAAACTGTTTAAGAACGGATTGATTGATGGTGAGAATTCTTAAGCGTGTATCAAGCGTGATAATACAGTCCATTGCTGTATCCAGTATTTTTTGAGTTTGTTTTTGTTGTTCTATTAAGAGTCGTTCCATCTGAATTCTTTCAAGTTCAGCGCCTGCACGACTAGCAAAAATTTTTAATACTGCGAGTCCGATTGGTTCTTTGGATGAAGGCTTCTTACCTAATAGTGCAAGGTGACCCACAATATCGCCTTTGCTACCTATTAATGGCACGCCAAAATAACTTCGAGCTTCTAGCTTAGATAGTTGTTTGTCATTCGGGTAGTGTGCTTGAACGTTATCAGCATGAAATTCAATGTCTATTCCTTTAATAACGGACTCACAAGGTGTTTCTCGCATGTCATATGTTAAGTTTTCTACAGAATGACCGTCAGCATAAAGTGCCATGGTATGAAGCTTATTAGGGGCAATTATTTCTGTAATCCAAGTGTGGTTATAATCAAGCGCAGAGGACATCGTGCTTGCCAAGGCATCAAAAAAAGCCTGACCCGTATCACTCACCGTACCTTGAAGTATGGCTTTAATCGCTTCGTTTTCAGACAACATTTTTTGAACCCTGTAGGTGTTGAGAGGTTTTATTGAATTCTAGTCGATTACTCGTGTTTAGCGAAATTTCGTTAACTAAAATCGATATCTCGTAAATTTTTACACCTATTAAAGTAAGAGTGTTTATATATTTAAATAATTTATCTAATTGTTTTATATCAAGTTTATTGGATGTTTTTGGGGTTGGCACAGTAATTGTTTAGTTTAATGTGAAGCAGTAATTTATGCATTGGAGAAAGACATGAATAGTCCAGCACTTAACATATTATTTGATGAGCAAACAAAAAGGGTTTCGCTTGAATCTTCCGAAAAGAGTAGTCAACTTACTTCAACAAATAAGATACAGAGTACTGTGTCACGCTCAGTTGAAGTTCCAAGTCATTATCATTCTGACTTTGGCAAAAATACTACAGATGAACTTTTAGTTGAGTGTGTGAAAAGAGGGAATAAGAATGCTTTTGACTTATTAGTCATTAAATACCAAGCAAGAATTGCAAGTATCGTATCTTCTTATCTTAAAGAAAAAAGTAGCATTTTAGATGTTGTCCAGGACACATTCATTAACGCTTATAGAGGCCTAAAGGGGTTTAGAAGTGAAAGTGGATTTTATACATGGATCTACCGAATAGCGATTAATACTGCCATAAATCATATCAAGAGCACCAAACGTAAACATAATAATATTTCTATTCAAGATGTTGAAAATATCGAGTTAGACCACCTTGTGGCAGTTAATGACGAACCAACATCAACACTCAATTATAAGAATTTACGCGCTCATTTAAACACTGTTCTGTATGAATTGCCTATTGAGATGAAAACCGTGTGGCTGCTTCGTGAAGAGGAAGGTTTTAAATATGAAGAAATTGCAGACATCGTAGGTTGCACTGTAGGGACTGTGAAATCTCGCATTTCTCGTGCTCGTGAGCGTGTGTCAATAGAAATGAGTCAGTTTATATAGCTCTATTTACGGCGTTAATAATGTGAATTCAAATTTATAGATTGTCTAATCAAAAGAGGTTAATAAAGTGGAAGCTAGATTTAATTGCCATTTTGCGGTGCAAAAACTATTTCTTTGTTTTACTTCTTTACTTGTAGTTTTGATGTCGCAAGTAGTTTTTGCAGATGTATATGACTATCCATTCAGTAACCCATACATTGCAACAATAGTAGGAACGCCTATTGAATACCGTGCAAATCTGCCCGAAAGTATTCCGCTTGAAACTGCTTATTTAAAGAAAAAAAATGGCCCTGAAATTCCTGATATTTTTTGGTACCAAAAGGGTCTTGAGTATTCGGTTGCGACTCAAAATGAACGTGCACCTCTCATATTTATTATTGCCGGAACCGGAGCAGATCATAAGTCAGAAAAAAATATAGTGCTGCAGAAAGCGTTTTATCAGGCAGGGTTTCATGTGATCG
>Ga0105348_1001354_pt1 | contig 16651 bp, 11 predicted proteins | sample EN8Hudsemesocosm_2_FD_83504 | JGI IMG/M metagenome (GOLD analysis project Ga0105348, IMG submission 83504) | Methane-oxidizing microbial communities from mesocosms in the Hudson Canyon - EN8C Hudson Canyon | ecosystem: Environmental > Aquatic > Marine > Cold seeps | place: Hudson Canyon... | reverse complement strand
TAGTACATTACGAATACGGAGAATAAGTCAGCCATCTGTACCACAATTGGAGTTGCTAACACTCACAAGAAAAGGGGCAGACAGATGGCTGACAAAACTGATTGTACCAATAAAACTGTATTTGTAGCGATTGATATCGCAAAGAACAAGCACGACGTGAAAATAAAGTGGCCCAACGGCAGAACCAAGATATTAAAGATCGCTAACTCCTTAGCAGGTTACCAGTCTATATTGGATGGTGTTAATGAGAAATGCTTCTATGAAAATATCACTGCAGCGTTTGAACCTACAGCTGATTATCATCGCAACATTGCGTATTGGCTAAATCAGAATGGAGTCATTTGTCACCTGGCGTCGTCTCTGGCCTGTGCGCGAGCTCGAGAGATGTTGCATACGAGCTGGGATAAACATGATCGTAAGGATGCTGGTGTAATTCTTTATTTGTTGGAGCAAGGAATAACAAAACCATTTTATGATCCCTTGATTGCGAAGACGATGGATATTCAGGAAATTTCCAATACCTATCAACAAATCACGATTGCACGAACTCGATGTTTAAACAGCTTAATGAATCATTCTATAACGTTGTACTTTCCTGAAATGGAACGGTTTATTTTTTCGTCTCGAGCGGAATGGTTTTGTAAATTCTTGTTGAAATTTCCGACGCCAAAATCGATCACGCGCTATCATAAGGAGACATTTGTGCGCAGGGCTTGGGATGTCACAGGCCGTAAGGTTGCTAAACAGAGGTTTCTAGAAGAGCTATATGAAATTGCTTGTGAATCTATTGCGTTACCCGTGGATGTTAATAGTCTAGCGGTAGATATGTTTAAGCTACAGCTCAAACGGCTCTTAGCGCTAACGATGGAACGAAAATCGCTGGAGCTACGAGCCGAATCACTGTTGCAAGATCGTATAGACTACCAAAGATTGCGTACATTGCCGGGGGTGGGGCCAATTATAGCCATGATGATTATCGCCGAGAGCGGGGATTTGAAGCGCTTTAGCCACCATAGAAAATATTTGAAATTTTGTGGGTTTAACCTATCGGCATCGCAGAGCGGAACATGTCAGGGAAGCTATAGACTTTCAAAACGAGGAAATGCACGGTTGAGATATGCTTTTTGGCTGGCGGCAACAACCGCTATCAGGTTGTGTGAAAACGGATTTCGCAGAAAGTATCAACAGTGCATCAAAAAGGATCCGGAAAATGCGGATGTTAAGCGCAAGGCACGAACAGCAGTCGCAGTGAAGATGGCCAGAGTGGCACATGCCTTGATAAAAAAGGATTGAGATTATAGAGGTTACTATGAGCTTGGTTGTGAGACATCGTAGATCGGATCGTAAGGGCGCGTAAGTGACCCTATAGATAACGCTGCTGCTCACAACCATTTTATTGATGCTGTGTTAAGTCCAGTTGGGCCAGAAGTTTTGATGGACCCATGTTCACTATGGTTAGCAACTTTTATTTAAAATAGGTGATTGCAGCGTTCTGCTATACGATCTGTGCCAGGTGTGTACTGTCACATCTGAGGGAGACTATTGTGAAAAAAAGCTTGATTCAACAGGTAGTCCGTTATCCGAGCTTAGATACTTTGGTGGTGGTTTACCCGAAATTATTTGATTGAACATTCGACAATAGGCTACCCCATCGCAGCTCCCTGAGTGAACAGCATAGCCAATTATTCGCCGACTAAACTGATCTATCACCACCATCACCCAGTGAGACTTCAGAGCAACGGACTCGCAACGAAAAAGGTCAACGGACCAGAGGCTATCCTTCATATGCCCTATGAAGGTTAGCCATGACGGTCCGTCACCGGTAGGCAACTTATCCGCATTTTTGCGCAATATTCTGCCTACCGTGAAACGGCTAATTTCAATGCCAAAAGTTTCATATATCTGCATTGCTATTCGGCCATAACCAATGCTGGGATTACGTTTCTTCATATCAACTATAAGGTCGACAATAGTCTGGTCGGGCGGCTTTCGCCCTGACTTTTTAACGACCTTATTGGAATAGAGCCTGCTGTACTTTCGCTTCACTAGTGCTCTATGGAAGCTTAAAATGGTGCTGGGCTTAACGATAATTGCAATTCGCCAAAGTCGAACTTCGCTGATGAAGAACGCTAAAAAACCAAATAAGAATCGATCCGAAGACTTCAGCTTAGGTGATCTTTTATTGCAACGACGTATCACGACAAGCTGCTGCCTCAGAGCATGATTCTCAGCGACAAGCGCTTTAACACCGCCGGGCCTAGAAAGCTTGCAAAGCGTCACAACAAATTGAATTAACAGCTCAACCAACTCCTTCATATTTTCATTTCACCCTGCTCTACGAGAAACACCAGATACGCTAAGCTACTGTTTTTTCGCATAAACTACAATTTCGCACAGTACAGGCCTCTTGAGCAACACGGACGTCCACAATCTAGAAGCCTTTTGTTGCTGTTATGCAAATTGGCGCGAAGCCCAAGACAATATAAATCGTGGCGGGATTGTTTTGACCGACGACAAAGGAAGGCAATCAAAAAATCCAGCGTGCACCGTGGCTAACGAAAACCTCCGCCAAATGATGTCTTATGGCACCACTCTTGGCCTTGACCCTTCTTCGCGCGGCCAGCTAATAACAGATGAGGCCCGCCGTGATGCATTAGATGGCTGGAGAGAACTATAAAAACATGGATGATTTCCCGAAATACTCTAGCCCCCCGTGATCGAGTAGCAGCAAGTCCACTCGACCCAGCCTAGCATTTCTAAACTTTAAAAATCAGTCACCTCAGGCATAACTCTTGTCTGGGCGTCACATTTTTGGAGCAAGCGCCATAGAGCATTTCCGTCTTTTTCGCAAAGACATCAAAACCACACAGGCTCTTGCGAATTTTTCCTTAGTTACTCTAGCTGCATTGCGGTTCTTGCCCTGCGATTTACGTTGCCGTAGTCATGCGTGGAGATACTCTCAATATGCTAACTTCTTGCCAAAATTCTAATGCCCTTTTTCGACCAAGAAATACCGGCCTTTTCTCTGAAATGCGATGGATCGATTGCGGGCGGGCCAGCAACCCCATTTTCACCATCGCATCCAACTGATAGATACGGGCCACAAAACCTTAGCCTTTCGCCTCGAAAAAAGATTTACCAAGCCCAACAATTTATTACCGAACCATATCCAGTAATAAAATATTGTCGTCGGGAAATATCTATCGGGCCCTCAAGGCCTAACCCAAGACCAGGCTTCACCTCCGAGGCCGCAAGGGCAAATAGCTCTTGAGGGACTTCAGCCTCTTCCAGAAGAACCGGCTTATCCTCTAGCTCTTCCTTTGCCTCCAACTCTGCGGAAACTCCGTGCGTGCGCGCTAGAGGTCCAACCGCAACTCCCTAGCTTGCGCCTTAGCTATAGTAGCCCCTTATCAATAACCCTTTTGGTTTTCTAAAAGATTTTTTGCCGGAGTCGGGAAAAATCAAACACCCATTTGGCGTGATACGGATAAACATATAGAAGTGCGCCGGCCAGCAGTGCAACCAACCCGAAGACCAGAATCTCATAGTGCTTAAAATCAGTAAATTAAGGAGCATTCGCGATTCTTTAGCGCCCTACATGCATCTGCTTTCAATCTTTTTTGGCGTCAAGCGTGGAGTAAACTGCGATTTCGCTCCTTACAAGCCGTAGCTTTTCTGCGTGCCCTTTATCTCAAGAAACCTGTGACAGTAACACCAATAAACGTACCAATAACATACCCAAACAATCCGCACATGATGGCTGGGGTGACTAAATGCTTCCAACCCTTGGATGTAGCAATAGCTGCAGTGACTGCCGGCCCTACCAACGCAGCACCCGATGCTACAATGGCTTCTGGCAGTGAAATCTTGAACATACGAGCTGCTATCAAGACCACCGCCAAATGAACAACAACAATTATCATTCCATAAAAAAACAAATGCAGAGAGGATTCAATAAATGCCGTAACATTGGTATTCGCCCCGGCTACTGCAAAAAACAAATACATGATTAACATGCCTATTTCAAAATCACCTTCCGAATCACTCAATGCCCTCGAAAAAACATTAGCAGCAATTACTGACAACAGGGTAATAAACAAGTACAGGTATGAAGTCATGGATAAGGCCTCCGCAATCAATTTGGAAACCGCACAAATTGCAAAACTTAGTGCAATAGCCCCTGAAAGATCCACCAACTTTATTCGCGGTGCATCACCGAGACACAACTCTTCGCGCTTACCGGCAGCTTCATCACCCAAAACCCCTGATGGAAATTTACTCACCACCCATTTTATCGTGGGAATCCAAAGCAACATCATTAGCGCTAGTATGCTTACGACAGCACTTGCACTAAGTGCAGCACTGAATTCATCGGTGGTCATTCCTACAGCCTGCGATACAGCAAGAAAATTGACCATGCCTCCTATCCAAGCACCAGAATAAACGCCGGCCACCTTGGGGCCAATATCACCCAACTCCAAAATATAAAATCCCGATATCGCACCTGCAACTGTAGCTATAGAAGCAATGCAGAATGTAATCATCACCATGCCGCTTCCGCTAAATATTTTTCTTAAATTTGCCTTAAACAACAGTAGCGGCACGGCAAGCGGGACAAGAGTTCCGCCGACAAACCCATAGATAGAAGCATCAAGAGGAATAATCTTAAAATTGGACAACGCCATTCCTGCTAGAAGCACCCATATCACCCCGGACGTTTTTTTCCCCAAGGCCTGATTATCCATCCAAAAACCAAATGCTGCCAAGCCAAAAAGTATCGCCCCCATAGCAAAGAAATTATCTGCAGAAATCATCGTCAGTCCCATTTACGCTCCGCTAAAGTTAAGTGTGGTAGATCAGCACCCATGTATTTCAGCACTGCTGATATAAGCCCATGAATAAATATTAAAAGTTTTGAATTATAGGGTTAATACTGCTGCCCAGACAAACAATATAGCGTTATCAATGCGATGACAATTGAATAAGTCAAAAAAATAGTTCGATTACGTAGGCTTGGGCTTTTTTAGAGAAATTATTAATGGGATTATGTTGCGAAAAATACAGCTTATGAAACGCCGGTAACCCTTCTTTCGCGCACCAGCGACGCTTAGTACGCACACTGGGGGCGCGCGCCGCCACCCTAGAAAAATCGGTCAATCCAATATTCGACTGCCATCAATTTGGCCATGCAGCTCCTCAGTTAGGCAAACGACTGCGCATGGCAGATAGTCTCGCGTGACGTATGTGGGGCGTGGCGCGCTAGAGGATCGGAGCCGAGACGAATAAAAACGGATGTGATACGCCTATTTTTGCCTATTTTTTTGGTTTGCCGGAAGAGCCTTGTTAGTAGCTACATACCCGCTAGATACTATAGATAATGGTGCCTCGGGCCGGAATTTCATAGTCTTAAAAATCAATAAATTATGTCGTAATGGCGCCTTTATTGCGCCCTACGATTTCGCAACAGACAGCTATTCCACACACCAATCGCTGCTTAGACTATGGTTTCGCAACATACAGGAATCGTGTTTCACCAGGTAATTTGTTCATCTCATTGGATTTCAAGAAGTCGTTCGATCGGTTTAAACCTGTATAGCTCCCTGTCAATACCGAATAGCGCGAAGGTGCACAGGTCGTGGAAGAGGTATAGGCCCGGGTAAATTGCAGGCCGGCCTCCGCCAAACGGTCCAGCTCTGGTGTGTACGGTGTATGATTTTTGGGGTTGTAGGCGCCTAGCGCCTGCTTGTCCTGTGACCATGCTTCTGTGGATTGAAACTGTATGTCATCACCATGATAATAACTATGTTTGGACGAGCGTCTTATGCTTGAGCGCAAAGACCAAAAAGGATGGCCAGCAAGGTCAATGCGAATTTTGGTATTATTCTGTTCATTTTTGTCCTGTGCTGTTCATTTTCATAACTAAGCTGCAATTGGCAAGGTAGATAGACCAAGACAGCGTGCGCGAGTTTATGAGCCTCTCTATGTGTATTTATTAGGAAGCCATGTTCTTATTGTATCATGATGTATTTCCCATGCGTCCCATACGCATTTAGCCCACTCTCGAACTAAGGTAATATGCTGTTCCGTCGTTTTGGCTGCAGAGAAATTTTCTACGGTAATTGCTCCTAGGTCTGCAGGCGGTGTTAGGAAGGTAAATGAAGCTTTATTTTTTCCTGCTTCTAGCATGGCTTCATTAGCGTTCTCCGCATCTAGCCCATGCTCCAAAAGCAAACAAATTCTAACAAGATGCAAGCCAACTGATTGGATGTTTTGGCGGCTTTTAGAGCGAGGATGTTGAGCTGCGTATACATCAACAGTTAGTCTATGAGTTTCAAAAAAAACGGGATCACTGTATTCTCGGGCCAGAATCTCTCCATATTTCGCCCAACATCCGGCAGATGAATCCATATACCTATGAACGGGCCCTTCTATATCAGGAAACATTCCTCTGCAGCTGAAGCATTCTTTCTTGGTCATGAATTATTTTGCCTAAGGTGTTTTATTCAGAAAACCATAGTTTCGTATACTGAACGCTCTTGAAATAAACAAGACTTACGCTAAACACTTGGAAATTGATAATCTAAAGCCTGCTTTCGCAAACACTTTTTCGATATCTTACCTGTAGCCGTGTGAGGAATTGTATCCGTCAATATAAGCCCGTTCGGCAGCCACCACTTTGCGACTAAACCTCTAAGGTGCTCATTTATTTCCTCTAAAGAAAGCGTGTGGCCTTCCTTTAAAACCGTAAACATCAAAGGCCGCTCTTCCCATTTCGGGTGATGGTGACCAATTACGGCGGCTTCTTGAACGGATGGGTGAGCTAATGCTGCATTTTCAAGATCAATTGAGCTGATCCACTCGCCGCCAGACTTAATTACATCCTTAGAGCGATCCGTAATTTGCATGTAACCACTTTGGTCAATTGTGGCTACATCACCGGTTTCGAACCACATATCATCGTCAAGTGTAGATGACTCAGCTTTAAAATACTGCTTTAAAACCCAAGCGCCACGCGCCATCAAGTTACCTTGTGTTACGCCATCCCAAGGTAAAAACTCACCATCGTCGCTTTTAATGGCCATTTCGATGCCCATAACACCACGACCCTGCAGGCATTGAAGGTCGGTTAGTTCATCACGGGATAGATTTGCGTTCAGGCTGTTTGGTTTGCATACAGTGCCCAGTGGGCTAAGCTCGGTCATTCCCCACACATGGCTCACCCACACGCCATATTTTTCTTTGAAGTTCTTAATCATGGACCGAGGGGCTGAAGATCCGCCAATCACTATGGTCTCAAGTTTGCCAAGCCCTTTCCCACTTGCCTCAAGGTAGTCGAGAACCCCCGACCATATTGTTGGCACGGCGGCGCTGCTTGTCACTCCCTCTTCAATAATAAGCTTATGGAGAGTTTCTGCATCGTGATGAGGCCCAACCATAACTAACTTCGTGCCAAGGCCAGCGGTGCCATAAGGAATTCCCCATGCATTAGCGTGAAACATAGGCACAACTGGCATCATTACGTCGAGCGCACCCACGTTGAAAGCGTCTTTACCCATGGCCGACATTGTATGAAGGTAATTTGATCGGTGACTATAAAGTACCCCCTTGGGGTCGCCCGTTGTTCCCGAGGTATAGCACAGTGAGCTGGCTGTGTTTTCATCAAACTCAGGCCAGTGGTAGTTGCCGTCTTCTGCATTGAGTAAATTCTCATAACACAAGGAAGTCATATAGGTTTGATCGGGCATGTGCTCTGGACTAACCATAACAACAAAATGCTGGACGGTTTTTAGCTGACTGGCAATGTCTTGCACCAGCGAGACAAAAGACAAATCAAAAAACAAAACGGTGTCTTCTGCATGATTGATTATGTAAACAAGTTGTTCGGGAAACAAGCGAGGGTTAATCGTATGAGTTACAGCGCCCATACCTGAAGCACCAAACCATATTTCCAAGTGTCGATGAGTGTTCCAAGCCAGTGTGCCAACGCGGTCTCCAGGTTGCACGCCTAAATTTGATAATGCTTGCGCGACCTTCTTTGAGCGTTTAGCAACAGCCCCATAGTTCGTTCTTAGCTTACCCCCTTCAGGCAGCATGCTAACAATTTCAACATCACTATGATTCCGCTCAGCGACACTAATAAATCTGGAAACCAGCAGCGGCCAGTATTGCATTAATCCTTCCATTCGAATATAGCTCCTTAATCGCCAAAATTATATTGAACTGACATTCCGAATGCCAATATGGCTCCGCCATATTCAAACGTGTCTCTATTAGCTGAGAAGCTCAATGTGTCGGCATCGAGAAGGTTGGGCAGAGAAAAACCTCCTAAATTTTGACTTTCGCCCACCTCAATTTTTCGGTCTTTATAATCTGTGATTTGCATTCCCGCCGTCCAGATCCAACCAGATTCATTGGCATTGGCTCTCAGGTCGTAACTAAGGCCAAGACTAAAAATATTTCGGTCGGAATCGTAAACGAGAATATCTACATACTGATCATCAAAGATCGACTCATCGAAGGCGTAACCCGCCATCAATGTAATTCGCTCGTTAAATTTATATTCAAGGCCAGTTCGAAATGTCATTGTGTTGTTGGCTTCGTAATCGACTTGAAGGTCGTTGATGAAACCTAGTAAGGGAGCGTCAAATTCAAATTTTGTTGTTGAACCAATGCCGTCTGCGCTGGCCCAGTTTGTCCACTGACCGTCAACAGACCAGGCAAGTTTGTCTGGAATCAACTCATACTCAGCGCCAATTTGAACGTGCCCTGGCATATCGAACTCCAATTCGTATGCTACCGTTTGCTCGCCTAAACCGGCGGGATTGATGTCAAGCTTTAAGTCGCCTGAAAAGCTCATGTCAGTTTGGCTGCGGTATACCGCTCCAAGTCGAAGGCGGTCTGTGGCTTGATACTGCATACCTAAGGTAAAAGAAAATTCTTCAAAGGAAGTTTCGAACTCATCTGGCGGAATGCCTAGGCCAAAGGCGCCGTCAGTACTTGTGCTAATAGACCCTATGATGGGTGAGTCGGCCGTCGTGGGAATTATTACCCCTGCACCGCCGAGCGCTGGAGGAAGCGCCGCACCAAAACTGAGGGGAATAAGGGACTCAGTACGCAACTGTTTCAGTGCGACAATATTAAAAGACAGCCCGAGAGACAGCTTGTCATTAACTTTGTAGGCCACATTAGGGGAAAGCTCAATTACAAATAGAGATTGGTCAGACATATTGAAGCGATGAATTCCATCATCATTTTCCCAATCAGCCGTAATGGCAAAAGGCGCTCCTATGCCTAGCCCCAAGGTTATGTCCTGTGAAATAGGCATATAGACTGCGAAGGTTGGCGCAATGGCTACTTGCCCTTCGGTATTGGTGCCGTCAATTGAATGAGATCCGCCGCTGTCTTTCAAGCTTACGTGAGTGGTGTCTAAAGATCTGAGATTGCCGCCTATGACAGTGCTCTTAAAGGACGTAGCCGCCGCAGGGTTGTGGTAAAAAGCTGCGAAGTCCCCTTCTTTAGCGACACAAGCTCCGCCAAGGGCTATGCATTGTTCGCTCATTCCCAGTGATTGTATCCAGCCAGCGTTGACCGGTGCCGCAGCCAAAAATACGGCGCCACAAAGCGCCACTCTTTTGAAAGTGGTTTTCATGTTTACTCTCCTATTGCTATTTTTATTAAATGTCGAGAACGATCCGGCCGCCCTTCGCACGGCCAACACAAACGCACATTTTATCGCCTGCTGCGCGCTCGGTGTCGGTAAGAATTGCATCGCGGTGCTCAATGTCACCTGACGCCACGGGTGTAATACAAGAGCCGCAGATACCTTGTGTGCAAGAGCAAGGAATACCGCAGTGATTCCTGTTAAGTACGTCTATCATAAATTCGTCGGCACCCACCTGGAAAACCTTCCCCGAACTTGCGATTTGCACTTCAAAGGCATGATTTTCTACTTGGCCTAAGTTACGAGAGACAAAAGTTTCTGAATGAATAGCTGTGTCTGGCCATTGCTTGTCTCTTGCCGCTGAGACAATTGAACTCATGAATCCGCCGGGACCACACATATAAAGCACTTTCCCTTCAGCCCATGAGCCAGTGACACTTTTTGGGTCAAATCGATTAGCAGAAGACTTACTATCGAAGAAATAAGTAATCTGATTGGAAAATGGCAATTGACTTAAGCTGCTAGCAAAGGCGAGCGTCTGCTCAGAGCGTGCCGAAATGTTTAGCGTAAACTTTTTTCCCAGCCGGTGGAGTTCGCAGGCCATACTTAGAATGGGTGTTATGCCAATGCCGCCGGCAATCAAAACATATTCTTCAGCATCGAGACTCAGTGGAAAATTATTGCGAGGTTTACTGATTTTCAGTGTTTGTCCCGCGAGTACTTCCTGATGCATTTGCAGCGATCCGCCACGGCCGTCCACTTCACACTTTACGGCAATTTTGTACCTATCAGCTTCGCTAGATAAGTTGCAGAGAGAATATTGACGGATGGTTTTATCGGCAATTCGAACGTCTATGTGAGCGCCCGGCGTAAAGGTAGGCAAGGTATCGCCGGGTTGACACGGCCCAAATTCATAGCTCTTGATTCCCTCCGCAACATCGACAACGGATAGAACCGAAACGTTAAGCCAGTGATCGTTATCCGCCACAGGCAGTATGATGTCTTTCGCGGGTATGAACAGGCTGCGTTCAGGAATATTTTGTTGTTCAAATAAGGTTTTACCGGCCGCCCACGCCTTGTGATACCGGTAGAAAGGCACGGAAGGCAACAAATGGTGCAAGCAGTGAATGGTTTGCCCTAACATTAAGAAATGCGCGAGCTTATTGGTTTTAATTTTAACGGTGGTTTGAAAGGGAGCTTCTTCCCAAGTGATATCTTCGGGATGCTGAATTCGAGCAAAGAAATAGGTCACTAGCCACGCACCTATGCGCTGTGGAATCATCCATAATAAGAAAAACTCCATTGCATAGGGCGACATAAGCCAGGCGGCATGCCAAGCAAGGTAAACGACGATACCAACAGAATACTCCAGCCTTTCGCTTAGCGGTCTAGTGTTCCAATGACGCAAGTACCAAACGCTCCACACTACATCTGGAAACGCGAGCACAAACGGTGAAAGAAGTGGATTAGTCACTACAAACAAATCATCTGGGTCTTTGTGTTTGTTTCCGGTGAACCTATGATGTTCGAGGTGCAAATAACGATATACCCGAGTGGTAATACCCGGCAACAACATGAAGCAGGCTATCGTACCGAGAATATCATTCAATACTCGGCTTCCAGAGGCGGTTCTGTGGGTAGCATCGTGTAGCGGTGTAAAGGCTAGGTATACTGCGAATCCATTAATTGCTATTGCTAGCGTTATCGACAATTCACCCTTCAAAAAATAGTAACTACTCGCTAAAAAAATCAGATAGGCCGCCGCAACAGTGCCGATTGAAACCCACGACAAAATTGGAATGGTTGTAAGCGCACGGAAGCGCGGTTCTCGAATGACTTGCTCTAAAACTTCTTTTGTCGATACTGAGAATGTAAAACCCATCGTAAATATTCCTCAAGCCTGGCAAATATATGACGTCATTTTTCGACGTCGACTGCCCTTTTTACCTTATTATAATTTCGGTTTTCTTTCCTCTGGAGATAGAAAACCATCTGATAAAGCGGTATTGCTGAAATACCTTTAACACTGTTTCATGAGTTAAAATCTTACTCTGCTCAGGAACAGTGCATAGGTTTATTTGGGCCAAGGGTATGTGAATATCGGACATGGGCGTTCGGCTCGCGGAAATAGCGAATTTAGGCACGCCTTTTTCTACTGGGGTCTTTCGCAGGGGATTTTTTCTTCAGAGGCCTTACTGGAAGGACGTTGAGGATTAACCAAGCCTAACGGCGGTAGTCGCCCGCCGTTCTCCCTGTCCACTTCTTGAAAGCATGACGGAAGTTGGCTGCGTCACTGTATCCCAACCTATCGGCAATTTCATCGACACTCAAGGCGGTGTCTCTAAGGTAGTCTATGGACAATTGCTTGCGCACATCAGACAGAATATTCTGGAAGCTGGTGCCCTGATTCGAAAGCTTGCGACGAAGCGTACGTGAAGACATATTGAAATGTTCAGCGATAGTTTCAATGTTGCCCGAGTCTTGAATATTTTTTGTCATGATAACAAAGGCTTCATGCGCAATTCCGCCGGTTGTCGCCATTTTTAGGAGAATGTCATCACACAGCTCTTTGGTAGATTGTGCGGTAATTGGATTCGCTCTTTGCAGCGGGCTGTCTAGCCAGCGTGTGTGGAAGCGCAGCTCATTAAATTCTTGATTGAACTTCACGGGGCAGTCAAGGATTTCCGTATAAACACCGGCGTGTTCAGCTTCTGGAAATTTCGCCCATATCTCGCTAAAGCGGAAATCAATACCGGCCATATCCTTGAAGAGCGAATAAACAAGACCAAACTGAACCTCCAAATTAAATTGGTACAACTCTGGAACCTTTATGCGGTCCTCCATGCGAAAGGACGCAATAGCGTTTTCGTCATCGATTATTAGAGACATTTTTACCGTTGGCGTCGCTAGCTGGTGGTAGTTAATTGAAAAAATCAGTGCTTCTCGCAAGGTTGCCGCTGAAATCAGAGCATAACCGTAAAGCCCATAATCAGTGACGCATAAGAGGCTTCCTGTGCGTAGGCCAATGGCAGGGTCTGTCGATAAGCGTGTTGCATTTTTATAGGCAAGAATGAGCTGACGGTGGGATATACGGGTGCTGTTTGAGTTTATGTCATCTTCAGATAGATTGGTGCCTTCCAGGAACAGCTCTGCACCCGTGCCCTGCTCTTTTAAAATAGCGAGTATTCTAGCGATTTTATAGGTTGGATAGATCTTTGCGTCCATTCCAGCGTCCCCCCATCGAAAAACACCCTCAATTTAGTCTGCGGCTTTAAGTGAGCTCGTAGACTAAATGGAGTCTGAGTCATTATCAAGAACACAAGCTCAATGCTTTGATGGTTGCCAAGTGCTCTTGAATAAACATCAGTGTTTTGGGCTTAATGTGGCATTCTGAGAATAGGCTTAATTACCACTCCTGTTTCACTGTCCTGCGCCGCCTGGTTGATATCCTTTAAGTCATAGAAACTGATGAGTTTGTCAAAAGGAAACCGGCCCTGCCGGTAGAGCTCAATTAGTTTTGGAATAAATGTGTCAGGCTTACTGTCCCCCTCCACAATCCCTCGAACCGAGCGGCCTAACAGTAGATGCACCATGTCGAGAGTCACCTCTGTGCCTGCAGGAGGCAGGCCAATTAAGCCGCAAACACCCCGTAAAGCAAGACAATCGACGGCTTGACGAAATACCGTTGAAATAGCGGTTGCTTCCAGTGAATAATTGACCCCGCCGCCTCCAGTAATAGACCGAATGGCTTCAACGACGTCTCCATCTCCGGGGTTTAAAGTATGTGTTGCGCCTAGCTCCTTAGCCATTTCAAGCCGGCCTGCGTTAAGGTCAACAGCGATGATTTTCGAACATCCCACAACACGCGCTGCCATTATTGCAGACAAGCCAACTGAGCCCGCTCCAAACACGGCTATTGTAGAGCCTGCCTCAGGCGCCAGGCTGTTCATAACGGCACCGGCGCCTGTTTGTATGCCACACCCTAAAGGGCCGAGAATCTCTAGATCAACGTCCTTAGGAACTTTGATGACGCTCTCCTCAGTACCCATCGCATAAGTAGCAAAAGACGATTGCTGGAAGAAATTACTGTGTATCACCTCCCCATTGCGGCTGAGAGTGGTTGACCCGTCGGGACGAGCCGCAGAGAGTAGGTTAACCCCCAGGAAATCGTCACAATAGACCGTATCACCCTCATGACAGCCCGAGCAGTGATGACAGGAGTCGAAGGTCATCACCACATGATCGCCGGGCTTCAATTTCAGCACCCCAACACCAACGGTATCAACGATACCGGCGGCCTCGTGACCCAGTACTGCGGGCAAGGGCACTGGCAGATATTGGTCTCTAACCACTAGATCTGTGTGGCACATACCTGTTGCGATAACTTTTACTCGAACTTCACCCGGACGCGGGTCGTCTATTTGAATGGTTTCAACGGAGAAGTCTTCCGACTGCGCGGGTGTAACGGCGGCTAGAATATCCATAACGTATTCCTATTGTGTCTATTATTATCGGCTTGTTTATTTTGAAACACTGATGACACTGCACTGAGTAAACTCTGAAATGCCTTCTCTGCTGAACTCAATGCCCATTCCAGACTGTTTGGCGCCTGAAAATGGAATGTGCGGACTAAAATGTAGATGGTGATTGATCCAAACGGTGCCACTGGAAATTTGTGTGGCAACGCGCTTTGCTCTCGCTACGTTAGATGACCATACAGACCCCCCAAGGCCGTATTCAGAATCGTTAGCGCGGCTTATAACTTCATCTAAGTCACTGTACTTTATAATTGGAAGAATAGGTGCGAATTGTTCTTCTGAGACGAGTGGAGAGCTATCGTCAATGTCGCGCACAATAGTTGGCTGAACAAAATAGCCCTGGCGATTTAAGACATCGCCACCAGCAATAATTTTTCCATCGCGAGCACCTGCTTCAAGATACTTTTGCGCTTTTTTATATTGAATAATATTTTGTAGTGGACCAATTTGCACTCCATTGTCGAGCCCGTCTCCAACGATTGCATTATTGGCTATAGTCGCAAGAGTATCACACATTTCATCATATTGACTTTCATGTACATACAAACGCTTTAGAGCAATACAGACCTGCCCGCAATTCATAAATGCTCCTGCAAATATGCGTTCAGCTATTTTTCCAATGTCAACATCATCAAGAACAATACCTGCGTCGTTACCACCAAGTTCTAAGGTGAGACGTTTTAACGACGATGCTGCAGTTCCTGCGACTTTTCGCCCGGTCACAGTGGAACCCGTGAAACTAACTTTAGCCACGTCAGGGTGACTGCTTAGAATTGCTCCCAGATCATTCTCGTCGGCAATAATATTAATCACGCCCGCAGGAAATATATCTTTTGCTAACTCACCCAGCATTAGTGATGTGGCGCTCGTTGTGGGAGCAGGCTTCAAAACGACGGTATTGCCCGTTACCAGAGCAGGGCCTAGTTTGTTCGCGCCGATGAGCAAGGGGAGATTCCACGGCGCAATGCCAACAACAACACCAAGAGGTTTTCGATAGACTTCAACTTGCAGGTCGTCATCGTCCTGAATGGTTTCCACGCCGGCATCGTAAGCTGCAAAATATCGCATAAAGGCTTCGGTATAGAGTACTTCTGCAGCGGCTTCCGCAAGTGGTTTACCCTGCTCTTTCACAAGCACTCGAGCGAACTCTTCTGCGTTCTCTTGCAGGCGGTCAGCCAACTTGCTAAGCATTGCTTGCCGGTCTTCAATTTTGGTCGCGGCCCACGCAGGGAATGCCCTCTTGGCTGCGGCTATGGCCTCTAGCGCTTGATTTTCAGACGCAAGCGGAATCTGCATAAACATTTTCCCTGTTGCTGGATTAATTACGTCCGTATTTTTGTGGCCGTCCACTAGCTGCCCATCTATCAGTAATTTTACAGTTCGCATCACTCGTTTCCTTATTCTAATTGGTCTAGGCACTTGGCTTTCTTTAGCTGCCTGTAACTGTACTTTGCCGACATTAATTGCATAGGTGCGAGTGGGTCATTGTTATGTGAATTTCGGACAATGGGTTTGGGGTGGGAGTATCAAGGACAACGTTGCGCCGCTATCGCCTGTATGTTGCGATTTACTAGTTTTCAACAAATTCAATGATCGCAAGCTCGAAATCAAGCCTACATCACTCGTATTGCACTATTAACTAAAGCTTGTATTATCTCCGCCATGCTCAGCCTGCTCAAATTGATCACTCACCTACTATTTACGCTGCTTAAACTCTGCCAACCAGGCGGCGTAAAAGCGGTGATGGCGGAAAATCTCGCCCTAAGACAGCAGCTGATTGTACTGAACCGCAACCGTAGCCGCGCTCCACAATTGAAAAGCCAAGATCGTTGGTTATTGGGCGCTGTTACTGGTTTCATTGCGGACTCCCGCCTCCATAAGATTGCTATCGCGATCAAGCCCTCCACCTTACTTAAGTTCCACAAAGCGCTTGTGAAGCGTAAATACAAGCTTTTGTATTCCAATAAAGGCAGAAAAAATCCAGGTCGCCAAGGGCCTTCACAAAACATGATCGACCTTGTTGTTGAAATGAAACAGCAGAACCCTCGCTTTGATTATCGAAGAATAGCCATGCAAATTTATCAAAGTCTGGGCATTACCATCAGTTGCTTTGCAGTGGGTCGGATTCTGCGACAGCACTACAACCCTAGACTTGGGGGCAATAATGATGGGCCATCCTGGCTCACGTTTATCGGAAATACAGTTGATAGCCTTTGGTCAATTGATTTTTTCAAATGTGAATCCATCAACATGCGAACTTATACCGTGATGGCGGTGATAGATCAGTTTAGCCGTCGAGTTGTTGGCTTTGCGATTCACGCAGGAGACCCCAATGGAGTCGACGTCTGCCGCATGTTTAATACCGTTATCAGCGATCAATCGCAACTGCCCAAGTACCTTTCCTCCGACAACGGACTACCTGTTGAATCAAGCTTTTTTTCACAATAGTCTC
>Ga0105348_1001353_pt1 | contig 16652 bp, 14 predicted proteins | sample EN8Hudsemesocosm_2_FD_83504 | JGI IMG/M metagenome (GOLD analysis project Ga0105348, IMG submission 83504) | Methane-oxidizing microbial communities from mesocosms in the Hudson Canyon - EN8C Hudson Canyon | ecosystem: Environmental > Aquatic > Marine > Cold seeps | place: Hudson Canyon... | reverse complement strand
CTGTAAGCAAAGCCAATAGATAAATTGGTGGGTGGTACAGGGATCGAACCTGTGACCCTCGCCTTGTAAGGGCGATGCTCTCCCAGCTGAGCTAACCACCCATCTGGGGTAGATCCATCTCTATTATAGAGACACTCAATTCGAATTGTATTTTAGCGTAATTGGCGGACCGGACGGGACTCGAACCCGCGACCCCCGGCGTGACAGGCCGGTATTCTAACCAGCTGAACTACCGGTCCGCAACATGCTCCTTACTAATAAAACAACTATTAATAATAAGAAAACAACAACTTCACACTAACTTCATCTCAACCAATCTTGTTCAAAAGATTGGTGGGTGGTACAGGGATCGAACCTGTGACCCTCGCCTTGTAAGGGCGATGCTCTCCCAGCTGAGCTAACCACCCAACTCGATTTGAGAACCGCATTCTAATGATTTCTAAGGCGCTGTCAATTCTATTTATGTATTTTAAGTAAAAAAGATAACTTTATTTTTTGCTTTCAGAAATCATGATGACAAAATGCACAAAACGCATACATTTCAGCCAATTAAACTAACACAATTACCGCCTCACGAAGTGAACTGGTTTGTCAGAATAAGATACTATTGTCTAAATATATATCAGCTACCTAAATAGCAATCAGTCGTTCACAGAACCTAAGCAGCAAGCATTCACCCTCAAACAATGTGAACTAAAACAAGATATAAGCAGACAAGACTAGTTTAGCGACTGCTTAATTAAGTCAATACTATTCTTACGCTCTTCACTTTTATAACTATCCGCAGCAGCATCTTTTTCGGCATCTGAGTCATCTATATTAAAGTAGGCATACCAAGGCTCACCATCATCCACTTCAGCCTCAACCTCCTCAACAAGAGCGGGTATAATTTTCCCCGCTAAAGCTCGGCGCTCCAACTTATCGAGCAACAACTCCTCGTTTAAGGTCAAAGGGCTTCTCGCCTTACGCCAAGGAGCCAGCCAGTTCCGCCGAATGACCCTTTTATCCGCAATCGCTTCTAGATACGCCTCAGTATCATCAGCCAGCAAGTAAAGCTCCTGCTCTAAAGTCATCGAAGCCGAGCCTCTTAACTCACGATACATATCACTCGGCAGGTAGAATATTGGAAAACCAAAAAGAAAGTTATTAGACCACGGCCAAATAACTGTAAACCAACCATATTCCTGCATATCACCACTTAACAACTCTTCCGCAACCGCTGCATCAGTAGGATGCCAGAAGGATCCCGTCAGTATTCGCGTTAAGGGCATCTCCTCCATGGCCACTTCACGCTCCACTAACTGCACGTCAGCGGAGGCCATTTCATCGTCCGCATCGAGCAAAGAATGACGAATGGAAGGCAATGACACCTCCGAATGACGAATATAGGTTATCGACCCAGCATCAAGCTCTAGACCAAAGTCCGCTTGCAAGTTAAGATCAAAAGCCATCATCAGTTTGTCATCAAATGCCTCAAAACCGATTAAGGGCAGTAAACTTTTCCGAACAGCAAAATCATAACTACCTGCAGGCAGCGACACATAAGTATAACTACCCGCCCTCATATTAAAGATCACTTCATCGTTAATATAATAACTTGGGGCTTCAAGTTCTTCAGAAGCCCACTGACTATCAGGGCGATAAAAATAAACCAGCGCATTTGCCTCTTTATCCCATTCAGAGTCTGTTACCTCCTGGAATAAAGCACCATCAGTATTTGGAAAATAAAAAGAACCTAAGTTCCGGCCGGTTGACCAGTAAATTGAAGGATACCAACCCCGCCCTTGCGTATGGAAAGGCTTTGAGTAAGGGGCTGTGGTATCCGCTACAGTGAGCGTAGGCACAAACAAAGCAGGCACGACCAATAAACTTAGAAGCAAATAAAAACGCGCTATTATATCTCTTAGCCCCTTCCTACCCATTCCAACACCCATTCCGTTTTTATTTACATTTATTTGAGATATTGACTGGAAGCACGAACCCAAGGCGCGTTTATTTTGAAAACATCCTGTCGATAATAAATTCGCTGATAAGCAAGTGGTTTGACGCATTAATCCAAAAACCTCATTTAAGATGCCGACATGTTATCAACTACTTGGCTATTTTTTTGCGATCTACCGCATGTCATTGAACATCTATTGCCTTTGAATCACTTTTTATACTTAATTGAAGCTTATTTAATTTTCTTTCCAGATCAATCACACGTTCATTTAATTGGCGCCTACTAGTATCAATAGACAAAATCGTCGCATCAATAGACGAAATTGATTTTTCAGTTTTTTTCGCCAGTGTCGATAGCTTTGTAATTTCTGCAAAATTTTTCTTACTCGATACTTTAGCATCGACCACCGTTTGCTCAATAGCGCCATCAATCATAGATAAGCGCTCATCCAGCTCTGCTCGCGTAATCGAAACTTCATTAGCAAGCGATGAAATTTGTTTAGCGGCACCAAGCTCCACCCTCTTAATTTGAGCACCAAGCCCAGAGAACTGTTTTTTGTTATCTGCAGTATCTACATCCAACTGTTTACTCTGTTTAGTTAAAGCCGTTTTAACGAGTTTAAGCCCACTCGCATTACCCTGTATCGCTTTTTTATTTCGGTCATTTGATATCCCCCACAGCTTACGCATTTCAGAGTCTAGAAAGGCCAATTTTTTTTCTGCCACAGAGCCACTTTGCTCTAACTCTGCGCCGGTTTCATTTAACTCGCCCGCCATGCGTGCCATAAGCAACTTACTTTGCCCAATAAAACCTGTCGCACTTTCAAGGTTTTGCCTTAACTCAACCAGCTCAAGCTGTTGCTGCCAATATAACCAACCTCCACCACTTATTGCCACAATAAGAACAAGCATTAACAATAAAGAAAAAATCGAGTTATTCTGGGCTGGAGCAGCATCAATCCTAACTGAAGCGCGCGAACTATCAACGCCTGCACCGCCACTAGTCACTTTGTTTGGCGCACGTTCAACATGATTCGTTTTATTCACACCCTTCTTTTTTGTCTGGCGATTTTTAAATTGATCCAACTCATCGCGATCAGGACGTAGGCTTTCCATCATATTCCTCAAAAATTAATAAGATATAGACTCAAACATTAGCCCTCGCTAACATTATTTTTCATGGAGTTTACTTCAGCTTGAGTAATAATCTAAACATTATAATATGTACTCTACGTAATATATTTGCATGGTTGAAGGTGAATCACTACTATATGCGGTCTTTTTTTGTCCTACCTTTTTATAAAGGGGGGAATTCAAAGCTCGTATAGAGCGCTATTAAGATGTGGATAGAGGAAATAAAATGCAGCCAGTTGTGGGGATAATCATGGGTTCCAAGTCGGATTGGCCGACCATGGAGCATGCCGCAAACATGCTAGATGAACTTGGTGTTGCTTACGAAGTCAAAGTCGTATCTGCTCATCGAACACCTGATCTGCTTTTTGACTACGCAAAACAAGCCGAATCCGCAGGTATCCAAGTAATTATCGCGGGCGCTGGCGGCGCTGCACACTTACCAGGCATGGCCGCATCGCAAACAAACCTACCCGTTTTTGGCGTACCTGTGCAATCTAAGGCGCTCAACGGCCTGGATTCTTTATTATCAATAGCACAAATGCCAGGTGGTGTGGCTGTCGGCACTCTTGCAATTGGTACAGCGGGCGCAAAAAATGCAGGCCTACTTGCTTCACAAGTAATAGCGCTACAAGACCCAAAAGTAAAAAATGCAATCAATGACTTCAGAGCAAAACAAACTGAAACAGTATTGAGCCAACCTGATCCAAGAGGATAAGATATGAAAAAAATTGGCGTATTAGGTGCTGGACAACTCGGTAGAATGCTTGCATTAGCCGGCTATCCGCTTGAACTCGATTTTCACTTCTATGATACATCTGGCAAGCCAAGCGTGGGTTTAGGTGATATCACGATCGACACAAAAGCAAAGCTAGATAATCCAGAACTTGCCGATTTCCTAAAAGATGTTGATGTCGTCACATATGAATTCGAACACCTACCACTTGAGCTCACTCAGTATATTGAAAAGCACGCTACTTTATATCCACCCTCAAAGTCGATCGAAGTATGCCAAAATAGAGCCAAAGAGAAAGCCCTATTCAAACAGCTCAACATCCCTACACCAAATTATCATATCGTTCATAACGTAGATGAACTAAAAGCAGCAGTTGAAGACCTCGGCTGCCCAGTCGTCACCAAAACTACCACCGAAGGTTATGACGGCAAAGGCCAGTTCGTTATTCGATCAGCCGATCAATGCGATGAGGCATGGCAAGCCATTGGCGTCAATGCATCAGGAACGAATATTTTAATTGCAGAAGCGTTTGTAAATTTCCAGCGCGAGCTTTCTATCATTGCCGCCCGATCAGCGGATGACGAGATGATGGTTTACCCTCTCGCAGAAAATGATCATCATGAAGGCATCTTGCGATACTCCACCGCACCGGCAAACAGAGTAAAACCTGAGATTGCCGAGCAAGCCAAACTCTATATCAAGGAGTTAATGCACGAGCTCGGACATGTAGGCATATTAACCTTAGAGCTATTTGAGACTGAAAATGGTTTGGTTGCTAATGAAATGGCGCCACGCGTACACAATTCTGGCCACTGGAGTATAGAAGGCGCACGCTGCAGTCAGTTTGAAAATCACCTACGCGCAATTGCTGGCTACCCTTTAGGCAACACAGAAGCCTACGGCCCAACTTGCATGATCAATATTATTGCCGAAAAAGGAGACATTCAAGGTATTATGTCTCTGCCTTACGCTCATGTTCATCTATATGGTAAAGAGGAGCGACCTGGTCGAAAGCTGGGCCACATTACTGTTCAGGCAGATACGCAAGAAGAACTGAAATGGCGAGTAAAAAACGTCGCCAGTTTTTTACCGGGCAGCCCTGGCTATAAATAGAGAGTTCGAATAAAGCACTTAGATAAACAACCATGCATTAGCCATAGCAAATATTTACTATCGCTAATGTATCCAATTTTTATAGGTGCTCAAGCTCACTTTCGTCAAACCAGGCTTCATCTTCGTCCTCATGATCCTCTAGTTCCAATTCCGAATTTATAAGCTGAATAAACAAACAGCAATCAATGACGTCACTTTTGAGCACACCTTTAAAACGATGGTCGACCTGAAAAAAGCGCTCTACTTTTTCAGCACCAAACTGCATTTCTTTTCGGGCTTCTGCATCCAGACATTTTAAAGGTATTCCCATCTGCAGCGAGCAGCCATGATCTACCAGCTTATTTTTGAGTCGCCCCAAAAACCGATTGGCCAATTCAAGATTCCAGTCTTCCTGAAACTGCTCAGTCGACATACTCAAATCTTCAACACCGGGCATTGTTTCGCTCAATAGCGCTCTGGGAGATGTTAAAAACAACTTTACACTCAAATTTTCAGAAGCTGCTTCGATATAACTGGTCACCAAATCTGAACCACTTACATGTCCAGACAAATCCGATGCATCTTCGACATTACTGATCTCACAACCCATACTCTCAAACTGAGAAATACAAGTTGAATCAAACAGCCCTATAATCCTTGGAATAACCTGAACCGCTTCCACTAAACCTCCTTAACAGAGCGCATATACTTAAAAAATCACGCCAAATAAACTCACCGACCCTTCTTAATAGAAGAAAGGAAATGCTTTAATTATAGCTGCCATATTGAAAAACGCTTCACTATATTCACAAGCATTTTCGAGCACAACAAGGTAGAATTCATCCCACCTTTATTCTTGAACGAACATTTTCTGATTATGAAAAAAAAATCTGACACTCGCGTAATTGTCGGCATGTCTGGCGGCGTTGATTCATCTGTCTCGGCCCTTCTGCTTCAGCAACAAGGTTACCTTGTTGAAGGCCTCTTCATGAAAAATTGGGATGAAGATGACGGCACAGAATATTGCACCGCCATTGCAGATCTAGATGATGCCCAGGCAGTATGCGACAAGTTAAAGATTAAACTACACACTGCCAATTTTGCAGCCGAGTATTGGGACAATGTTTTTGAACATTTTTTAGTTGAATATCGCTCAGGGCGAACACCTAACCCTGACATCCTGTGCAACAAAGAAATCAAATTCAAAGCTTTTTTAGATTACGCCACAACACTAGGCGCAGACTATATTGCGACCGGTCACTACGTTAGACGAATGGATGACAACGATCAAACCTATCTATTAAAAGGCCTGGATGACAACAAGGATCAAAGCTACTTCCTGCACGCAGTTCACCAAAGCAAATTATCTAAAACACTCTTCCCCGTGGGAGAGCTGGAAAAGCCAGCCGTGCGTAAACTAGCTGAAGAACACGAGTTAATCACTCACAACAAAAAAGACAGTACCGGTATTTGTTTTATTGGCGAACGTAAGTTTTCAGATTTTCTGAAACAATATCTGCCTGCCCAGCCAGGCAATATCGAAACAGACACAGGTGACATTATTGGTCGCCACAACGGTTTGATGTACCACACGATAGGACAACGCCAAGGCTTGGGTATTGGCGGCCTGAAAAACTATGACGAATCCCCCTGGTATGTTGCAAAAAAAGACCTGGATAGAAATGTGCTCGTCGTGGTTCAGGGCACCAAACACCCCTTATTGTACAGTCAAAACTTAAGCACATTGGATGTTGACTGGATCAATCTAAGTCCTGAATGTCTTCCTTTCCACTGCAAAGCTAAAGTTCGTTATCGTCAATCAGACCAAGACTGCACGATTGAAAGCAAAACAGACAAAGGCTATATCGTCAGTTTTAATGAACCTCAGCGCGCCGTCACACCTGGCCAGTCAATTGCATTTTATCAAGACGATCGCTGTCTCGGCGGCGCAATTATTGAAGCCACAGACCTCGCATTGACAGGCTAGACACCGACAGACGCGGAATTAACAAACACAGTATTAGCTAACACCGAAACGGCCGGCGAAGAAGTATGAATAAAACGCAACAACAAATAGTTGCCCTAGCGGGCTTATTTCAAGCAATGGAAGCAGTCAATACACTTGCTCAGACAGGACAAACAAATCAAGACACCCTTGAGACAGCCCTGAAGAGTTTATTCATAACAAATCCCGAAACAACACTCAGCGTGTATGGTAATTTATTTCAACTCTCAAAAGGACTCAAACAAGTTCACAATCTGCTGGAGCAAGTAGATAATACCAAACGCTTAAACTCTGTTCGCTACGCACTTGCTATTATTCATCTTGAGAGTAAATTAAAGAAAAATACCCCCATGCTAAATGAGCTGGCTAAGCGACTAGAGCGCGCTGAGAATCAAACCCAGCATTTTGGTCTTTTACATGAAAATGTAATCGCTAGTATTGCAGCCATTTACACGGACACTATCAGCACATTCAAGCTCCGCGTTCAGGTATCCGGCCAAGAAAGTCATCTCACAATAGAGCATAATGCCGCTAAAGTGCGCGCTTTATTACTTTCAGGCATTCGCGCGGCCATGCTTTGGCGCCAGCTTGGCGGCCATCGCTGGCATTTTATTTTCAAACGTAAAGCGCTTACCAAAGAATGCTCTAACCTGCTTAAGCAACTCAATCTCCACTAAACAAACTGCTATGTTGAGCCTTCAACTTTCTACCTATAAATAGCAACTAAAGTCACTTGCATATTTAAAAAACGCCTCTAGAATAAGGGCCAAATATCCCCCTCTGTTAGCTGCATTTGAAACAAGTTCCTCCGGCAAACCTTCATACTTCGCAGCATCATTTTTTAAGGAATTAGTTTTGTTTAGTAATCTACGCTTTGAATTCAAACTCTGGCTGCTTTTATTTATCGTTATGTCGAGTGTATTTTGCCTGCAGGTTTTTGACCGCTTTAGTGAGCATGAAAATTTACTCGAAAGCCGCCATAAAGAAATTCAACACCTTGTTGAAAATGCGATATCACTCACCAGCTCGTTCTATGAAAGGCGCGGCATACTCGGTGACGATGAAGCAAAAAAGCAAGCCATAAACGCCATAAAGCAACTTCGTTATGATGATGGCCAAGGTTATTTTTGGATCAATGATTACACTGCAAAAATCATCATGCACCCTATCAAACCTGCATTAAACGGCAAAGACCTGTCAAGCTTTGAAGACCCGAATGGTAAACGCTTGTTTTCTGAGTTTGTTAACATGGTGAAAGCTTCTGAAAAAGGAGTCGTAAGCTACTACTGGAGTAAACCCGGTAGTGATGAGCCGGTAGAAAAAAGTTCCTACGTTCAAGGCTTTGAACCCTGGAATTTTATCATTGGCACGGGTGTCTACATCGATGATATAGACGCTGCCTTTTGGTCTAAATCAAAAACATCTATCCTGTCTTTATTCGCCATACTTGTCACCGTTGTTTTAATTGCTCGTGCTATGACCGTCGATATGGTCCGCCCCCTGAATAATATTGTTCAAACGATGCAAGAAGCTGCAAAGGGAGATTTCACCAAGACCATCGCGCAAACTGAACGCCGCGACGAAATCGGTGCATTAATTCGCTCTTTCACGCGCATGCAGTCCTCCTTCAAAGACCTCGTGAATCACAGCATCCTTAGTTCCAGCCAGTTATCTGAATCAACCGATATCATGACCGAAGTGACACTTACCACCACTAAGGGCGTCAATCAACAGCATACCGAAACCGAACTCCTTGCATCGGCTATCGAAGAGCTTGCTACAACAATTCAGGAAGTAGCCAATAATGCAAATGAGACATCCAGCTTAACCCAGGAAACAAATAAGCAGATTGAACTTGGAAACGAAATGATGGCCAATACCATTAGCGCCATCAACAGCGTTTCCGATGATATGAGCCAGGCAAGCATTGTCATTGCTCAACTGGAATCCGACGTCAAGCAAATCGACACCATACTCAGCGTCATCAGAAACATCTCCGAACAAACAAATCTGCTGGCACTAAACGCGGCAATTGAAGCAGCTCGAGCCGGCGAGACAGGCCGAGGTTTTGCCGTGGTTGCCGATGAGGTAAGATCTCTGGCACAACGCACACACGAATCCACTGAAGAAATTCAAAGCATGACAGAAGCGCTGCAATCAGCCGCATCAAATGCCGTTAAAGTCATGCAAGCCGGCAAAATTCACACTCAGGCCTGTGTTGAAAATGCCCAGACCACAGGTGAATGCCTGTCGTTAGCAGGAGAAAGAGTCGCCGAAGTAAGTGACCGAAACAACCAGATCGCCGCAACGGTTGAGCAACAAGGTATTGTCGCCAATGAAGTCAGTAAAAACGTGCTTTCTATTAAAGAAGTCGCTCAAGACACCTTCGAGGGATCAAACACCCTCTCAGATAGAAGCCAAAAACTTAAACAACTGACCAATGCGACGCAAAACTTACTCTCCAAATATAAAGTTTAAATTGCTAAGACCTAAACCACCCCCTGTTTATTGACAGGGGTATCCCTCCTTTTATAAATATACCTCCCGAAAAGAACCCAGCCACCCCGCAAGCGACGAATAATTAGAAAAAAAGACAGGAACACACTATCTATCAGGTGGAACAAACCAACACTCATGTGCGCTGAAATAATATAAACACAAACTAAGCCATTGTTATTATTAAATATAATGAATACCAATGCTGTAGAATATTTTATAGCATCACACTTAAGCCCCTTACCATCAGATATTCAAGTATTGACTCGTGACCGGCGGTCATGATTAAATCATTTTAAGTTATCTAGATGGCTAGAACTTCACATTTACACCTAACACGCCATTTAAATACAAAATCTCAAGGCCTATAGAGTTGTGCTTGGACCGACCCCAATCGGTTTGGGCATGACTCTTTTTTTTATCATCCAGAGGTCCCGTTATGCTTAAAATGAAAACCAAATGTGAACGCTGCTCTTCTCGTCTGCCTCACACCTCGGAAGCCTACATCTGTTCGTACGAGTGCACCTTCTGCCACCCCTGCAGCGATGACATGTCTTACATTTGCCCTAATTGCGATGGCGAGTTGCTAAAACGCCCGACTCGAACCCGAGGCATAATCGATGTCGCAACAACTCAAGTTAAGCAAAAGTTATTTGGAAAATAGCGTCTATAATTGAAGAAAATTCAAGGCTTATCAGCTACAGCCTGAGCGGCTATAGATAGAGTCTGAGCGCCTATAAGCAAGCTCTGACCCGCTATAGCTAAGGCCTGATCTGCTATAGATAAGATCTGAACTGCTATTGATAAAGTATATAAAAGGTAAAAAGCATGAAGTTAAATCTGCTAACTGCGATATTGGGCCTGGGTTTTTCTTTCGTCGGAATCTTCGCTTTTTTCTTACCAGAAAACTTCTTTAGCCTGTTACCTGCCTACTACGGCAGCTTCAATAGCCATTTTGTAAAAGATGCCGGCATTGCATTTTTTTCCTCGGGGTTATTATTGCTCCTATCTCTCAAGATAATCCAATGGCGACTGCCTTTAACCTTGGGCGGCGCGCTGTTCATTACCTTGCACGGTTTGTTTCATATACAAATGCTAATAGCCGGCATGGCCCCTACTTGGCTTGATTTAGCGACCGAGAGCATCGTCATTATCAGTCCGGCAATATTAACAGTGCTATTATTTGTCCTTAGATTAAGAGAAAAGTCATCTTGAGGTTATAAGAAAAATCATCCCGTGATTAATAGAAAAGTTATCCTGAGATTAAAATAAAGCGTATCTTGAGACAGAAAAAACCTTCGCCAGCACAGCCCCTGCCTGACAATCTATACCGCTACCCAAGCATGTAATTAGCATAAAACGTCCTAAAATCGTCACTCAATAGAAATTCATACTTTACAAACCAAGCGCTTGCTTGGTATCTTGTTTCTAGTGTAAAAACAGGAATAAGCTCATGACACAAAAAACTACTCAAAACGTCCCCCAAAAAAGCATTCGAATTGGATGTGCTTCAGCCTTCTGGGGCGATACTGAAACCGCCGCCGCTCAACTGGTCAGCAAGGGCAGCATCGACTATCTGGTATTTGATTATTTAGCCGAGATCACCATGTCGATCATGGCAGGCCAGAAAATGAAAAACCCTGAGACCGGCTACGCCGCCGACTTTGTCAAAACCGTCATGGGACCACTCCTTAACGAAATCAAAAACAAAGGTATTAAAGTCATCAGCAATGCTGGTGGAGTCAATCCGCAAGCTTGTGTAAGCGCATTGAAAACCCTCGCCGCAGACGCAGGGGTTGAGCTCAATATTGCCTTGGTAGAGGGTGACAACCTATTAGCTAAAAAGAACCAATATGCAGCTGAGGGCATAAAAGAAATGTTTACCGGCGCAGATATGCCGCCGATGTTTCTCAGCATGAATGCCTATTTGGGTGCGCCTGGCGTCAGTGCCGCATTAGATGCGGGCGCAGATATTATTGTGACCGGCCGAGTGGTTGACAGTGCCGTCGTATTGGGTGCAATGGTCCACGAATTTTCTTGGGCCTGGGATGATTACAATAAGCTGGCCCAAGGCAGTTTAGCAGGACATATCATCGAATGCGGCGCACACTGTACCGGTGGCAATTTTACAGACTGGGAACTCGTTAAAGATGGTTTTGATGACATGGGTTTCCCCATTGTCGAAATTAAATCGGATGCCTCGTTCTTTGTCACGAAACCCGAAGGAACGGGCGGTTTAGTCTCGCAAGCGACTGTAGCAGAGCAATTAGTCTATGAAATAGGCAACCCAAACGCGTATATGCTGCCCGATGTTGTCTGTGACTTCACCCAAGTCACCCTTAGCCAAGCAGGCGACAATATTGTTTATGTTGCCGGAGCCTTAGGCCAAGCGCCAACGGATAACTACAAGGTTTCAGCGACCTGGCCAGATGGCTTCAAATGCACAGTCACCTTCTTGCTTGCAGGCATTGACGCTAAAGCAAAAGCACAAGCTGTTGCTGACGCGATTATTAAAAAGACCAGTCGTATGATCGAAGAGAAAGGTTTAAAGCCCTACTCTGAGGTCGATATTGAGTTACTCGGCACCGAGACCACTTACGGGCAGCAGTCATCAGCTGATAAATGCCGCGAAGTCGTGGTCAAAATATCGGTTGCCAGCCCAGACAAAAAATCACTGGTCTTGTTCTCTAAAGAAATTGCACAAGCGGCCACCGCTATGGCGCCTGGCATAACCGGCATCGTCGGTGGTCGGCCAGCGGTATGGCCGAAGATTCGCTTATTCTCATGCCTTGTCCCTAAAGAAGGTATCGATATTTCAGTCAGATTAGGCGAGCAAAACCTTCCTGTTTCACTCACAACTCAGGGCGGTTTTAGTGACACTATCACAAGCAGTGAACCGACTGAAACCTTGCCTATGTGTACAACTAATGTGCCCTTAATAAAACTCGCTTATGCCCGCAGCGGTGACAAAGGCAACCACTCGAATATCGGCGTCATTGCCCGTTCAGCCGAGTATCTACCCTTTATTCGCGCAGCGCTGAGCGAAGACACTGTCGCTAACTTCATGAGCCATACCCTTGACCCGAAAACAGGCAAAGTCAGCGTTTGGGATTTACCGGGTATCAATGCCATTAACTTCTTGCTGGAAAATAGCTTAGGCGGGGGAGGCGTGGCGAGTTTACGTATCGACCCACAAGGAAAAGCCTTTGCTCAACAACTCTTGGAAATACAGATCCCTGTTCCCCAAGAAGTTTCCGACAAACTGTGATCGAGTCAAAAAGACTTTGATCAAATTAAAATACCGAACAACAAGGTAAAACACATGACACATCCTTATCAATCTATCTTTCGCGATGACCTCTATCAAGACAAAGTCGTCATCGTGACTGGCGGCGGCAGCGGTATTGGTCGCTGTACCGCACATGAGTTGGCCGGTTTAGGGGCGCATGTCATAATTATTGGTCGCAAGCAGGAAAAACTCGACACCGTCGTCGCAGAAATCATTGAAGACGGCGGCCGTGCAGAAGGTTTCTCCTGCGATATCCGGGAAGAAGATATCGTCCAAGCTACCGTTAAAGCAATCGTCAAAAAACACCCGATCATTTCAGGTTTGGTGAATAATGCGGGCGGTCAATTTCCTGCGCCGCTTACCGGCATTAATCAAAAAGGTTGGGAAACCGTAGTTCGTACCAATCTCACCGGCGGCTTTCTCATGGCAAAAGAAGTGTATCTTCAGAGCATGAGTAAACACGGCGGTTCTATTGTCAACATTGTTGCCGATATGTGGGGCGGCATGCCGGGTATGGGGCACTCCGGAGCAGCACGTGCAGGCATGGTCAACTTTACCCAAACAGCAGCCGTAGAATGGGCTGCCTCAGGCGTACGCGTTAATGCGGTGGCACCGGGCTGGGTAGCGACAAGTGGTATGGACACGTATCCACCCGCGATGAAGCCTTGGATACTGGGCTTGAAAGATGCCATTCCTTTAAAGCGCATGGGCACCGAGGCCGAAGTCAGCTCAGTCATTTGTTTTTTACTCAGTGATGGCGCGGCTTTTGTCAGTGGAGACTGCTTACGTATAGATGGTGCAGCCTCGCAAGGTGGTCGTGTCGCGCCTTTACCTCGCGCAAAAAATTCAGAATCTTATGATGGTTTTCATCGTTCAATCGTGCCACAGATTTTTCAAGACGAAGAATAAGCTTATAAGAGCATAAATGGATTCCCGCTCACCAAAAGTAGACGCTTCTAAGCGAGACACTGCGGGAATGACAGTAAAAGAATATTGCAAGAATGACAAAATGAATAAGCGGGTAAATACATGAGTGTTTTAGAATCATCCATAGATGCACAGTCAGCAGACTTCAAAGCGAATTCAGACGCGATGCAAGCCTATATTTCTGAGTTCAGAAGCATTGAAAAGAAAGTCGTCGACAAAGAAAACGAAGCGAAAGAGAAGTTCGTCAAGCGCGGAAAGTTACTGCCTCGAGAACGCTTAAATAGGCTGCTTGATAGAGGCATGCCTTTTTTGGAAGTCAGTAGTTTAGCTGGCCTTAAAATGCATGATGATAAAGACGGTTCTTTAGCCGGTGGCGGCATTATTTCAGGCATAGGTTATGTCGCTGGCATACGCTGCATGATCATCGCCAGTAATAGTGCGATCAAAGGCGGGACGATTTCTCCGGCGGGTTTGGATAAAACCTTACGACTACAAGAAATCGCCATGCTCAATAAATTACCGGTCGTCACCCTAGCCGAAAGTGGTGGCGCTAACCTGAATTACGCCACCGATATATTCGTTCAGGGCGCAAGAGGTTTTGCCAATCAAGCACGTATGTCAGCCGCGGGTATTCCACAATTCACGGTGGTTCACGGCAATGCCACCGCAGGCGGCGCTTATCAACCCGGCTTATCAGACTATACCGTTGTCATCAAAAACAAAGCAAAGATGTTTCTCGCAGGCCCGCCATTACTCAAGGCTGCCACAGGAGAAGTCGCCACTGATGAAGAACTGGGTGGCGCTGAAATGCACGCACAAATAGCCGGAACAGCCGAATTTTTAGCGGAAGATGACGCCGACGGTATCCGCATGATTCGCGACTTAATGAAAAGCGTCCCCTGGAATGAGCAAGTGCATTATCAGGCTAGACCCCAGTGGCAAGAACCCCGCTTCAGCCCGGACGAATTAATTGGCGTCGTGCCATGCGACAGTAAACGCCCTTACGATGTCAGAGACATTATTGCGCGTATCGCTGATGATTCTGACTTTGTCGACTTCAAAGCAGAGTTCGATAACCAAACGGTATGTGGCTTTCTAAAAATCCAAGGGCATGCCTGCGGCATTATTGGTAATAACGGCCCTATCACCCCGCAAGGCGCAGCTAAAGCCGCTCAGTTCATCCAACTATGCGAACAGTCAAATACCAGTCTATTATTTTTCCACAACACCACTGGTTTTATGGTCGGCACACACGCAGAACAAAACGGCATTATCAAACACGGCTCAAAAATGCTGCAAGCTGTTGCCAACGCAAGCGTACCTAAGTTAACCATGGTCATAGGCGGCTCATACGGCGCAGGCAACTACGCTATGTGCGGTAGAGGTTTAGACCCGCGTTTTATCTTTGCCTGGCCAAACAGTAAAACCGCCGTCATGGGCGGCGCCCAGGCCGGTAAAGTATTGCGCATCGTCACTGAAGATAAACACGCAAGAATGGGCAAAGAAGCTGACCCGGCCATGCTCGACATGATTGAGAAAGCCACAGCAGATAAGTTAGATAAAGGTTCTACCGCTTTATACGGCACCGCTCGACTTTGGGATGATGGTTTAATCGACCCAAGAGATACCCGAAAGGTGCTGGCATTCTTATTAGATATTTGCGCCCAAGCTGAGCGTCGAGACTTAAGACCTAACAGCTTTGGGGTCGCTAGATTTTAAACACTATTTTTTGTAATTCGGTTTGTAGCTCGGCATTAAGCCAGAGATCTAATATACGACAGCATTCAAAGAGAGACTAAGATGATTTTCACACAAGAACACAATGAAATTCGCCGTACTGTTAAAAGCTTTGTTGAAAACGAAATTAATCCAAATGTAGAAGAGTGGGAAAAAGCCGGCACCTTCCCCATGAAAGAAATGTTCAAAAAACTCGGTGATCTTGGCTTATTAGGCATCAGCAAACCGACCGAGTTTGGCGGCATGGGCCTTGATTACAGCTATAGCATCGTCGCGGCAGAAGAGTTTGGTTTATCAAAATGCGGTGGCGTGCCCCTGGCCATCGGCGTACAAACCGACATGTGTACGCCTGCACTGGCACGTTTTGGCTCAGATGAATTGCGTAATGAGTTTTTAGTCCCCGCTATTGCTGGCGATATGATCGGCTGTATCGGCGTATCTGAACCGGGAGCTGGCTCAGACGTTGCTGGCCTTAAAACAACGGCGAAAAAAGACGGCGATGATTACATCATCAATGGCACCAAAATGTGGATCACCAACGCCCCGAGCGCAGATTTCATTTGCCTCTTAGCCAACACATCTGACGAAAAAGTACACATCAACAAATCACTCATTGTGGTACCCATGAATACGCCCGGCGTCACCGTCGCGCCAAAATTAGAAAAGCTCGGCATGCGCTCTTCTGAAACCGCCCAGGTTTTCTTCGACAATGTACGCGTACCGCAACGCTACCGCATAGGCGCTGAAGGCACCGGCTTTATGATGCAAATGATGCAATTTCAGGAAGAGCGTTTATTCGGTGCAGCCAATGTATTAAAGGGTATGGAGTCCTGCGTAAACTCAACTGTCGAATATTGCAGGCAACGCGAAACCTTTGGCCAACCACTGATCAATAACCAAGTCATTCACTTCCGTTTTGCCGAGCTTCAAACCGAAATAGAAGCGCTTAGATGCATGGTCTATCAGGCAGTGGAAGGCTATATCAATAAAAAAGATGTGACCAAATTGGCATCGATGGCGAAGTTAAAAGCTGGCCGACTAGGCCGAGAAGTGACCGATAGCTGCTTACAATATTGGGGTGGTATGGGTTACATGTGGGACAACGAAGTCTCACGTTCTATGCGTGATATTCGCCTGGTTTCGATTGGCGGCGGCGCGGATGAAATCATGCTCGGCATTATTTGTAAGATGATGGGTATTTTACCTGGCAAGAAGAAGTAGACGATAAAGGAGCGAAACCCATGACATCACCAGAAACTGAAACACTATCTCAAGATAAAGCACTGCCTCAAACTGAG
>Ga0105348_1001347_pt1 | contig 16701 bp, 12 predicted proteins | sample EN8Hudsemesocosm_2_FD_83504 | JGI IMG/M metagenome (GOLD analysis project Ga0105348, IMG submission 83504) | Methane-oxidizing microbial communities from mesocosms in the Hudson Canyon - EN8C Hudson Canyon | ecosystem: Environmental > Aquatic > Marine > Cold seeps | place: Hudson Canyon... | reverse complement strand
TCTAATGCCCCAGCTACTTGCTGCGTATAACATACCAATTCGTTGTGAAAGCATCCGTTGCCGACCTGATTTATTGATAACCGCGCCTTTTTTATTGCTGGATCTTTTCTCAAGCAAAGTAACAACGTGCTCGCATAGGGCCAATAGATCATCACCTTCATCAATAAGTAATATGGCCCTGTCTTTTTGCGGTGTTTTTAAAGCATTACTGCTGAATGAACCCCATTTTTGACGAACACGTGAGATAGCTTTTTCAATTTTTATGGTCGGGGAAAATTCATCTAATTCTTCAAGCTGCATATTAAATGTTGCCAGAGAGGTATCGAGCATCTTTTGTGCGTCATCAACAAAAACATCTTGACCGATTAACATATAAGACTTAATGATACGTTGGGTAAGCATACGCTGCATACCGGCTTTATTGATTGCCGAGTCAATATTCATCTCTTTTGCGTAGACTGAGGCGGCTGGACTGAAGAGCAAAGCAATACTCAGGCTTAATGCCAAAATAAAAGAACTATACAAGTTGTTTCGGGTATTTTTGATGCTTACCGTGTTTGAGATCGTGTTGGAATAGGTCTGGTAGTTGTCCATAATAACATCCTTTAATTATTGAGACTTACTAATCAAATATTTACGCCCTAACTTTATGTTAAAAATGATGTAAATCAAATCTACGCTTCGCATTTTATATAAATAAAACAAAATGTTACATCTTTTATCATAAGTATTGATTATTGAAATTTGAATGCTTTGTGGAGAAATAATTTACTCTAGAAAATAAAAAAACTCGTGCATCCTGACTACATGAAAGTACAATAATTCCTTATTCATTCCCCTATTACTCAATTAGATATTTATGCCAAACAAAGTTCGATTATTTATGGTCTTACTACTTATTAGTACGTCGACTCAAGGCCAATGGTTTAAGTATTCCTCAACTGCGATGACTACAGAAATAGTTTTAGAGCTTTGGCATGATGATCAAATAAAAGCAAAGCAGATTAGCCAGCAGGTTTTTTTAGAATTTAAACGTATTGAGTCCGTCATGACTCGCTATGATGAAAGCTCAGAGCTTTCAGGTATTAATAAACACGCAGTGAACTGGCCGGTAAAAGTTTCAAATGAGTTGTTCACCGTTTTAAGTATAGCGCAGCAGATAGCTGTTTTAAGCAATGGCGCATTTGATATTACGTTTGCTTCGGTAGGGTATTTATATGACTATCGCCACGCACAACAGCCGGGTGTTTCTGAAATTCTGAACAGGTTGTCAACCATTGATTACCGTAATATCGTGCTCAACAAACATAAGCAAACAATTTACTTTAAACGGGAAGGTATGCGAATTGACTTAGGGGGTATTGCTAAAGGTTATGCGGTAGACCAGGGAATCAAACTGCTCAAAAAAAACAGAGTCAAATTTGCCAGCTTAAGTGCTGGTGGTGATATGCGCTTGCTTGGTGATAAAAAAGGTAAGCCCTGGATTGTAGGTATTAAAGACCCTAGAGCTGTGAAAAATAAAAACCAACATGTCGTTGTATTACCACTCTCCGACACAGCCATTTCAACCTCGGGTGATTATGAGCGTTTTTTTATTGATGAACAGGGAGAACGCGTTCACCACATTTTGTCTCCTTATACAGGGCGTTCTGTGAACGGTGTGCAGAGCGTGACAGTGTTGGGGTCAGACTCAGTGACCAGTGATGGACTTTCTACGGCTATTTTTGTACTTGGTGTTAAACAGGGGCTCGAGATGGTTGAGCGTTTGCCTGGCATCGATGTCGTGATTATCGATGCCAGGCGTAAAGTCCATTTTTCAGTGGGCTTGATGCCACCCAATGCGGATTAGAGTGTTTCCATACCCATCAGGCTGTCCTGCAATATAGAGTTCCCTAAGCCGTGGCTAGGGAATTTCGTTGTGAACTCGGCTTGGTCTCCGTTCAATGCCATGTAATTCAGAATTACAGTTTGAACCAGTAAATTGACGTTGTTTGCCGCAGGGCTGGAAGCTGTTTCCACCGAGGCATCTGAACGCATATAACCAATCTGATTGTTGGTTCTGGCCGTTGGGCGACCTGTCGGGTTATAGACTAGATAAAATGAAGCAGCAGTAGATGAATTATCGCCGGTCCAAACGCCTTTACCACGCCCGTCAACAGACTCATCAATCATGCCATTACTTGCAACCGAACCATCACTGCAGACATAAATCATGATGGAGGTGCCCATCGCTTTTGCATATTCCAAGCAAGCTCCAATACACCTGCCTGCACGCAAGTCACGCACTTCACCTGTGCTGCGATTACCTGTATGGTAATCATAGCCACCCATGGTGATGGTGCCTGCACCGGCATAGCCATTAGCAACGAGTTTCATGACTGATGCCGTTTTTTGGAATTCACGATCACCATCAAACTCTGCCTGGCTAAAAATTCCTGATGAACCCACAATAAAGGCGTCTTGAGCAGGGTCCAAGTCAGCTGGGTTACCGAAACGGTCTGCAAGGTCGGCACTCTTAACATAACCGCACCTTACCAAGTCTTTAATGACATCATCTTTGGTGATTTGAGTATTTACTTGCCCCATTTTCTGGTCACTAATGCGTTGAATAGATTCCATTACTGCGACAGCATCTTCCTGGCTAAGTAAATTAACCAAATCACCTACATCAACCAATCCAGTTACATCACTAGGACGGTCAACCTTGGTGGGTCTGACGGAAGGATTGATCATGTTTGTCGGCGACATTGAGTTCCCACCAGAATCTGAACTTCGTGAACCGATTAAGGTAAGTAATGAACCGTCAGCGCCAGCAGCGTTAATGCCATACATAGGGTTATGAGGGTTATTTCCTGTGTCGTTATCCGAACGGGCAGGAATAACAACACCGTTTACATTCGCACGCGTTTCGGTACTCGTACTTTGTAAAATACCACGCAAAAAAGCACTATCAGAATGGAAGGCTAAGCCCAGCTCCTCGTTAATAAAACTATTGTCTGTACCGTCAGGGTTAACTGCCGTAGGCACCATGTCGCCTGGAAGACCGAGCTTGCTATAACCTGCTGTACTTAAAAAATCCTTTTGACCTCCACGGCCACCGACAAGTACATTTGAACCTGAAATATTGGCGCCACCAGCTAAATCAAAACAAATAAACGGTACTTTTCCAGCACCTTGGACAGAAATACCACAAGAGTTTTTTAAAGCCTCAAGATCTGAAGACAGAGCCGCCGAAGCACTGCGAGGGTTGCCAAATAAACTAAATAAGGATGTGCCGAAGACACTGGCAGTACCCGTCATAAAGCCTTGTGAAATAAATTCACGGCGTGTTTTTGGACGAGCGTGATCAGCATGCTTCAAGGGAGCATTAATGTCTAGGACTTGCTGTAGTGTTGGTTTAATAAACATGGGTGTTCTCCTATTGAATAAGTGTCACAGCGCTACCAAGGACTGCGGCGCAAGTTGCTTTGACAACGGTTTTACTGCGTTCACTCGTACATGAGTTATCACTACTACAAGCAGTTAAGGTATCAATCAAACTATTTAGTTCCGTGCCGATGCTGGCGTCACTAGGTTGGCTACTTAAATTGGCACCTACCAGGTTTGCCAGTAAAGGGTTAATAACAAGGTTTCTACCTGTTGTATCAAAGGCAGTGTTTGCATTCGTATTAAAATCAAATCCTGGAAAGAAACTGGCGCTTAAGACAGGGTCTTCAACTAAAGCGTCACAATATTGAATGGCCATTTGCGTGATTGCCATTTGGTGAGCAGATAGAAAACCAGTAATGTTTTCAACCGTTGGGAGCTGTTGTTTAACTGTTTCAAATGTTGCTTTTACATTAGAATTAGTACGATTTATTCCGGTAAGTTGAGCCATCGAAGCATTGATCTCATCAAAGGTTTTAAGGCCGATTTCTGGTGCGGGTTCCAAATCAGCGGGTTCAGGTGCTGGAGCGGGGGGCGATTGAACAACAACATTTTCACAAGCTTCACCGCAGTTACCTAATTGCTCAAAGCTTAGAAAGAATTCATCTATATTAGGTCCTTGTTCCAACGCTATAATTGTACCGAGTGAAGATATACTTTGGCCGTTGCCTGCCGTGTATAAACTGTCATCCAGGTTAAGGCTGATATTACTGAACACCTGACCATTAGTGGACTCTTTGCCATTGATTCCAAGCTTCATACCTTTGAGAGGAATATTGTCAAACGTGGCCGTTTCATCCAGGCTAATCAAAAATGGTTCAGTAAATAAATAGCTGAAGCTATCAAACTGGCTAACTTCGAAAACGATGAAGCTTTCTGGCACATCAATCAGGTGAGATACACTAAATAGCAGCAGGAACTTTTCACCTACACCGACGTTATAATTTTGTAATATCTGTTCTTCAGTCATGGCGCGGTTATGTATCGCAACCATACGTAAAGTACCTTGCCATAAAGAGTTATTGTCGGTTTCATTACCTAGTACGAAAGCATAGCTATTATCCCACTCTGCTAACAACCCGCCTTCACTTGGGTCGACATCGCCGGTATAAACCCCATTAACGTAAATTTTACGCGCTTCACTTGGACTAAACGTAACCACAACATGTTGCAAACTCGCTTGTAAGCGTTCTGAATCGTCATCGGTTGTGAGTGCTTCGTTTTGGTCTGTCGTGGTACTGCGTTGTAAAAAGTCATAGTTATACAATGTTTGGCCCAGAGTAAAATTACGTGCGTCTGCGGCGCCGGAATAAGTGATGATGCGTGCATCTTCCTGGGTGACATTACCTGGTACGATCCAGGCTTCTACACTGTATTCGCCTGATGCGGTAATTAATTGATGCAGCTTGGTGCTTGTTGTAGTGCTGGCTTGTGCCTTGCCATTTTTAGCATACTCATCATTTGCCGGGCCCACTTTAACTCCCCAGCCGCCAACCCACTCAATGTTACCACTCAAACTTAGATTCATTGCAGGTTCAACACCGCTGGTGTCGTTCGCTACGGTATTTCCTTCACCTTCCTTGAACTCAAACAGGGCAATAATATTGTCTTCAAAACGCCCTCCTGCATTAGCTGCTAAACCATCTTCAATGAGTTTCAGCGCTTTACTGATAACAAGGCTGGAATCTACTTCCTTAGTTTCAACTGTATTGGCAAAGTTGGTAATGGCCGTTTCCATTTCTGTTGCAGATGTTGCGCAATTGCCATCCCAGCAATTATGGAATTCCTTATTAAGCCGGATATAAATTCGTGAGTTTGTAGGTATTGTTAAGTCGATCTTACTTTTAACTGCTTCATAAGACGTGTCGACATCAGCACTTGCTATATAAGGTGTTTGATTGCCTTCGGTATGGCATTCACTACAATAAGTAGTCAACAATGGGTACACGGTGGTACTGAAGTCGACGCTGTCTTCAGGGAAGGGCTTGCTACTGCCTGTGTCTTTAATAGCAGGAGATCTTAAAACAATTTCTGTAGTGCTGCTTGCTGAACCGCCGGCCCAGTTTTGAATAAAGCGGGTAATAATATCTGCACATGCTGTGGCACTCGTTAGCCAGCAGTTATGGCCCCCAGCGACTTTGGCAACCATGGCGGATTGACTGGGGTCTTGTAAGTTAATAACCGTATTTGCTTGAGTATAAGCCGTGTTGATATTTTCATCATTTACAAAAGTAGGGGATTGACCACCTGTGCTATGGCAGGCGCCGCATCGGTCGGTACTGACAAGGTTATCCCAGATGTTGAGTTTAAAGTTTTGTATATCTGTTGTTATTGGTGCTGGGCCAGTATAAGTGGCATTAGGATTAGGGTCGTCACCATCATCTTGATTGAGTTTATTTTCTTCGCCACTGTTAGTTCCACAAGCAGTGAGTATTAAAGCTAGCAGAGTGGTTATCAAACTGGTTTTAAATAATTGAATCGTCATAATTTGTATCCTGGTCGCTTTCATCCTTATTCCCCCATGCAATAACTTGCTGAGTCAGCAAACACTTGTTTCAGGTTATAACCACTGCTTTGAAAGCCGGTGACCATGGTGTTGATTTGAGTGCGGTCGGTGCTATCGACGGGGTCGCGTAAACAAACATTTTTGAAGACGTTTTTGACCTGACATTGTGAAAATGCAGTAGAGTGAGCAAGTTCTTTGCCCATCGATTTAGCACCATCTCCGCCAGAGGGTAGGGTTTGGTCCCAGCCTAATAAACTATTTTGTCCAGCGCGCCAATAATTATCCCAGTGGTCATCAGGGGTGACGTAACCGTATTCGAAGTTATTGGCATTTTGAAGGTATTTACCTTGCACACGGTTGCCGGTATCAGGGTCAATAAAACCTGCATCGTTATAGACCATTTGTCCTGCATTGCCATCAGGGTCAGTGTCAACATCGTATTCGTAATCATAATAAGCGAATGATTGAATCATAGGGTCCATACCGTTATGACAACCTACACAACTATTAAGATAAATACGGCTATCGCCCCCAGGGCTGCGCGACACATCCTGCCGAACGCGGTCAGGGGGAAGAGAAGTATCGTTTAATTGCTCCATATCATTGCAAAGGTGGTTCAGGGTGGTGAAACGAAATAATGCTCGATTTGTACCAGCAGACATAAAAGCTTTCGCAGCGGCGCGTGAAGTGAGAATACCCGACGTAGCTGAAGCGGGTATGCCATTGCGGCTTGATTGAGTCACTTTCTCAAGGTTGTTTTTTAAACTGGTTGCAAGATTTTCTAATGCTTCATAGTGATTATTATCTGTGTTGGAGTATGCAGGCAGACCGAGTGAACTGTTACCTACGTATAAAACGTCACCATGAAGGAGTGTTCTAAAGTCCTCTTCGTCTCTGACTAAACCGATTACGGTTGCTGTGTAATCATTTAGAGGGACAAAGGAACTCATTGCTTCATTTGTCCATGGCGCAGCCAGGTTTTTCAAGGTGACATCATAAAATGCCTCATTCTCCATTGCTGTAAATGCGGCCTTGTTGACATCGCCTGCCAGTATATCTGCTGCCATGCTATCCAAAACAGTCGGGCTGGCAGGAGTGCCTGCAATACGGTCATGCATACGCTTGGCCTGCTCGCGTTCACCTGCTATGGTGGCGCTGCTCACCAATATTGTGATTGCAGTGCATATTATTGTAGTCGTGAGTCTATGCTTTGCTTTTAGAGGTCGGCTAGTGACTGTTGAGACTTTCATGGCGTTTTTCCTCAAGGGTTCTATGTCTCGAACGTTAGTCCGAAATGCTGCATATTTAAAGTTTAGTTTATGTAATAGGGGCTGTTTTGTGTGTTAGTGCTCACGCTTACAATGCGTTACGGAAGTTGACTGGTGTGTACTTGGGAAGGAGGCATAATTGTGACATATTCCTTGTCTAAGTCATTAATTGGACTAGATTATGTCGAATAGGGAGATAAATGTGAAGAATATCACTTTAACAAAATTTAACGAATTGATTTCACATCAGACAATCAAAATTGCTTGTTTTATAGTGGTATTACTGTCAGTTGTCGCTTGCGGTGTGAGCAGTGATAGCAATAAAAAAGATCCTGTTGTTGTCGAGAATGCGGTGGCTTTTATTAAACGGCCTCAACTGTTAGATGATGAGCAAGTTCTGGTTAGTGACAGTATTATTGAACCTCAAATGTTTCGTCCTGGTGCAGTGCTTTATATTAAGGATAGCGCCTCTATTTCATCGGTCGCCAGAGATCTCACTTCTAGTGTATTTTCAGATGAAGTTTTTTTAAATGACGAGGGTTTGCTTTTATATGACGTAAAAGATTTGTCCGTTTCTTATGATGGTGAAAAATTAATATTCGCCATGCGTGCACCTGAAGATGAAAATGCTGATGAAGAAGATCAACCTACCTGGAATATATGGGAGTATGATCTGCCAAGTAAAAATTTAAACCGCCTTATCGAGTCTAATTTTGAAGCTGAAAAAGGCCAGGATGTTTCACCCCGATATTTGCCCGGTGGGCGTATCGTTTTTGCATCAACCAGGCAGTCTAAGTCTAAATCTATCCTGATTGATGAAGGAAAATCTCAATATATTGCGCAAGATGAAGGCCGTGATGCGGATGCATTTGTTTTGCACACAATGAATGATGAAGGTTTGGATATTAAACAAATTACCTTCAACCAAAGTCATGACCTTAACCCGGTCGTATTAGAAAATGGTAAAATCTTATTCAGCCGCTGGGATAATGCCGGTCAAACGCGCTCAAATGGCGTTAATCTTTATCAGATAAACCCAGACGGCTCAGGTTTAAGTTATATGTATGGTCGTCATTCTCATGACACGGGGACTGACGGTGATGCTGTACATTTTGCTAAACCTCGAGAGCTCGATAGTGGCAATATAGCGGTTGAGCTGAGGGATTTTGAGCTCACAGGGACCGGCTCACAAACTACTGAAATTAATATTAATGATTTTGTTGAAATTGATGTCTCAATTGATGGTGCAGCAGGGGATGGGCAGAGCTCGATAATTAGCGGTCTAGCGACTAACGGCGAACCTAATTTGAAAGGAAATTACGGCGCATTTTTCCCGTTTACCGATAATAGTAATCGTTATTTGGTGAGCTGGAGTTTATGTCGTATGCAATTAATTGATACCGATAGCACTACGGATGGGAATCAAACAGGGAGTGTAGAAAATTGCACCGCTGAAAAACTGGCTTCTGAAGACTATGAAGCCACTACGCCTCGGTATGGCTTATGGGTACTGGATGCTTCAAACGGTACTCAATTACCCATTGATTCGCCTGAAGACGGTCAGCTAATTGAAGATGCAGTAATTATGTCTGCGCGTTCGGAAGCCTTTTTTATTGATGAGCTTGAGACAGTAGGGGAAGCGCTTACCTTGAAGAATGATGGTTTTGGTATTCTTCATATTCGCAGTGTGTATGATTTTGATGGAGTAGATACCTCACCTGTGGGCCTCGCTATTTTAGCCGACCCTCTACAAACAGCACCGGGTAATCGCCCACAACGTTTTATTCGAATTGAAAAACCAGTTTCACTACCCAGTGATGAAGTACGCGATATTGATAATACTGCTTTTGGCCGAAGTAGTGCTCAGTTAATGCGTGAAATTATTGGTTATGCGCCAATTGAACCGGATGGTTCGGTTAAAATTGCAGTGCCTGCGAATGTAGCTTTTGCGATTAGCCTTTTGGATGAAAACGGGCAACGTACTTCAGAGCGTCACCAGAACTGGCTGCATTTAGCTGCGGGTGAAACCCTGGAATGTGTAGGTTGTCATACAGGGAGTAGTGAAGTGCCGCATGGACGTTTGGATGCGCAACCTGAGTCCATTAATACGGGCGCAGCTACAACAGGTATTGAGTTTCCTAATACGGAGTCTGCCTTGTTTGCGGACATGGGTGAAACCATGGCTGAAACCTATACCCGAATTAATGGTGTTCGCCGGCTGACTCCTGATATTCTTTTTGAGGATGAGTGGACCGATGCGAATATCACCCCTAAAGCAGCAAGTTTTGAATTTACCAATGCAGACTTAAAGACTTTAATCCCTTTTAACAAAGAAGCATGTAGTTCAAATTGGGATAATGCCTGCCGTATAGTGATTAATTATGAACAACATATTCATCCGCTTTGGAGTGTCGATAGAAGAGTTTTTGAAGCCGATGAAATAACCTTGCAAGAAGATCAAACTTGTACCGCTTGCCATACTAATCTGGATACCGATGGCGCAGCACGAGTACCTGATGAGCAATTGGATTTAACAGATGGCCCATCAACAGATGAACCCGATCATTTTAAATCTTACCGAGAATTATTATTTAATGATAATGAACTAGCCTTAGTAAATGGCGCTTTGGTTGATTTCTTAAGAGATACCGACGTGGTGCAGTTGGTGCCGGAGCTTGATGAAAATGGTGACCAGATTCTTGATGAAGATGGTTTAACTATATTGATTCCGCTAGAAATTGTTTTAGTTGATGTAAATGGTGACCCAATTCTGGATGCTGATGGTAATGAACAGTTAGTACCTGTTTTAGTACAAGAAACTGTAAATGTCATACCGAGTATGGAGACTGCTGGTGCAAGTAATAGCACTGATTTTATGGCACCTTTCCAGTCTGGCAAAAGTCATGAAAATTACTTGACCAATGCTGAAATGAAACTAATCTCAGAATGGTTGGATATAGGAGCGCAGTACTTTAATGATCCATTGGTTGCTCCGGCAAACTAATAGAATGCTCGTATCGGAAAACTGAAAGTAATTAAGTGGAATAAAAAACTAATATGCAAAAAAGGATTAACCAAAACCCATTGGTAGTGGTTTTACTGCTGATAAGCCAGCTTGTATTTGCAAAACAAGCCTGGGCTGGTGGTCCCTGGTTTTGGTTATCTTCAGAGCCATTGGCGCAAGTAACTGTTATGGAACCTTTTGTTGAGTGGCGTAGCGGCCCGGCATTCGGTTTCCCCGTTTTTCATGTGAGTGAGCAAGGCGAAAAACTTGAGCTACTGATTCGAAAAACAAAGTGGATGAAAGTCAAAGATCCTAAGGGGCACGAAGGTTGGATTGCTATCGGTGACTTGATGCTTATGCAGGATGACAGTGGTGCTAAGGTGAGTCTGGTAGAACCTCGTTTTGATAATTTCAGTACACGGCGCTGGGAGGCCGGGTTAATGGCGGGTGAGTTTGAAAGCACCTCGGTAAATTCGGCTTATGCCGGTTATTGGATGACCAATAATTTGTCGCTTGAATTATGGGGCTCCCAAGTACTGGGTAACTCATCAGAAATAAGAATACTCAACCTTAATGTTTTACATCAGCCTTTCCCTGAATGGCGCTTTTCACCTTACTTAACCATGGGAGCTGGAAAGCTATTTATTAAGCCTAAAGCTACGCTTGTGAATGAAGGTAGTCGCAGTGAAGACACCATGAATATTGGCTTAGGTGCACGTTACTATATTGATGACCGATATTTTGTGCGTATGGAAGTGAAAGACTACAAAATTTTTACCAATCGAAAAACTAACGAAGAAGCAACAGAATGGAAAATTGGACTCAGCGTATTCTTTTAAAAGGCGCTTTGCTTGGTATGCTGGTGGCAAATGTATTAAGTATTGCCGTTGCCGCAGAGACAGACAAGCCGCTTATCGAGCCAGATGTACGTCCTCAAGTGGTTGACGAATCATTGATCGATACCGAGAACTTTGAACTAGGTACCTTTGCTGGTGTGATCAATATCGAAGATTTTGAATCTTCTCTGGTCTATGGCGCAAGGTTAGCCTACCACTTAAGTGAGTACTTATTTTTTGAAGGCAATATTGCCATGGCAGAAGGTGGTGATACCAGCTTTGAAACGCTAGGTAATGTTACCTTACTGACAGATAGCGAGCGTGACTACCGTTACTATAATTTTGGTGTTGGGTTTAACTTACCAGGACAACTTTTTTTTCCTGGAGCGTATACCTTCAATACTAATTTTTATTTAGTCGGGGGTATTGGGGCTACGGAGTTTGCCGACGATAACCGTTTAACCATTAATTTTGGTGGTGGCTATCAAGTGTTGGTGAATGACTGGTTATCAGTGCATTTTTCAGTACGCGAACACGTTTATAAAATTGATTTAATTGGCGAAGAAAAAAATAGTTTTAATACTGAAATTAGCTCAGGGTTATCGGTATTTTTCTAACGCTTATTTTTAAGTATTTTTTTAAAGTAAATAAGGAATAAACATGAAGCAATTAGCGTCCCTTTCTCATAAGGCCTATGGTGTAGTTGGCTTGATTAGTTTGTTATTAAGTCTGAGTTTTAGTGCTCAGGCCGAAAATTTAAGCGGTGCCGCACCAGACTTCACTCTAAGAAGTAATCTAGGCAAAAATCTTCGTTTAGAAGACTTTCGTGGCGAGGTGGTGATGCTGAATTTTTGGGCATCATGGTGCGGCCCTTGTCGTCAGGAAATGCCTTTAATGGATGAGATTTATAAAAAGTACAAGAAATTAGGTTTTACGATTTTAGCGGTAAATGTAGATGAAGACTCAGCCGATGCAGACCGTTTCTTAAAATCTGTACCCGTGAGCTTTCCTGTTTTATACGATAATGATAGTAAAACCAGTGAGCTATTTGATATTGATGCTATGCCGACTACTGTGATGATTGATCGTGATGGCAACAAACGTTTTCTTCACAGGGGTTATAAGTCGGGTTATGAAGAAGACTACAAAAAACAAGTTAAGCAGTTAATTCGAGAATAGTATTTAAAGCGAAGTCGACTAAATAAAAGAACAGAGAGCGCATTGAATGAAAGCTTACTTGTTACTCACTATTTTGCTTGCTAGCTTAGTTGGAATGTCAGGCTGTGCAGATTTAAAGCCCTGGGTAAAACCTTATGAGCGAAGTAATCTTGCTGATCCTATCATGAGTCTAGGGCGTCATGGGGTTGCAGGGTCTTATGTTCACCACGTTTACCAAGCGCGTGAGGGGGCAAGAGGGGCAGAAGGTGGTGCTGGAGGTGGTTGTGGTTGTAATTAATTTTAGGGAGGGTATGCCTTTTTTTAAAGTCTTTTTCACATTGTTAATTACTGTGAACTTGATGGCACAGAGTTTCAACATACAGGCAGGTACTTTGCCGGTTGATACCGTTGATTCCTTATATCACCGTTATGAGGGTGGCGGAATGACCATTGATGGGCCGTTTATTCTAGTACGAAAAAGTGTTGGTAATCAGTTTTCTCTCTCCGGACATTACTATGTTGATTCCGTATCTTCTGCATCAGTTGATGTTTTGGCCACTGCCAGTGCTTATACCGAAGAGCGTACTGAAGTCAGTGCGGGTGTGGATTATTTGAATGAAAAAACGCTTATGAGTTTCAAATATACCAACAGTGAAGAAAATGACTTTACCGCGAACTCGGCATTCTTTTCGGTAAGTCAGGATTTTTTTGGTGATTTAACCAACCTTTCACTTGGTTATGCCAGAGGTTGGGATGATGTAGGTGAATTGGGTAAATCTGAAACTGAGGATGCTGACAGACAAATTTATCAACTCGGTATGACTCAGGTTTTGACGAAAAATTCCTTGTTTGGTTTCAATGTAGAAACCATAACGGATGAAGGTTTTTTGAGAAATCCTTATCGGCAAGTCAGGTATTTAGATACGACAGCGAGTAGGGGATATTCTTACCAGTCTGAAAATTATCCAGAAACTCGCACTAGTACAGCAATCGCGATGAGAGCCTTATATTACTTACCCTATAGAGCTTCTATTAAAGGGGAGTATCGTTATTTCTCAGATAGCTGGGGGATCGACGCCCATACTTACGAACTACTTTACGTTCACCCTATTGGTGCTAAGTGGACATTAGAGGGCCGGTATCGTTATTACTCACAAACAGAAGCAGATTTTTATCAAGACCTGTTTCCATTTCTGGATGCTCAAGAATTTAAGGCTCGTGATAAGGAGTTAAGTACTTATACCGATAGCACTCTTGGTGCGGGTGTAAGTTATGAATTAGGCCAAGGAGTAATTCCTTATATTGACCGCTTCAAATTTACGCTGTTAGTTGATTATTTAAAGTTCGAATATGACAATTTCAGAGATGTTGTAGCAGGAGAAAATTCACCTGTGGGCTCCGAACCACTATATGAATTTGACGCATGGGTGACGCGTGCATCTGTCACGCTTGAATATTAATGACTACCTTACTTGAACGAAAAGGCAACAAAATGAAAGTATGTTTAATAAACCAGTCTTGTCTATTGCAAAAGTACCTACAAACTTTGGTGGTAATGTTGACGTTCTTCTTGAGTATGAATACATATGCCGAAACTATAGAGTCTCCTCTTGAAGTACCCACTCCTGGTAGTTCTGTACCTGAGAAAAATCCGGTGCTTGATGAAGGACAACCAGTAGCACTCAGTGTTGAGCAATTAAAGAAAAAAGTTATTCAACTGAACCGGGATTTATTTATCTTAGAGGAAGATTTACTTTTCCCCGCCACTACCCAGTTTGCCGTTTTCGTTAGTTTGGATACTGGGCAGTTCCTAGAGCTTGATAGCATCAAGTTGAAAGTAGGTGGCACTATCGTCGCTGCACATTTATATACCGAGCGCCAAGTTAAAGCCCTGCAACGCGGTGGTATGCAGCGTTTATATATTGGAAATCTTAAAACTGGTGATCATGAAGTGACAGCCTTTATTGAAGGTATTGGCCCAGAGAAGCAAGCGTATAAAAAAGCTGCCAGCATGGTGGTAACCAAAGATACAGATATTAAATCGCTGGAAATACGCATTCAAGACCAATCCTCCAATTATGAACCTAGCGTTAGTATTGTGGAGTGGGATTAATGCGCAAGATTTGCTGCCAACTTGTGCTAGTTGTTTCAATACTGCTGGCAAACTTTGCCTTTAGTTATGCGCAAGAGGTGAGTGCTGCGCAAGAAATCAGTCCTGCGCGGGCTCAGGATCTCAAGTATGGTGCGGTTTTATATGAATATTATCAAGGCCATGCCTTTGAGGCTTTAAGCGCTTTGAATGTTGCTAAGCTTCGCAAGAGTTTTGACGGCCATGGTGATCATCCAGCTTTAGTTGAAGGCGGCTTGATGCTGTCTTACGGTATGACGCACGAAGCGAAGAATATATTCGAATCCTTGTTGGTAGATGGCGCCCAAGTGTCGCTTACTAGTCGCAATCAGGCCTGGTTTTATTTGGGTAAGGTTTTGATGTTAGAACAGGATTACCATGGGGCTTTGGATGCGCTGGAACGAGTCGACTTAAGCGTATTACAAAGCCAGAAGCCAGAATTGTATTATGAATGGCGCTACCTTAAGGGCCAGCTCGCTCTAAAAACAGCACAAGGTAACACCGAGCTTAATGCTCAAATACTTGCTTTGCCGAAAGGCAATGTCTGGCAATTTTATCTACGCTACAATCAGGCTTTAAAAACATTAAGCGAGCAAGAATATACATTAGCGATAAGCTATCTGAATTTGTTAATTAGAGATATGAACAAGGTCTCTCATGCTGACCAACAAATTCAGGCTGAAGTAAATGCCTTAAAAGCGCAGTGCCGATTAAGCCTAGGTCAGCTTTATTTACACCAGCACAAACCTGAACAAGCTTTGGAGGTGTTAAAGGAAATAAGCAAAGAGAGTGTATTTTCAGATCAGGCGCTTTTTACCTACTCGATTGCAGCATCCCAACTTGAAAAATTTGGTATCGCTTTGGAAGCACTTAATATTCTGAAAGAAAGAACGTTATTTACGCCTTGGTTACAGCAAGTACCTTATGCACTAGGGTACTTATATGAGCAACTAGGTGAGCAAGAATTAGCTTTACACGCATATCGTGCAGCAGCCAAACATTATGAAAACTTGGGTAAGCAACTTGATAAAGAACACCAAGAAATTAATGAGCAAAAAATACTTGAAGCGTTGAGTTTGCAAGAAAAATCACTTGCGCAGGATTGGCTTACAGAAGAACAAATACCTCTGGCAATAGGGCGCGAACGGGTCGCAAATGATGCTTACGGTTACTTGAAAGTAGAACCTGATGATTTTAATTATGCCACTCTATTAGCCGGTGAGGTGTTTCAACTTGGGCTCCGTGATTTGCATGAACTTTACAAGCTCAAGTTTTCACTAGCGCGCTGGGAGCAACAACTGGATTCATTTGATTCGATGATGCAAACACGTCGTCAGTCTAGAGCGCACCGGATTCAATCTACGCAAAATGCTATTCAGTCACAAAATGCTGAACAATGGATTACGCAGAAGGCAGCGATGACGTCCAGAATTTCGCAAGAAGTGAAAGCAAATAATAGTGCTTTTTTTATGGATGAAGAGCAGCGTGAATACCAGGAAATAATTGTCGGTATGCAAGCTAACTTGGCAGCCTTACCTGGAGGGGAAGAAAAGGCAGAGTTCAGTAAAAAGATCAAACGTATTCAAGCTTATTTTTCATGGTGGATCGATGACCGTTATTCCATCAATCGCTGGGCAGCCCAAAAACAGTTACGAGGCTTAGCCCGAGAGCTTGATCAATTCAAGCAGTATCACGCTAAGCTTAAGCAGCATATTGTTTCTGATAAAGTTAACCAAACGTTTCAAACGCGTATTGAAGATGGCCGATCCAGGCTTGCCACACTAAAAACCGAGCTAAAAACTAATCTTGAGCTGGCCCGTGTAAATTTATTGCAATTGGTGAAAGCAGAATTAAGCCGCCAGCGTGCCGAAACACAGGATTATTTGTTAGCAGCAAGGGAGGCTCAGGCAAGGTTGTCTGATGTACTATATCTTGGTAATACCAGATCTAAAGTGTCAGCTGAAGCGGCTTCAACGGTAAGGGATTCAACTGTTACCACTAAAGCAAGTCAGAATGAGGGTGAGTTATGATTAGAGTCATCCTGCTTGGTTTTATGCTTGTTAGTCTTAGTGCATGCCAGTCTTTTAGCTTTATGGCGGGGCAAGATGAATCAGCAGACCTAAATACCTTGGCTGCATTACAACCCGCCAGCTTACTTACACGCGCTGAAACCACCGAAGCACCCAGCGTTCAAAATGTGATAGAAAGCTATAGCAAACTATTTCCTCTGCTAAAAGATCCAGAAACACAGATGCGTGTGTTACATCGCCTAGCAGACTTAAAATTGGCAGAAGGGGAAGAGTTGATGGCGGATAAGGCGATTGACGAACTTGGTGTTGCAATCTCTGCCTACAAGGGCTTATTACTTAAATACC
>Ga0105348_1001338_pt1 | contig 16759 bp, 13 predicted proteins | sample EN8Hudsemesocosm_2_FD_83504 | JGI IMG/M metagenome (GOLD analysis project Ga0105348, IMG submission 83504) | Methane-oxidizing microbial communities from mesocosms in the Hudson Canyon - EN8C Hudson Canyon | ecosystem: Environmental > Aquatic > Marine > Cold seeps | place: Hudson Canyon... | reverse complement strand
TTTTCGAAGATTACTGACGTGCATATCAATAGCTCTGTCATATAAGCTTAATTTTCGACCTAAAGATTTTTCTGTTAAATCTGACTTGGATATAATTTCATTAGGGCGAGCGATGAGAGCGTGCAGTACATTAAATTCAGTTGCGGTCAGCTCTTGTAATTGATGGTTGAAAAATACTTCACGACTTTTGGTATTAAGTACGATGTCATTTATTTCAATAATGGTTTGTTCATTCGTCGAGTCATACCTATCAATTTGAACCCGGCGCAATAAGGCTTTGATACGCGCGATTAACTCTCGAGGGTTGAATGGTTTAGGAAGGTAATCATCTGCACCCATTTCTAGGCTATGAAAGCCAGCCCGGTCTTTACACAGACTTTACGTTTACTAAACCCTGCTTTACATCCCATTGAATAGAATGTTTGTGAGTCGCCTAAATTGAGCGGTCAGAGCGACTAAAACTATAGATTAACCAAAAGGGTCATATTATGAATATAGAGCATGCAATTAAGCAAAGTACGGAAGAGTCTAATAGAAGAGTGATGAACTGGGTGTTGGTTCCTTTATCCTTTGTGTTGGTACTTATGACGGGTTATGTCAGTGCCGGGTCGTATTTTGGTGGCCATGGCATGATCGGTGGGGGCATGGGCAAGCAAGGTATGTTACATCCATTGGAACGGATGTTAGACCATATCTACTTAACGGATCAGCAAGAGATTGAAGTTGCCGTGATAGTGGAAAAATTTAAAACAGAGGACGGCATTCGCACTGGTTTTTCAGTGATGAAAGAGATAGTTTCCATCAGCCCGGAAGATGCTAGCTATAACGAACAGGTAAGTCAGCAGGCAGAGTTAGCGGCACAAAGAATTAAGCAAAAGATAGTTGATCTTGCAGAGGCGCGTAAAGAAATTTATAGCATTTTAAGCGAGGAGCAAAAGCAAGAGCTGAATGACTTAATTGAACGAAAAATGAGACGTATGGAGAAACGAATGAGCCAGCGAGATTAAATGGCATTAAGGGGCGGCGCTGTTTAAAAAAGCCTAAACTGACGCACAGGTGATTAAGTTAGTCCTAACGATAAGTCACCTTTGCGATCACTAAAATGCTATTTTATAATCACTCTTTATTAGCCCTAAATAACTTAGGCTTTTGCGGATGGCCGAGCAGACACTTCGTCATACCAGCGTTTAAGGTGAGGCTGCGCGTCATCAATGCTAATTTGGTTCACTCGGTTAAAGTCCATGGTGCATAGCGCTGTTATGTCGGCAATGCTGAACGCCTTACCTGCTATATACTGGTTACTTTCGAGATGTTTATTGAGCATGTGCATGAACTTACAGATTTGAGTTCGGCACTCTTCACCCCATTCTTTTATCGGCTTCATTCTATCCTTAAAGTAACCACTCGTGTGTTGAAAACACATGCCAGTTGGTAGGAAAAAGAAGAACTCAATTTGACGTTGCCACATTTCGATGTTTGCTTTTTCAATAGGCGTGATACCCATGAGTGGCTTTTCTAGATGCAATTCTTCGAAATAGCGGCAGATGGCTACGGTTTCGCTAATGCATTGGCCGTTATCGAGCTCTAGAACGGGTACTTTTGCGAAAGGGTTTTTCTGCTTGAAATCTGCCGTTAGGTTATCACCGTTTTGTAAATCTAGTTCGACATATTCAATATCCTGTATGCCTTTTTCAGCCAAAAATATACGAACGCGTCTTGGGTTAGGTGCAATTTTCATCTCATATATTTTCATGTGTACTCTCTAATAAAATATTCTTTCAGAACGAAGGATTTGAGTCATATATCTCGGGATAATGATGTGCCTCATAGTATTGTGAATACCTTTGGTGATATTAAACGAGTTTTAGGCGAGACAAAAGTAACGCTAACAATAATAGCGATATTGCACATGAGCATGCTTTAGAGGTGCTGACAGGCTTTATTCTGAGCCAAGTTCAAGACTTAATTGCTTACGTAAAACTCATTATGCTACAAAAGTGATGAGGTCACAGCCCTCATTGGAAAGAACGAATGTTGCAAGCTGATAAGCTGCTATTTAGCCGTTGTATAGGTTTGAGTTGTTATCTGAAAGTCTGAAAGATATAACTGGCCGGCATCAGGACGGTTATCGTCGTTGCCTTTCAGGCTCTCAAATCTAAACTGGTCAATAAAAACATCAGTTTGCATGCTGATTGAGTTGTTGCTTATTGGTGTCATTTTATGGCTTACATTGCTTTCCTTATAAAGCACCTCACTAGAGGTTGATGTAGACTGAAAATTGGATTCAACAGTGACTTCTTCAGCGTCGTGAATGGCTTGGTTATAGGCTGTTTCATCTATGCGAAAGACGGTCAAAGTATTAACGTTAGTACTGTCATTTTCTTCTATCGTTCGAATTTCATTTCTGGCAGTATCATTCGTTGTTTCACTTTCTTGATATTTTTTTGTTGCAAGTGATGTAGACGATGCTTGATAAGCGTCTCCGTCTACATCAATGCTCAGGCCGGCTGCTGGTGCGCCAAAAATGCTTAGGACATTATTTCCGGCTAAAGCTGAAACCCCGCCTAGGTCTGACTCATCCATTAGCTCTAAATTTGATTTACTCATCGTTTCTAAGTTTGACTTGATTACTGCTTCTTCGGATAAAACGCTCATACTAAAAAAAATCGTACCCAGTAGGCTTAATATCGGCACAAGGGTTTGCTTTGATAATAGGTGTTTCATGAGGCGATCCAGTATTTAACTAATAAAATTAATTAAGCAGGTTAGTTTGGTCGATAATCATACAGTGTTTGGAGAACACCTGCACGCTTAAAAGGTGAATGTTTATCACATTCTAAGCGTGTTAATAATTTATGCTTGATGACAAATTAGCCATTTACCTAACGAAGTCAGCTATTAGGGTCTAAACTGAACGTTTAAGCAGAATAGTAACTGAATAAAATAACAATGAATTTCCCAAAGGAGATCCGCATGCTGGATGATTCAGATCCGATAGAAACATCTGAATGGCTTGAAGCAATTACATCTGTTATCGAGAATGAAGGCGTAGAGCGCGCTAAATATATTCTGTCACGTTTGTCAGAAAAAGCACGAAAATTAGGCAGTGACTTACCCTACTCAGTGACAACGCCTTACTGTAATAGCATCCCTACTGAGCAAGAAGCAAGAATGCCGGGTGACCTGTTTATGGAGCGTCGAATACGCTCATTGATTCGCTGGAATGCATTGGCAATGGTATTGCGTGCGAATAAACGTCCGGGCGAGCTGGGTGGTCATATTTCCTCTTTTTCTTCGAGTGCGACTCTATATGATGTGGGCTTTAATCATTTTTTCCACGCAGGAAATGATAAGCGAGAGGCTGACCTAGTTTATATTCAGGGGCATACCTCACCGGGAATCTACGCGCGTTCATTTATAGAAGGTAGGTTAACGAAAGAGCAAATGGACAGCTATCGCAATGAAGTGGATGGGGGGGGGCTGCCGTCTTATCCACACCCCTGGTTAATGCCTGATTACTGGCAATTTCCAACCGTTTCGATGGGGCTGGGCCCTTTACAAGCTATTTATCAAGCGCATGTCATGAAATACCTTCATAGCAGGGAGTTAACCGATAAAAGCAACCGAAAAGTCTGGTGCTTCGTGGGTGATGGTGAAACCGATGAACCTGAAACACTGGGTTCCATTTCGCTGGCTGGGCGGGAAAAATTAGATAATCTTATTTTTGTGGTTAACTGCAATCTTCAGCGTTTGGATGGCCCTGTTCGAGGCAATGGTAAAATTATTCAAGAGCTAGAGGGCGTCTTCAGAGGGGCAGGTTGGAACGTTATCAAGGTCGTGTGGGGACGAATGTGGGATCCGCTATTTGCTAAGGATAAAGAGGGTTTCATGCAACGCGCGATGGATGAGGTTGTTGATGGTGAAATGCAAAACTTTAAGTCAAATGGCAGTGCTTATACCCGGAAGCACTTTTTTGGTCTGTATCCAGAGTTGGCAAAACTTGCAGAAGACTTGAGTGATAAGGATATTGAACACTTGAACCGGGGTGGGCATGACCCGTACAAGGTTTATGCGGCTTATCATAAGGCAGTTAATCATAAGGGTCAGCCAACAGTTATTCTCGCGCATACTATTAAAGGCTATGGGTTTGGTAAAGCCGGTGAAGCAACCAATGCAACGCACTCATTGAAAAAGCTGGATGTTGATACACTCAAGGCTTTCAGGGATCGGTTTGGTGTGCCTGTGAGCAATGACGATATAGAAACTGTGCCATATTTCCAGCCTTCAGCGGATAGCCCTGAAGCCGTTTATATGAAGAAACGCCGTGAAGAACTGGGTGGTTTTTTTCCTAAACGTCGGCAGCGGTGTCAGCCTTTGGTGACGCCGAATCTGGATGTATTTGATGCGCAGCTTAAAGGTTCAGGTGATCGTGAAATATCTACGACGATGGCCTTCGTCAGAATGTTGTCTACCTTAACGAAAGATAAGCGAATCGGAAAACGTATTGTGCCCATTGTGCCTGATGAGGCTAGAACTTTCGGAATGGAAGGCATGTTTCGACAGCTTGGGATCTATACCTCTGAAGGGCAAAAATATGTGCCCAATGATCGTGATCAGGTGATGTATTACCGTGAAGATCAAAGCGGGCAAATTCTTGAAGAGGGGATTAATGAAGCCGGCGCAATGGCTGCATGGATGGCTTGTGCGACATCTTACAGCACCAATGATTATCCCTTGATTCCTTTCTATGTTTATTACTCTATGTTTGGGTTCCAGCGTATAGGTGATTTGGCTTGGGCGGCTGGAGATATGCGTTCACGAGGGTTTTTGGTGGGTGGTACAGCGGGTAGAACAACGCTGAATGGCGAAGGATTACAGCATCAGGACGGCCATAGCCATATTTTGGCGGGTACGATACCGAACTGTGTAGCCTATGACCCTGCCTATGGCTGTGAATTGGCCGTTATTATTCAGCACGGCTTAAAAAGAATGTATCAGGATAATGAAGACTGTTATTACTACCTGACCATAATGAATGAAAACTATAAGCAGCCTGCCTTGGTAACAAACTCTGAGGAAAGTATTCTCAAAGGAATGTACCTATTTGAGAGCCTAAAGCCTAAAAGTAAAACTAAGAAAGTGTCTAAGTCTGCATTAGCAGTTCAATTGCTGGGCAGTGGTGCAATTTTGAATGAGGTAAGAGCTGCAGCAAGTATTTTGTTGGAAGATTATGCCATAGCGAGTGATGTCTGGAGCGTGACAAGTTTTAATGAGTTAGCAAGAGACGGTCAAAAAATTGCCCGCTGGAATATGCTTAACCCGGATAAAAAGCAAAAAACTACCTATGTTGAGCAATGTTTGGAAGGGCATGAGGGTCCAGCCGTCGCCTCGAGTGATTATATTCGTTTGTATGGTGAACAAATTCGTGCCTATATGCCGGGTAGTTATACCGTTCTGGGGACCGATGGTTTTGGTCGAAGTGATACCAGAGAGAAGTTACGACAATTTTTCGAAATTGATCGGCATTATATTGTTGTGGCCGCTTTAAGTGCTCTATCTAAACTTGACCACCTTGACTCTAAAACAGTTCTTGATGCGATGCGTCGATACGACATTGATCGAAATTGTTTAAGTGCAATGCAACGCTAATATAAAGGAGCAATGAATGAAATCATTAGAGGTCACTGTTCCAAATACGGGTGTTGAAGGTCAACTTGAGGTGATTGAGGTTTGTGTCAAAGTAGGTGAGCTGCTTGAAATCGATGAGGCGGTTATTGTTCTGGAGTCTGATAAGGCAACGGTAGAAGTTCCATGCCCTGCAGCAGGTAAAGTATTAGAAGTAAAAGTACGTCCAGGTGATAAGGTTGCTGATGGTGACCTTATCATGATGCTGGAGTCAGCGACTGACGCTGACACAGGTAGTGCCTCTGAGCCGGATGAAGCAGAAAATGCTGAGTCGCCTGATTATGATGGAGAGGCGGTAACACAGCATGAGGCGGGTGTGTCTGAAAAACAGATACCCAAAGAAAGGGGCTTTGAAGGAGCTGATCTGGGTAGTGCTTCGCCCGATAAACTAGGTATACAGCAGGTCGTTGTTGGTATCGATAGCCAGAAAGATACAAAAGTGCATGCAGGGCCTGCAGTTAGAAAATTGGCGAGAGAGCTTGGAGCAGATTTGGCGCGAGTAGTTGCTACGGGTCCAAGGCAGCGTATTCTGAAAGGTGATCTAGATAGCTATATAAAACTCCAAGTAGAAATTGCTCAAAGTGGCAGTGTCAGTTCACCGCAGGGGGGGGTACCTAAAATAGAGCTACCCGATTTCTCAAAATTCGGGAGTATCAATACCCAAGCAATGAATAAGATTCAGCGTCTTACAGCTGAAAATATGCACGCGAGTTGGCTAACTGTTCCGCATGTTACGCAGTTTGATGAAGCTGACATTACTGAAATGGAAATATTCAGAAAGTCTCAGAAGCAACTTGCTGAAAAGAAAGGGCTCAAATTAACGCCGATGCCATTTCTACTAAAAGCCTGCGCTTACGCTATTCAGAGTCAGCCTCAATTTAACGTTTCACTTGATATGCAGCGCCACCAGATTATTCAGAAACACTATATTCATATAGGTGTTGCGGTAGATACTCCTAATGGTTTAGTAGTGCCGGTGATAAGAGATGTTGATCAGAAAAATTTATGGCAACTAGCTGAGGAGTGTCAGCAATTAGCCGCTCGGGCGCGAGACAGAAAACTATTGCCAGCTGAAATGCAGGGTGGCTGTTTTACGATCTCAAGCCTAGGTGGTATTGGTGGCATGTCTTTTACACCGATAGTGAATACCCCAGAAGTGGCTATTTTGGGCGTGTCGAAGGCGCAGGTTAAACCGATTCTTAATGCCGAGAATACCTTTGATCCTCGTTTAATGTTGCCGCTGTCTCTATCGTATGATCATCGCGCAGTGAATGGTGCAGATGCGGCACGTTTCACAACTTTACTCGGTCGCGTTTTGAGTGACCTAAGAGAGCTGTTATTATAGATAAAGTTGTACAGAATACGTTTAGTCGTGATAACAATAATATTAAAACCAGTAGTAGACTACCTAGAGTACCCGCACACTATGGAATTTAAAACTCAATTTATCAGTCGAGAAGATAGACGAATTACTCGACAGTCCTTAACCGGTAAACACGGTTTTCAGGCTAGAATAAATATTCAAGGTTCAGATGTTGAAGTGTCTTTAACTGACTTCTCAAGTTTGGGCTTTGCGATTACCTTATCTCAGGACTTTTCAGAAGAGCTGAGTGTGGGTGGCAGTATTCAAGTGCTTGTCAGCCCTCTTATTCATCATGAATACCTCATCAAAGGCGTGGTGATTGACAGGCAAATAATAAAACAGCAGAAAATGAAGATTTCAGCGGTGATTGAGCATGATCAGAGTAGTAAGCATGATCAATATCACCCCGTGCATTTAAATGCAGAGCAAAGCCTTAAAGGTCAGATTGTTCACCCTTTTGTGTATAAACAAAATACTTATTTTGAATTGGAAAGCTTATCAAAAAATGGCTTTTATGCGACCGGTATTCATTCCGAATTTACTTTATTTGAAGGTATGGAGGTTCAGTATAGTCTGGGCTCAGTAGACGAACTTCAAAATGCTGTAGGGCGTGTGTCAAATGTCTCACTGACAGAGCAAAACAAAATAAGATGTTTTATCGAAACCTGCGGACTGTCTCAGCGGGCAGAGGATGAGTTATCTCAGCATTGTTTTCATTATGCGCAAAAAACCCCAAGGGATATTAGTCGCGCAGGCCTGAATGCTCACTATATACAAGAATTGGTACAGTATCGTTTTGTTGAAACTCAGGCTGAGTATGAAGCGGTTTTAAAGCTACGGCGAAAGTCTTATGCCAGTCAAGGTATGTGCTCTAAAGATGACCAGATTGCTAAGTTTGCAATGCAGCAGGATGCCTATGGGCGAATTTTGATTGCTTTTCATAATGAGCGAGTTATTGGCAGTGCCTTGCTGGTGTTTGGCGAGCAGGGCGAGAAACCTTTTGAGTTAGACCTACTGCTGCCCAAAAGTCGCTTTGCAAAATTACCTTGTTATGAAGAGTTAATGGAAATAACCGCTATTTGTATTGAAAAGTACTATCAGGATACAGATGTGCTTCATGGTGTGTTTGAAAACATGTACCGTGAAGGTTTATCGGCCGGTAAAAAATATGTCATGGTGGCAAGTTCTTCTGAATGGTTGATACCCTATAAACGTATGGGCTTTAAAGATACGGAGATTGCGCTAGACCATCCCAGGAAAAAAGATGTCAACTTGAATATCTTGGTGCTGAATAAGGATACAGGTAAAACCGGTAAAGGCATGAATCCTATACGTTGGTGGGCTGTTTGGGGGCATGTCAGTTTGCATTTATATCAGCGCAGAATTATTGAATATACACCTTTACAGAAAATTCGAGTGTACTGCAATAGAGGTTTGTTTGAAACCAGTAGGGGGCTTAGAGGTTTGATGCGGTGGTTTAGGTAGATTTTTGGGATAGGATATTAGTTGTTTTATAGGCAAGATATTGGGTGTTTTATGGATAGATTATTGGTTATTTTATAGAGAGAATCTGAGAATATTCAGCCTCAAGAGTGATGAGGCTGAATAAAGAAATTTTGGTTAAGCTGGTCTTGCCTTATGCAGGCATTACGTTTTCAGCTTGTGGGCCTTTTTGTCCCGAACCTTCTGTAAATGTAACCGCTTGACCTTCTGCTAGGGTTTTGAAGCCATCACCCTGTATGTTGCTGAAGTGTACGAACAAGTCTGGGCCGTTCTCGCGTTGAATAAAACCGAATCCTTTTGATTCATTGAACCATTTAACGGTTCCTGAAAGTGTATCTGACATTATCTAACCTTTTCTATTTAATTAACTTAATGTTGAACATCTATAAAAGAGCCTAAAGAGGCTTTAATTACCGATGAGCATATTTTGTTTGAATTACATATTTGAAATGGGCCGTATTTCCAAAAGAAATAAAACCGGCTCTTGCGAATAGACTCAAACTTCAATAGTAAGTGTAGTCAAGGAATTGAAAATCAACAAAGGACTATTTAGATATTTTTAATATATTTGACTGATTCTAGGGTTTGACTGTGCACAAGCGCATATAAATAAAAAAAGCTGAATTCTATTTATAATATTAAGCTTGTGTTTCAGGTTTAATGAAACAATGAAAGCTTATTGAGATGTTTGAAATATACCCTATAATGCAGCCATAGTTTTAGAGTGCCGATTTTAGTGTATTAATAGTATTCAATATATAACGAGGTGAGAAGTGAAATATTTAGTAAAGGTTATTTGGTCGACAATCATGGTTATGACAATTGTATTCTCTGTGAATGCCGCAATGGATGACCAGTCAATTCGTGATCGTCTACAGCCTGTAGGTAAGGTATGTGTTGAGGGGGATGATTGTGGCTCAGCCGTTGCCGCCGCACCTTCTGGGCCAAGAGAGCCTAGTGATATTTATTCCTCTACTTGTGCTGCTTGTCATAGTTCAGGTGCTTTAAATGCGCCTAAGTTTGGTGATGCCGCCGCGTGGAATGATCGTGCTTCGAAAGGTGTGGATACATTGATCGCTAATGCTATCTCAGGCATTAATTTGATGCCGGCTAAAGGTACGTGTGCGTCGTGTTCCGATGATGATCTTGCTGCAACTGTTAAGTATATGCTTGAGAACAGTAAGTAATACGCTTTTGTTCGCGTCTATATGATGGCGCGACTGTAAATGGCGAGACTAAGATTTAAATAAAAAAGCCCTGATCTTTCGATCAGGGCTTTTTTGTTGCACGTATTAAAATAATACGTGCTGAGCATAGTTTGACTGCTATTCGTCTCTTGGCTTTTTATTTGCCTTAGGCTTGTTGTCTCTAGATCTAGCGTCTTTGTGCTTAGGGCCCCTAGATTTTGAATCACCATCTCTGGGATTACGTTTTCTAGGCTTACGAGCGCTATCTCCTGAAGCGGCTTCTTTTTCAGAAACAGGGCGTAGGCCTAAGAGTTTATTAGACACTCTCGCGTTTTGGAGTAGAGAAATAACATTTTTTGGCATGCCGTCGGGTAAATCTACAGTACTGAAATCATCATAAATTTCAATCTGACCAATATACTCGCTTTCGAGGTCTGCGGTATTGGCAATAGCGCCAACAAGATTGCCAGGTTTTACGCCATCTTTATAGCCAACATCTACACGGTAGCGTGTTAGCTTAACATCTGGATGATCTCTCAATGGGCGCGGCGTGGAGCTGCCTCTAGATGCGCTATCTCTTCTGTTGCGTGGTTTAGCGTCGCGATCTCGCGGCTCACGCTCTCTTTCGGGTCTGTTGATCTTCCGGTCGCTCTTAGGATCAAGTAAAAACGGCTTATTGCCATTACTGATATGAGCAATGGCGGCAGCAATTTTTACTGGGTCGGCTTGACTTTCTTCAATCAGGTTCTCAATAATTTCTTGGAAGAAGTTTATGTTGTCTAATTCCAGGCGCTCAAGAATATTTGATTTAAACTGATCAACCCTCATTTGATTGATGTCGGTTGCAGACGGAATATCCATTTTCTGAATTTTTTGGCCCGTTGCTTTTTCGATAGAGAACAGCATGCGCTTTTCGCGAGGAGCAATGAATAGAATTGCATCTCCAGAACGACCAGCTCGGCCTGTACGACCTATTCTGTGGATATAGGCTTCAGTATCGTATGGTACGTCATAGTTGATAACATGACTAATGCGCTCTACGTCTAGACCTCGTGCAACAACGTCGGTGCCAACTAGAATATCTATTTGGCCTTTCTTCAAGCGATCAACTGTTTTTTCTCTCGAAGCTTGAGGAATGTCTCCATTCAAGGCTGCGCTTGAAAATCCTCTGGCGTTTAGTTTTGAAGCAAGTTCTTCTGTTGCAATCTTGGTACGTACAAAGACAATAATGCCATCAAACTCTTCGAGTTCAAGGATGCGAGTTAAAGCATCTAATTTATTAATGCCTGTAGACATTAAATAGCGCTGATTAATCGTTTTAGCTGTTGCCGTCTTATCGGCAATTTTAATGATTTCAGGCTCATTTAAGTGCCTTTCAGCTACTTTTTTGATTTGATTTGGCATCGTTGCTGAAAAAAGTGCGATTTGGCGTGTGTCAGGAGTATGTTCAAGTACCCACTGAACATCATCAATGAACCCCATGCGAAGCATTTCGTCTGCTTCATCTAGAACCAAGGTAGATAATTTATCCAGGCTAAGTGTGCCGCGGCGCATATGATCCATAACTCGGCCAGGTGTACCTACCACAATTTGGGCGCCACGCTTTAATTGGCGTAGTTGATTGGTGTAACTTGCACCGCCGTAGACAGGTAATACATGGAAATTCTTCATATATTTAGCATAACTCTGACAAGCTTCGGCTACCTGAATCGCTAGTTCGCGCGTCGGTGCAAGAATCAGTACCTGCGTGTGCGGGCTATTTGGGTCGATTCTGGAAAGAATAGGTAATGCAAATGCGGCTGTTTTGCCTGTTCCTGTTTGAGCTTGGCCGATTATATCCTTGCCTGCTAATAATGGTGGGATTGCTTTTTCTTGAATGGGAGATGGGGTTTCATACCCTAAGTCATTCACTGCCTTTAGGACGTGCTCAGGAAGGCCTAATTGCTCGAAACGAGACTCAATGTCAGTCATATAGTGTGCCTGTAAAAAGTAAACTTGCTTGTGCCCGTATTGAAACGGTCTATGGATTCTTCCGACACACTGCAAGTACTTCTGTATGCTTGAATGCAGCATCTCTGGACACGAGGTTCTTTATGGATAAACCTTCTAGTTGTCACTGTTTCTTGTTGGTGCCTGAAAGGGGCGCAGATTATACGCAGATTTGAGATAAAAAGCTTTGTTTATTTTTTGATCGCTTCAATTGATTCGTTTGCCCACATTATCCATGCCTCTTCGCCGAGTATTCCCCGGCGTAAAGTTAAGTAGGGGAGTTGGTATTTTTTCTTCTTATCGCTGGGCAAATTTAGGAAGGTTTGTTCGACCTGTTTAAGGTAGGCCTGCGTCTTAAGGTGAGAATCAAGGTGCTGCTGGAGCTCGGTAATTAAGTTCTCCTTATTTGTTAGGTGCCCACCGTATAGTTTGACGAGCAAGGCGTCATTTACTTTATTGGGTTTAACGGGGCAAGAAATCCATGTTTTTAATTCATTTATGCCATTATTGGTGATTTTATATACTTTCTTGTCGGGTCTGTTCTCCTGTTTCTCAATGGCAAATGTAATGAGCTCTTGTTCGGAGAGTACTTTGAGTTGCTGATAGATTTGTTGGTGCTTAGCGTTCCAAAAGTAACCAACACTGCTATTGAATTGTTTGAGAAGGTCATAACCGCTGCCAGGCTCTGTTTCCAGTAAAACCAATATGGCGTGTTTGAGCGACATGGTGAATCCTATAAGAAGTAATGAGAGTAATGGTTATTTCTGGCTGGCTGAAAGTGTTCGCATATAAGCGGCTCTTATGCTTATTCTAAGCAGGGTAAATACCCCCTAGTATTTTGGGAGCGTTTGCGCCTGTGACCTCGCGTATGTTTCCATTTAGTCCTGCTAGTGTTCTGCTTGCTAGCCATGCGAATGCAGATGCTTCTACCAACTGAGGGTCTACGCCGAGTGATTCTGTCGTTGCAATTTTGTGGTGTGGTAATAGTGATTTAAGCCGTCGCATTAAAAATGTATTTCTGACACCGCCGCCGCAAAAGAAAGTATCGCAAGGTTTCGTGTGGGTATTTTGAGGAATGCTGTCAGCTATGCTTTGTGCTGTGAATTCTGTCAGTGTGTGCTGGATGTCGGCAGGCTTAACCTGTGATGTATTTTCTGGGTATGTTTTCATTAGCATAGTATTTAGCCAGCACAGGTTAAAGTATTCTCTGCCTGTGCTCTTTGGAGGACTCTTTTGTATAAAAGTATCTTGCTTAAGTGTTGACAATAGTTTCGGTAATAAAGCGCCTGATTCGCCCCATTGGCCATTTTGATCAAAGGGTAACGATTTATTTTTTTGAATCCATTGATCTACAAGTGTGTTGCCGGGACCTATGTCATAACCGGTCACTGTCGTGAGGGGGTTTAACAGTGAGATGTTGGCTATGCCGCCGATATTAACGATTGCTCGGGTGTTTAGGTTTGAAGAAAAGACTGCCTGATGGAATGCGGGTACTAGTGGCGCGCCTTGACCACCCGCTGCAATGTCCGCCATTCTAAAATCAGCGATTGTCGTAATCTTTGTCTGGTGTGCGATGACGCTAGGGTTGCCTATCTGTAGCGAGAACGGGAGTTTTGCGTAAGGTTTGTGTCGAATAGTTTGTCCATGACTGCCGATTGCCTGGATATCACTAGGGCTTAAATTGTTTTTTTTCAGTAGGCTGTTTACTGCTTTGGCGGTGAGTAATGCGAACTCTACATCTGCTTGGCCGCTGAGTTCAATCTCATTGTCATTTGGGGTGCACAGGTGTAGTAATCTGTTGCGTAACGAAGGGGGTAAATCTTCGCTGTGTGAAGCCAGTGTATTGATTTTATTTTCAGAAACTTCGACTAAAGCAAGGTCTAAGCCATCCATGCTGGTGCCGGACATGGCGCCAATAAATAGGTGTTTTCGCATCATTAAGGGTTTGAAGCGAGTTGGTAGCTTTCGCTGAAGATGGCGAGTTGAGCAAGGTGAGTGCTAGTTTGTTGTTTAAAGCTAGCGAGTTCGTTTTTAGGTATCGGGCTCGCATGTGGTAGCTTAACCTTTAAGGAGTTTTTGTGTACTCCGTTTACGCGAAATTCGTAATGCAGGTGTGGGCCAGAGGCTAAACCTGTGCTTCCTATGTAGCCGATGATCTGACCTTGCTTCACTCTTTTTCCGTGTTTCATCCCTTTTGCGTACTTGCTCATATGGGCATACAAGGTTGTGAATTTCTGGCCGTGTTGAATAATGACCGCTTTCCCGTATCCGCCTTTTCGGCCTTTATGGATGATTTTTCCATCTCCAGTCGCTTTTATCGGTGTGCCGCGAGAAGCTGCATAGTCAGTACCTTTATGGGCGCGAATTTTATGGAGGACCGGGTGCTTTCTTCTTAAGTTAAAGTGAGAGGAAATACGTGCAAAATCTACGGGTGTCCGAATAAAAGCTTTGCGCATACTTTTGCCGTCAGGGGTAAAGTAATTGTTAGTGCCATTAGCTTGTTTGAATAAAACAGCTGATAGCTCTCTGCCTTGATTGTTAAAGTTCGCAGCCAATATCTTACCGTTTTTATATTTTTCACCGTCGAGATAAAGTTCTTGGTAAATAAAGCTGAAATTATCCCCTGAGCGGATATCTAAGATAAAGTCGATGTCCCAGCCGAATATATTGGCGAGTTCCATTATCTGGGCTTGTGCTAAACCTGCCTTTTGTCCAGCAAGGAATAAAGAGCTTTTGATTTCACCTTCCGCATAAGCGATGTGTATGTCAGGCGTTCTAGTGACGATGTTTTTTTCGAAGGTGCCCTTAGGTGTTTTGTGAAAAACGATAGACTCTAGTGGCGAGCGAATGAGTTTGATTTTACTTAGTTGATTGGACTCATTTCGTAAAAAGGCGATCTGTTCTCCCGGGAATATATTGCTTAAGCTTTTTGCTCCTTTTGTGGAGTTGATAACTGAATACATTATTTTGTCATTATAGCCTGCCTTGGAAAACAGGCTGGAAAGAGTGTTGCCTGTTTTGATCTTGAAGGTGGCCCAATTTTGCTTAATGACTTTATGGTCTTGAGGGCTTTTGGATGTTTGTTGGTTTTGCGCTTGTTTTGTAGGAGACAAGCTGGCATTGATGCTATCTGATATGGAAGGGATGGGGGCAGTTAAATCCAGAGGAATTGATGTTCTGTTAGCGTTTACCTTTCCGCTAGGGCTCAAAACCAAAAGTAGTATGGTGACAACGCCTGTTATGCCGGCTGCTAGCATGTGTTTTCTAGGGAATGTACGTATCAACTTCTTGCCTGTATATCGTTAATTAGCAATGCTAAATGTGAAATAGTGTTTAATCTGGCTAAGTATAGTGACAGAACACGGTTCAAGCAAAGTCAAAGTGTGTATTGAAAGCTTACAGTTATGTTAAAAATGGTATACTTTGCTGTTTTTCGTAACTAGATTTATCAATACACTTGATAAATGGGGCTTAGTGCTACTTTTGTGAGGCATATACCTTAATAGTTAAGTGTCTGTGAAATTATATTAAAGGTGAATGGAAATGGTAGCGGTTCAGGAGGCTCTTGCAATAATCAAGCGTGGAGCGGAAGAGGTTATTGTAGAAGAGGATTTAGTCAAAAAGCTAGAGTCGGGTCGAAAGCTCAGGATAAAAGCGGGTTTTGATCCAACGGCACCAGATTTGCATCTTGGCCACACTGTTCTTATAAACAAGCTAAAGCAGTTTCAGGACCTTGGTCATGAGGTGCTTTTCTTGATTGGTGATTTTACAGGCATGATTGGTGACCCTACCGGGAAAAGTGCGACTCGTCCGCCTTTGACCGAGGCGCAAGTGGCGCAAAATGCTCAAACGTATAAAGAGCAGGTGTTCAAAATACTTGACCCTTCAAAAACGACGGTTATGTTTAATTCAGAGTGGATGAGTAAGATGTCTGCAGCTGACATGATCAAGTTGGCCGGTCAGTATACTGTTGCCAGGATGCTAGAGAGGGATGATTTTAGTAAGCGTTTCAAGGGCGAGCAGTCAATTGCCATTCATGAGTTTCTGTACCCTTTAGTTCAGGGATATGATTCTGTCGCGATGCGTGCAGACGTTGAATTGGGGGGGACTGATCAGAAGTTTAATCTCTTGATGGGGCGTCAGCTTCAGAAAACGGCAGGCCAGGAGCCGCAAACTATTCTGACGATGCCTTTATTGGAGGGTTTGGATGGCGTGCAAAAAATGTCTAAATCTCTCAATAATTATGTGGGAGTGAATGATTCGCCAGGAGAGATGTATACCAAGCTGCTCTCTTTGCCAGACGGCATGATATGGCGATACTTTGAATTACTTAGCTTTAAGACCATCCAGGAAATAGACGCGCTAAGGTTGGAAGTTCAAAATGGCAGAAACCCTCAAGAGGTTAAGGATCTATTCGCTAGAGAGATTATTGCGCGTTTTCATAATGATGAGGCGGCAGCGAGTGCGCATCAGTCTGCGGGTAATCGTGTTGGTTTAGGTGAGATTCCCGATAATGTACCTGAAGTAGAGGTTGAGTCAGAGGGGCAAGAGGAAATACCTATTTCTACTGTTTTGAAATTGGCGGGTTTGGTGCAGAGCGGTAAGGCAGCAAAAGATGTCTTAGGGCGAGGCGCTGTTTTCGTGGATGGTCAGAAAGTAGAGGCTACACTTAAGGTGCGAGTAACGGGTAGGTTTGTTATTCAGGCCGGTAAAAAGAAAATAGCGAGAGTTGTTTTTAAATAGCTAGGGTGTCCCTAAGTAGTAGATCGTGTTTTTAAGTAGTAGATCGTGGCTTTATATAGGCAATGTAAAATTAAATGAACTATATGTGAATAGAGTATTGACCTTAAGTCGGGGTTGTATATAATGCGCCCCTCTTCTGAAGGAGGCGCCGAAAAAGACGCTCACTACGGAAGAGAATAAAAGCTAGTTTATTTAGTTAAACCAAATACTTAGCTTTTATGTTGATCGAATTTTAAACGTTTGAAAAGTTTAAAATTAGTTTTAAAAACGATTGACAATAACAGGGTGT
>Ga0105348_1001333_pt1 | contig 16777 bp, 11 predicted proteins | sample EN8Hudsemesocosm_2_FD_83504 | JGI IMG/M metagenome (GOLD analysis project Ga0105348, IMG submission 83504) | Methane-oxidizing microbial communities from mesocosms in the Hudson Canyon - EN8C Hudson Canyon | ecosystem: Environmental > Aquatic > Marine > Cold seeps | place: Hudson Canyon... | reverse complement strand
CTGTGGACCTGATATAAACAATGCCTCATCTAATCGTGAGGCATTGTTTATGAAATAAAGGTTATCAAATGAGGGTCATTAAATGAAAGTTTATAAAGCGAGGCAAAAAGCTTAGCTATGAAACTTTATATTTAGATACCTTCATATTTAATTTTTCAGCCATTGCCTTGAGGGCTTTCCCAGCTGCTTCAATTTCTACAGCGCCATTTAATACTTCATCTGAACTGTCAGAAATAGTAACGATATTCTGAGTCACCTCATTGGATACAGCAGTTTGCTCTTCAGTCGCGGCAGCAATTTGCGTTGAGAGTTCATGTACTTGATTTATTGTCTCATCAACACGTTGCATAGAAGAGCCCGAATCCGTTGAATGCTGTAAACATTGATCTGCCACTGAGCGGCTTGTCGACATAGTATTTTTTGCGTTACCCGTGCTTTGTTGTAAGGCTGTAATCATTGTGTGAATTTCTTCAGTTGACTCTTGGGTTCGTTGGGCGAGCGAGCGTACTTCATCGGCGACAACGGCAAAACCTCTTCCTTGTTCACCCGCTCTGGCAGCTTCAATTGCAGCGTTGAGCGCGAGTAAATTGGTCTGCTCAGCTATGCCTCGAATAGTATCGAGTATGCTGCTAATGCTATTACAGTTTTGGGATACTTCCTCAATGTTATTCTCAGCATTCTGAATTTCGCTAGAAAGTAACTTAACTGCGTCCGCTGTTTGGTTGACGCTATTAATGCCTTCATTACTGCTAGCTTGTGCATGATTGGATGCCTGTTCAGCGTCGTGAGTTGACCGAGCCACTTCAGCAAAACTTGCGGACATTTCAGTTATTGCGCTGGCAACCATTTGGGTTTGCTCTCTTTGGGAGTCGATAGAGAGATGATTTTGGATTGAAATTTGAGTGACGTTACCAGATTGGTTTTGTAAGTCTGTGCAAAGTATTTGGATTTCGTTAACTAGGTCTTGTACGTTACTGAGGAACTCATTTAATGTACTTGCAATAACGCCAATTTCGTCGCTAGCATTATCATCAGAGCGCGCGCTTAAATCGCCATTCTTAAATACTGACTGAAGTAAATGGCGAATACTACTAACTCGCTTAGATAGGTCGGTAATTAGCCAGGCTACAAAGCCTATTATAGTGATAGACATAATTGCCATCATAGTCAGGCCAATAGTGATATGTGAAAGTGTTTCATCTTTGCTATTACTCAGATTTTTCTGAAGCTCAGAAGCATTTGCATCACTGATTTCTTTGAGATATTTAATATTAGAACTGGCGAGTTCAAACCAGTTATCCTGAAGGGCTTGCGCTATGTCGGCAAGTCCTTGACTAGGATTAATAATTACATTTTCAACGCTGTGTACTTTTTTATAAGCCGTGTTTTGTACAAACGCTTTCATTAGCGTTTCTATTTCACCGTGAACGTGCTCTCTGGCTTTATCAAACGCTATATTCTTGTCTTCGATAAGCCTATTGGTTTTATTTCGTTTGACGGAATTTAAAGTATTGTCTTTGAATGCGCCATTCAACATGCCACGAATTTGGCCGGATTTTTCTTTAGCGATTAGAAAGTAGCGATAACTAAAGAATATTTCAGACAACTTGTGGTCATCGATATTCAGCCCGACAGTTTCAATTAAGTTTAAGGTTGTTAAATTAAGTTTTGAATAATATTCAAAAGGCGCTGAGTCAGGTAGCAGTTGATCTACTTGATTGCGGATAGTTTTTTTATTGTTGATAATTTGAGATAACTTTTCAAAATAACTAACAACGAGTTCTTGCTGACTATAGTAATTATCAGAATTGAAGGTGCTGGCAAGAGCTTGCCATGCTTGGTCTGCTTGTAATCTCTGTGACGCTAATTTAGTTTTACCTATTTGGCCCTTTGATGCAGTATAGCCCGCGCTTAGACCTCGCTCGACAGCATACTGATGCGCTACATTGTCTAGTAGAAGGCTTAGTTTTAAGCTTTTATCTATTAATTCAAGCTCACTTTTTTCAGTAAATTCATGGCTTAATATATTTGCGCCTAAAATAAGTGCAACTAACGTGGGAACGATACTCAATATAATGAGTTTCGTTGAGAAACGGAGGGAGCGAATCCAGTGAGCCATGGTGTATCCTATTAGAATCTGATCAATTACTTCGTAACTAAGCATTATGGATTAAATAAAGATTAGTTACACTTTGCCCAAACCTTAGAGCAAAAAGGGTAACGCAATTGCTGTGCCAGCGGCAAGTAAAGCGACTATTGCAACCAGGTTCGCTTTCTTGGCTTGCTGAATGAATGGTGCCATGTTTTGTTGCACCTGTATCTGGGTTTGAGCAGCACTTACTTTAGCTGCAACAGCTTCCGCAGCACTCGTCGCTGTTTTTTCTGCTATATGCAAGCCTGCTTCTGAGCCGTTTTTGCTTGCCAAATCCTTAATTGTTTGAAGCGTTGCAGGAGACAGTTCTGCGCGTTGCTCAAGTAGATCTCTTATTGATTTAATTTCGGTACTTAACTGAGATTGGAATTGTGCGGTTGTTTGTTTTAGGCTGGCATCAAGTACAGATTGTGTGACCATATTATGGTTCTGATCCATTCTTGAGGAGAGCTTTCTTATTTCACTCTGGTTTTCATGGGTGCTGGTTTCAAGTCTTTGTATGGCACTGCTGATTGGCTGAAGAGCATCTTCAATAGCGCGTGCGATGAGTTTAGATGACACTTCTTCAATCATTTCTTGACTCATTTCTTCTTCCTCAACCTTTTCAATGTGAATTTCTGGTTCGACAGCTTCTGGTTCGACAGCTTCGGGTTTGACTATGACTGGTTCGGCTAATTGCTCTGTTGCAGATTCAGCTTCTACTTTAGTGGCGGTGACTGATGTAGTGGTGGTGTCTGGTGTAGCAGCGCTGACTAAGGCAATATTTAACTCATCAATGACCTGCTTTAAACGTTCTGGTTTGGCAGGTTTGCCGAGCATTCCGTATGCGCCTGACGCACTCACTTCAGCTTCATATTCCGGGCCTTCTTTTGAGGTGTACATGAAAATTGGAATATGTTTTGTTAATGGGTTATTTGTAATAACTTTTGTTGTTTGAAGACCGTCCATGCCAGGCATCATGTGATCCATAAAAATCACATCAGGTAAGGGGGAAGACTCTAGGTAGCTTATCGCCTCCTCACCAGATTCAACCATGTTAACCTCTAATCCATTTTTCTTAACCAAGCGACTGAGCATCACCCTAGCCGATTTCGAGTCATCTATGACAAGTGCTGTTTCGACAGCCATGAGTTCTCCTAAAAACAAAGCAATTAATTACCTAAGCATAGATGATATCAGGAAAAAAACTCGAAATTTCAAAGAAATAAAGAAATAAGTTCACAGGGGTGATCTATTTCAAAATCAGCCCCCCAGGTGGGGATGTTTCGTTTATCCTGAATGTAGCCATAAGATACTGCTACGGTAGGCATGTTTGCTGCCTTTCCTGCTTGGATATCCCGTTCATGATCACCCACATAAATAGATTTTGAAAGTGTGCATTTCAATCTCTTAGAAGCCAGAATCATCGATTCCGGGTCGGGTTTCGCATGTCTAACATCATCGGGGCATAAGGTGATTGCGCTGCGTTCATCAAGGCCAAGTTTTGACAGTAGTATGTCGGTATATAGTCTGGGTTTGTTGGTAATAATTCCCCATGGAATGTTTGAGGCTTCAAATGCTGCTAATACCTCAGGCATGCCATCAAATAATCGTGCCTTATCGCCTGCGCACGACTCATATCTTGATAACAGTTCTTGTTTCTTAGCCTCAAAATCTGCTTCACCTTCATGCCCTCCAAAAGCTAGCTTAGTGAGGGCGCGAGCACCGTTGGAAACTGTATCTCGAATAGTTTGATAGTCTAGCGGGGGGAGGTTGTGGTCATGTCTTTGCGCATTTAAAATATGCACAAAATCAGCAGCGGTGTCTACAAGTGTGCCATCTAGGTCAAATAATATGGCTTCTATATCAAGTGCTGCTTTCATAAATATATTTAAACTCTAACTAGTTGGCTTGGTGGCATGAATCAGATAATTAACGTCAACATCACGCGCGAGTTTATATTCCTTCATTAGAGGGTTAAAAACCATTCCTGTTATGTCCTGGAAATCTAGGTCAGCTTGCCTGATATAGCTTGTCAGTTCAGAAGGTTTTATGAACTTCTTGTATTCATGGGTTCCTTTTGGGAGCATTTTTAAAATATGCTCAGCGCCTACAATGGCGAATAAAAAGGCTTTTGGGTTACGATTGATAGTTGATAAGAATAGGTCGCCACCAGGCTTAAGCAGGCGGGCACAGGCTCTGATTACAGAGGCAGGGTCTGGGACGTGCTCTAGCATTTCCAAGCATGTAACAGCATCATAAGTGCCAGCTTCTTCTTCAGCTAACGCTTCAACTGTCATCTGTCTATATTCAACTTTAATACCCGATTCTAAGCCATGTAGTTTTGCTACAGATAAAGGCGCTTCACCCATATCAATACCTAATACGTGTGCGCCGCGTTGGCATAGACCTTCAGACAGAATGCCGCCACCGCAACCAACGTCGACAACTTTCTTACCAGGGAGGTGAGCGCGTTCATCAATATAATTCAAACGAAGAGGGTTAATGTCGTGTAAAGGTTTGAATTCGCTTTCTTTGTCCCACCATCGACTGGCTAGTGCTTCAAATTTGGCAATTTCATTAGGGTCGACATTTTTTGCTGTAGCTTGATTCATGTTATTGATTCGCAATTAAATTTAGGTCGTTAGAATGGTCGTAATAAATGCTATTTCTTAGAAGCGATTTTATCTGCCCAGCTCTGAGCTGTTTTAATAAGTGTTGCTGGGTCAAACTTTACAAGTTTTTTGTCATCAAGTAATAACTGGCCATTTATCCAGCTATGGCTAACCTGATTTGCTGCAACGGAGTATACAATATCTGAGATAGGATCAAAGCTCGGTTGACTATTGAGTTCATCTAAATTGATAGCGATCAAATCGGCAGCTTTACCGACTTCAAGCGAACCAATTAATTCTTCGAGTCCTAATGCCTTTGCGCCATTTATAGTGGCCATTTCTAGGGCTGTTGATGCATTGACTGCAGCTGCATTGTTTGCAATGGGTTTGGCAATTAACGCGGCTGTTCTGAGTTCGCCGAGCATATCCAGGTCATTATTGCTGGCTGCACCGTCAGTCCCAATAGCGATATTTATACCGTTTTCAAGCAATTTAGCGGTCTCACAGAAGCCACTCGCGAGCTTGAGATTTGACTCAGGGCAGTGAATTACGTGGGCCTTGCTGTCTTTTAAAAATGCTATATCTGAATCGTCAAGTGCGGTCATATGTACGCACTGAAGTGGAATGTCATGAGATATCAGACCCAGGTTTTTCAAGCGCTGTATAGGTCTTATACCGGATTGTGAGATTGCTTGATCAACCTCAGTTTGTGTCTCATGAAGGTGTATTTGCACAGGGATGTCATGAGCTACGGCCAAATCTCGAATGTTTATAAGTGGATCATCCGAGACGGTATAGGGTGCATGTGGCCCAAAACCAATTTCGACAAGTTCACTGTCTGCATGAGTAATAGAAAGTTGTAGGGCTTTTTCTATGTACTCTTCTGGGCCAGAGCCCCAAACAGTGGGGAAGTCGAGAATAGGGCAGCATAATTGTGCTCGAATTCCAGCGCTTTCAGCAACTTGTGCTGAAATATCAGGGAAAAAATACATATCACTAAAGCAAGTGGTCCCGCCACGTAGCATTTCGGCTATGGCTAGCTCCGTTCCATCTTTAACAAACTCTTCTGACACCCATGCGCCTTCTGCAGGCCATATATGGTCATTTAACCATTCCATTAATGGTAGGTCGTCAGCCAAACCGCGAAACAGGGTCATGGCGCTATGCCCATGAGCATTGATTAAGCCAGGTATGACTGCATGCTGATCAAGATGGAAGGTGTTATCAGACTTATAAAGGTTAACGGCCTCTGACGTAGGCAGGATGGCAATAATTTTTTTGTCGTGTATAGCAATGCTGTAATCGGTAAGTTTTGTATTTTTAGGTATGACCGGGATGATAACGCGTGCATGAACGAGTGTGTCGACAGATTGAGCTAATGGCATATAGAGTAGGTCGTTAGTTGGTAAAGGCATTGAAGCAAAAACTCACAGAGAATTTAGTCATCTGTAAATATTGTATAATGTAGAAAACATATAACGTAACAGAAGTATACTGATAAAAGACTGGCAAGCAATCATGCTTAGAAATAAATCCTGTGTTTTGCATAAGTTCAATCTAGATTCATTTTTTTAAAGCTGATAGCCTTTTAGTATGAAGTAAATTACTGCAAGTAAAGAGAGTATTTTAATGACTGAACCGACTAGTGAGAATGGAAGTGAAAAGCAAAGTGATCAAAGTAATCAGAAATCACTCAAGCGTATTGCTCCCTTATTAATGTGGTGGCAGCAAGAAAAAGGTAAAGTTGCTAAAGGTGAGGCACTTAAGTTTTTACAAGAAAACAAACATCGTTTAGAGAAAACGCTCGCATCGATTCATCAAAATAACCTCTTTTATCGCGCGACTAATGTGTTGCTCGCTTTAATGGCTTCAATTGCGAGTTTGGTCGATAAAATAAAGGACAGAATCGTTTCAATTGCCTTGAAGGTACCTGCACCACAGGGCTTGAAAGATTATGTCTGGTCTCTCTTAAATGCGGTTAAGTTTAAAGGGATAGTCGATTTTATTCGCGCTAAAATGTACTCCCTAAAAAATGCACCGCATAATATTCGCTCGATTCAGTTACTTGATGATGTTGCAGCCTTGGCTAAACGTGATGGATTGGATCTTAAAAAACATTTCCCGGATATCGCTAAAAAGTTTCATGAACGTAAGCATCAATTGCTGCAGCATTCTTTTTTTAAAGAGTTTAGTAAGTCAGGTATGGAGCGTTTTTTGGCCATGCCTTTTGCATTTAATCGCTCTATCTCACCGGTATTAGCTGATTCAGCACTTTGGCATAAGTTTTTTGTTTTTTTAGAAAATAGAAATATAAAAGACTTGGTGCTTGTTGGAGAAAACGGCGAAAGGGTGTCAACTAAACATGACAGTAAGAATACAGTAGGGTCCTCTGAAGTTGTACGTACTTTATATCAGGCCTCAGTATTAAAAGCCTCTGGGCGACGAATATTTATCGTCGGCAACCATGAAGGCTATATCGGTCCTTACTTGGTTAGAAGTGTGTTGAGGCGCTTAGGTTTTGATAATCTGACCGCAAATTGTAATACCGTTGTTGGGCCTCGTATGTTTTCCAATATGGTTTTAAAAAATGGCGCGAGTAATGTCGGTAACCTTTTTCTGACTTTACCGTCGCAGAAAACAACCGAGGTTAAGGAAAAGGGATTGGCTGACGCTTTGCTGAAGACCGCACGTCGCTCGCAGTTCTTGATTAAAATGCCTGACTCGGGAATGCGCTTGGTTGAGCAAATGAGTTACAACGATTTCATGAATAAATTTGTACGTGCTGATGACAAGACTTTTTTACAGGTTACTGCACAGCTTAAGCAGGTAGAGCAAGGTGATTTGGCTGAGTATCTGGAATTTGCAAGAATAAGTGATGCACTTGTCGAGCTGGACCGGGCTGACTATGAATTATTCAAGAGTATTATGCATGAACCCTTTTTGATTTTTCCTGAAGGTTCTAGATCCTATATTGCTAAAGATGGAAGTGTGACATTGAAGTATGTAAGTCCTCGTTTTATCGAAGCGTATTTCCGACCTGGTGATGTCGTGCTGCCAATTAGTTTGGTGGGTGGTTCGGATATTGGCAACAGTTGGAGGCTAAAGCCTGCAAATATTGGTCTGTCTGTCGGTCAGCCAATAGAGGTTGATACGCAGATGATCGAAAATTATCAGACAGAAGGTCTTAATATCATGCGAGGGATTGCGGCATTGCCAAATATTAAACAGGTTCATTTTGATGAAGCAATCCAAGCTGGATCCAAGTTGGTAGATAAAGCAGCGTGAGTGAAATTTGATCATTTCTGTGTACTGATTCAAATATCTAAGGGCAAAAGTCTATTGCTTTTTGTCAAAAACCGTATCTTTTTGTTTCTATGACGAATTCTTAAAGCTTAAAGCTTAATATAGGAAACTTCTTCAATTTGTTGAAATGTAAGGATTAATGCCTGTTAATTGATGCAAATGTGAAAGCTGTATTCATGTTATTTATACCGAATATAAAATCTATATATTTCATTTATTCTCATAGTTTGATTAGAATTCTCTCGAAATTCAAATCATGCTTCTTTCTAAGTTATTTGCAGTTAAGTTGTCGCAGGTAAAGGGAAGGGGTTTAATTCCTAAACTTAAGGGATATTCAAATGTCACAATACCAAGACGAGATCAAAGCAGTGTCAGCTGTTGTAGAAGCTGCCGGTCCTTCGTGGGCTGCTATCAGCCCTGAATCAGTTGCACGCATGCGTGCTCAAAACAAATTCAAGACAGGTCTTGATGTAGCACAATATACTGCTGATGTTATGAATGCTGACATGGCTGCGTTCGATGCCGACAAGACTAAATACACTCAGTCTTTAGGTTGCTGGCACGGTTTTATCGACCAACAGAAGATGATCTCAATCAAGAAGCACTTCAACGGCCAAACTGACCGTCGTTACTTGTACCTTTCTGGTTGGATGGTTGCGGCCCTTCGTTCAGATTTCGGCCCGCTTCCTGATCAGTCAATGCACGAGAAAACGTCTGTTGCATCTTTAGTTGCCGAGCTATACACATTCCTACGTCAAGCAGATGCTCGTGAGCTAGGTGGTCTTTTCCGTGCTCTAGACGCTGCTAACGAAGCTGGTGATTCAGCAAAAGCTGCTGAGATTCAAGGTCAGATTGATAACCATGTAACTCACGTAGTGCCAATAATTGCTGATATAGATGCCGGTTTTGGTAACGCTGAAGCAACTTACTTAATGGCTAAGCAAATGATCGAAGCAGGTGCTTGTTGCCTACAGATCGAAAACCAAGTTGCTGATGAAAAGCAATGTGGTCACCAGGACGGTAAAGTAACTGTCCCTCATGCTGACTTCCATTCTAAAATTCGCGCATTGCGTCACGCTTTCCTAGAGCTAGGTATTGACAACGGTCTTATCGTTGCACGTACTGACTCTGAAGGTGCTGGTCTTACTAAAGAAATCGCTGTGGTTAAAGAGCCTGGAGATCAAGGTGATCAATACAATGCTTTCCTAGACGTTGAAGAAATCGACGTAGCTGATATGGCTGAAGGCGACGTATGCTTCAATCGTAACGGTAAGCTTGTTCGTCCTAAGCGTTTACCTTCTGGTCTATACCAGTTCCGTCAAGGTACGGGTGAAGAGCGTTGCGTATTTGACAGTATCGAAGCTATCAAAGCGGGTGCTGATCTTCTTTGGATCGAAACTGCAACGCCAAGCGTTAAAGATATCGCTGATATGATGAACGAAGTGCGTAAAGAGATTCCTGATGCGAAGCTAGTTTACAATAACTCGCCTTCTTTCAACTGGACGCTAAACTTCCGTCAGCAAGCATTCGATGCAATGGTTGCAGCTGGTGAAGACGTGTCTTCATACGACCGTGCTGACTTGATGAATGCTAAGTACGATGAGACTGAATTGTCTGCACGTGCTGACGAGAAGATCCGTACCTTCCAAGCTGATACAGCTCGTGAAGCGAACATCTTCCACCACTTGATCACTCTACCGACTTACCACACAGCTGCATTGTCTACTGACAACCTGGCTAAAGAGTACTTTGGTGATGCGGGCATGCTGGGTTATGTTGCTGGCGTACAGCGTAAAGAGATCCGTCAAGGCATCGCTTGTGTTAAGCATCAGAACATGTCTGGTTCAGATATGGGCGATGACCACAAAGAATACTTTGCTGGTGAGAACGCACTTAAAGCAGGCGGCGCGAAAAACACTTCTAACCAGTTCTAAGTTTAGACTGGGTAGTTAAGCTTTTTCTCTAGTTTTTAAGGCAAAAGCTTGATGTGTTTCAAGGGGCGACTTTCTTAATTGAATGTCGCCTTTTGTTTAAGTGCTTCTTTAAAGTGGTGGTCAGAGTCATGACACCGACCTTTATTTTAAAGAAGTATTTTATAGGGTGCGCGGTACGCACTGGAAAGTATTATATTGTTGTTATTAGTGTGTGCACAGGCGAACCCTGTTAGCAATCAAATCAAAGAGTGAGAGAATGATGAGTGCGACTCCTGTTTATCTTCAAGATGCTAAAGAACTTTTAAGTAAAAATGGTTTTACGACGAGTGATATTTGGTATCACGGCACTTCTTCTGCTTTGATTGAATCAATTAAACTCAATGGTTTGAAGCGTTCAGGTGACAAAGCCTTAAAGCAGACTGCAAAAAACACGATGGCCACAATTGGAAACAAATACACAGAATCTATCGAACCAGTATTTTTAACTCAAAGTAAAGAGTTAGCTTACTATTGGGCCGAGCAAACAATTAAAGAACGTAGCGTGCGCTTTGAAGGCGATGAGCTACCTGTTGTACTGGAAATTAAGTTGCCCGAAGGCTCGCTAGCAAAAGTAAAACCTGATGTCGGTGCTGCCAGTATTCTTCTTTTAAAGGAAGGGGAGCACTTTATGGCTCATGTAGCAGGTATTTTCGAGAGCAATGGTTATCCGGTGCCAGATATCGACCTGATGAAAGCGGAGAGAATGGAGTTTTTGAACAAGCTAGGTATGGCGTATATTAATCAGGATATTGATGCAGAATATCTAGCTTTATGTGCTGAATGATCTTTCGATCACTGTCGTTATTTTTCTAGTCATTTGTACAAAAAAATACTGATGCCTGCTAGAAAATATGTCGATATTGCTTATACTGGTAATGATTAAATTAGGACTGAACTTCAGTCCTATCTAGTATTTCTTGAGCAGTTGGAATTAAGCAAGTTATGGCAATCAAGCAAATTCCTATCTCTTTACTTACTGTTGGTATGCATGTTACCAAGATCGATATATCCTGGATTGATAGTCCTTTCATGTACCATCACCTGACGATAAAGTCTAAGTCCCAAATAGAAAAATTGCTCAAGGCAGGTGTCAAAAATATATCTATCGATACCTCAAAAGGTATTGCTGTAAAAGAAAGCTCAGCGCTATCTAATGAAAATACCTCAAAACTATCTAAAGAAAATACCTTAGACCTATCGAAAGAAAAGCCTGCAGAGCAAGTCGCTGAAATTGAATTTCTTAAAAAGCCTAAGGATACAGATCCAGCCCAAGTAGTAGAACCAGTCTCAATTGAAAAGGAAATGAGTGCTGCGAAGGCTCTAATGGGGCAAGTCACTAAACTGGTCGAAGATATAAATAAAGCGCTTGAACGTGATGAGTCAGTTGATTCAAAACAGATTGCGCCTTTGATAGACGATACGCTAGATAGCTTGAAGCGAAATGATCAGGCGATAGCGACCTTAGTGAATATGCAGCGAAAAGATAAAACCTTAGCTGATCATGTATTTTCGACCTTTAGTTTAGTTTTGAGTCTTGCTTTAAAGCTAGAGTTGGATGACGAAGCAAAGCAATCTTTAGCCCTAGCGGCATTTTTCCATGATAGTGGCTGGTTGAAATTGCCTCTTCACTTACTAGGAAAGAAGAAAGCTTATACTGTTAGTGAGGCAAAGCTAATTCAGCAGCATGTTGCTTTAGGGCTAAAAACGCTCTCTAAGAACTGTGAATTAAGTGAGTTAGTGATTCGTATTATCTCTGAGCATCACGAGAACTTTGATGGTAGTGGTTATCCAAAAAAACTCAAAGAAAGTGATATGCATGACTTGAGTAAACTATTTACTGTTGTGGTGAGATATGACGAATTTGTTCACGGTTTACTAGATAAACCAGCTAAGACGCCCAATGGGGTTTTAGCCCTGTTATATAAAGAAGCAAAACTGGGTCGTATTGATACCAAAGCTGTATCTGCTTTAGTGAGCTTATTAAGTATTTATCCTGTTGGTAGTGCTGTACAGCTAAGCAATAAAGAAAAAGCAGTCGTGATCGATATTAACCAAGAGCATCCAAAGCAGCCTAGCGTGAAAGTTTTTTATGACATAAGTGGTATGGCTCATGCTAAAGCAAAGGTAGTAGATCTTGCTCACCAAAATTTGTCAACCCCACTACAAATTGTTTCTGTTTTGAATACTCAGGACGCTAAAGTCGACCCGGCGGGTATTTTAGGCTCAGATATATGATGTCATCAGTCTCTCTGTATTCTTTAAATAATCAGCATAGTTTGGATGCGTTGGTCGCTATTGATGACCGGGGTTGTATTTGTGATTTGAATAGCCTGGCTGAATCCCTATTAGGTTGGCGTTCAGATGAGGTGATTGGGCGTCCTGTTCATGATGTGCTTTGTAGTCATAGTGCCTACACTGATCATGATGGGGGAGCTTGTCCTTTAACCAATATCGAGCAGCAGAATGTCGAGCCTACTGAGGTATATTGGGTTCACAAAAATCAAGAAAATATCGGGGTTAGCTATCGCCAGGCACCAATTTTATTGACTACTGCTTCATCAGAGGCAGTATCGGCAGGTTTGATCGTTTTTCAAACCTCAGAGAATTTAGGCTACCATCTTGAAGAATTAAAGAAGCTTTCTGCTTTCACTGATATTAACCCGGCGCCTCTTTTAGAACTCGATTCGCAAGCACTCATTTTGTTCAGTAACCCCTGTATGACTGAGCTAATGCTTGAGTATGGCTTTGATGACGAAGGTTCGCCCAGTGTATTACCTGGGGATTTGCTCGAATTAGTGCAGCGGTGTTTATCGATTGATATGCCTTTGGAAAATATTGAAGCTAAAGCTATAGATCCTGAAAATGAAATGCCGCCAAAATATTTTCTATGGACTTGTCACCCTATTCGCAATAACCACACAAAATCTGTTTTGCTTTGTGGCTTGGATGTGTCAAATAAAAAGGAATTAGAGCTTCAGCAGGAAAAGTTTAAGCAGACCTTAGAAGAAGAAAAAGTAAAAGCCAGAAAGGAGTATTTGGTTAAAATGGTGCACGAGTTACGCACGCCTCTGAATGCGGTTGTTGGTTATGCAAAGCTGTTAAAAGTAAAATTGAGTGGCAAAATCACAGAGGCTCAGTCTTCGCTGTTTGACCGAATAATCGATGGAGGCTTGGGTTTGGCGGACCAAATAAGCTCTACTTTGCAAGCCGCTCGAGTTGAGTCGGGTAATATTGAAGCAGATTTCACAAACTTTACTATCAACCCCCTTATAAAGGGGGTTATCTCCAAATTAAGTGCTATGGCTGAGGATAAGGGTTTATCAGTGTTTACAGATATACCCGATGAGCCGATACAAATTTGTGCAGATATATCTCAGATTGAGCAAATTTTAATAAACCTTTTTTCTAATGCTGTAAAGTACACGCCAACAGGCTCTATTAAAGTTAGCCTTTCAAATATTGAAGATGAAAAACTCGGTGAATGTATTGCAATAAGTGTTGAAGATACCGGAAGTGGTATCTCCGACGCTGAAAAAGATGCTGTGTTCGAATTGTTTGGTCGGCAGGATCTACATAATTCAAGTGAAATCGAAGGAGAAGGCTTAGGTTTAGCTATTTGTTCTGAAATGATTGACTTGCACCATGGTCGAATTGATTTACAAACAGAGCAGGGCGTAGGGAGCACTTTTACTGCTTTGGTACCGCTTCAGCAATCACTCAATAATTAATGCATTATTTACCTTAAATACTTTCTTTCTGGGCACCCTTCAAAAATACATTCCTGCTTTCCTTGATAAAATCGTCGCTGCTGCCTACAATCCTTGCAGTCTTGTCGGGGAGCTGCTGCCAACTTACTTTATGTAAGTTATATCATCAGCTGAGACCACTTTTTACTAGGTTGTGTTTATGACCTGTGGGACCCGTTGAACCTGATTTGGTTAATACCAGCGTAGGGAACAGGATGGCTTGCCATTCGTGCCTTCCGTTTTCTTTTGTATACCCATCTCAAGTATTGCCATATTTAGTCTAATTGCTAATTCAAATCCAGTACGGAGAATGAAATGAAATCAGAAACTTTCCAAAAACTTAGCGAAACCGCCACGGTTGATGAGTTATCTACACAGCCGTTCCCAGCTTCAAGTAAAATCTATGTTCAAGGTAGTCGGGATGATATCCAGGTCGCTATGCGTGAAATTGGGTTAAGTCCGACTCAACTTCAAGATGGAAAGCTCGAGGAGAACCCACCAGTAAGGGTTTATGATACTTCTGGTCCCTATACAGACCCTAATAAAAAAATTGATGTACGGCTAGGTCTTGAAACTTTAAGAGCTACCTGGATAGCAGAGCGGCAGGATACAGAATTACTCGAAGGTTTTAGTTCTAAATATGCCAACATACGCGACCAAAACTTGGCTTTAGATGGATTACGGTTTGAATATAAGCGCCAGCCGCGTAAAGCACTTGAAGGTAAAAATGTTACGCAGTTACATTATGCGCGACAGGGTATTATTACCCCTGAAATGGAATATATTGCTATACGTGAGAATTTAGCGCTATCTGAAGCGCAAATGGACGAGGCGATAAAACATCAGCATCCGGGTATGAACTTTGGTGCAGATATTCCTAAACTCATTACACCTGAGTTTGTGCGTTCTGAAGTCGCACGTGGTCGTGCTGTCATTCCTAACAATATTAATCACCCCGAAACAGAGCCAATGATCATTGGCCGTAACTTCCGAACCAAGGTAAATGCAAATATTGGTAATTCGGCAGTCACATCATCGATTCAGGAAGAAGTAGAGAAGATGGTTTGGTCAACCCGCTGGGGTGGCGATACGGTCATGGATCTCTCAACAGGGCAGAATATACACGAAACTCGCGAGTGGTTAATTCGTAACTCTTCTGTTCCTATTGGCACTGTGCCCATATATCAAGCGCTAGAAAAGTGTGGTGGCGTGGCAGAAGATCTTACCTGGGAGCTATTTAGAGACACCTTGATTGAACAGTGCGAGCAGGGAGTTGATTACTTCACAATTCATGCCGGCGTGTTATTACGTTATGTGCCAATGACAGCAAAACGTGTCACAGGGATTGTTAGTCGTGGTGGTTCTATTATGGCCAAATGGTGTTTAGCGCACCATAAGGAAAATTTTCTTTATACTCATTTTGAAGATATTTGTGAGATTCTTAAGTCTTATGATGTCTGTTTCTCTCTGGGAGATGGTTTGCGACCTGGTTCGATTGCCGATGCCAATGATGAGGCGCAATTCGCTGAATTAAGAACTCTGGGTGAGTTAACCAAAATTGCCTGGAAACATGATGTACAAACCTTTATTGAAGGTCCAGGTCACGTGCCTATGCACATGATTAAAGAAAATATGGAAGAGCAACTAAAGCATTGTGATGAAGCGCCTTTTTATACCTTAGGCCCTTTAACTACAGATATTGCACCTGGTTATGATCACTTTACTTCAGGCATTGGAGCTGCGTTAATCGGTTGGTATGGTTGTGCCATGCTATGTTATGTCACACCGAAAGAACACTTAGGCTTGCCTAACCGAGATGATGTTAAACAAGGTTTGATTACTTATAAAATTGCCGCGCACGCAGCTGACTTGGCAAAAGGACACCCTGGTGCCCAAATTCATGATAACGCTATGTCAAAGGCACGTTTCGAATTTCGTTGGGAAGATCAATTTAATTTGGCGATTGACCCAGAGACAGCAAGAGCGTATCACGATGAAACACTGCCTAAAGATTCAGCAAAAGTCGCGCATTTTTGCTCTATGTGCGGACCAAAATTCTGTTCAATGAAAATATCTCAGGAAGTTCGAGATTACGCAGCAGAACAAGAAGCAAATAAAGGCATGAATGACATGTCTGAAAAATTTAAAGACGAAGGCAGTGAGCTTTATCACGAGGTGTGATTTGACTGCATTTACGAAAATGCGGTTTTAGAGCGAGTTTACATATTATTATAGGGTGCGCCATGCGCACCAATTAAGTTTAATCTCAAACTATCTCGGTGCGCAGGCACGGCCTATAGAACTGGAATGGGTGAATTAAATATTTATAAAGTAATTAATACTTATGGACCTTAGTGAAGTTGATTTAAATTTATTAGTTCATTTAGATGTTTTGCTTCGTGAGCAAAATGTGACTAAAGCAGCTAATCATCTAGGTATTACTCAGCCTGCTATGAGTAATGGCTTAAAACGCTTACGTCTTTTGTTTGAAGACCCCTTACTTGTTCGAACTAGTGAGGGGATGGCGCCAACTGTATTGGCATTAAATCTAAAACCCGCTGTTCGTGAAATTCTTTTTAATATTGAAAAGGTTATTCAACCAGAGCGACATTTTGATTTAAATAGCAGTCGTGTTTTTCGAATAATGGCTAGCGATTACGCAGAATCAACCTTAATTCCTAATCTTTTGAGTGAGGTTAGAAAGCAATCACCCAATATTACCTTGGATATTCTAACGCCGAGTGACGTCTCATTTGAGGATGTCGAACAGGGCAGGGTCGATATGGCGATTAATCGATTTGATACGCTGCCTCAATCGTTTCATCAAAAAACAATTTGGTCCGATACTTTTTCATGCCTGATGAGTCCTGAAAATCCTTTAGTGGATGGCTTTAACTTAGAAAGTTATTTGCAGGCGAGTCATATATGGGTCAGTAAGACAGGTTTTGGTGTGGGTGTCGGCGTGAACCCCAATGATGTACAGAGATTAGGTTGGGTGGATGAAGCGCT
>Ga0105348_1001332_pt1 | contig 16779 bp, 10 predicted proteins | sample EN8Hudsemesocosm_2_FD_83504 | JGI IMG/M metagenome (GOLD analysis project Ga0105348, IMG submission 83504) | Methane-oxidizing microbial communities from mesocosms in the Hudson Canyon - EN8C Hudson Canyon | ecosystem: Environmental > Aquatic > Marine > Cold seeps | place: Hudson Canyon... | reverse complement strand
TTAATTCAAAGGTACTTTTTGCCAGTTCTAAGCAATGGTTAAGAAGTTCATTGAGATTAACAGACATATGTCCTTGTTGGCTGCTGTGGGAAAATTCGAGCATATTTCTGACTATGCGCGCGGCTCTTTCGCCAGAGTCTCTTATTCCGTCTACGAAATCTAGAATACTTCTTTTTTTGAGGTAATGATTTATTGCTTCAATTGATGTGCCGCATTCTTCAGCTGTTTCTATGTTCTTTGCTTGATGGGTGTCGATACGGCGATGAAAATTCTGTACACCTTGTAGTACAGCGGCTAATGGATTGTTGATTTCATGAGCTGTCCCTGCAGCTAATTCGCCAAGAGACATCATCTTTTCATTCTGGATCATCATGTTTTCAAGGCGCACTCTCATGGTGACGTCATCAACACGAATGACTGCGCCATTTGCTTCGGGGGCTACCAGAGGGTATACCGCAACATCCATATAGGTAGCGTCTGCGCCATCACCTTGCTTAATATTCTCTTTAATTTTTGCTCTATTTTCTGATATGGCTGTTCGTATGTCTTTTACTGTTACTTCGATGGCGGGGAATACATCATTGATCAGGCGCCCCATCGCTTCTTTGGATGTGATGTCTGTGTTGACTTCAGCGCCAGAATTCCAATGGGTGATATAGCCGTGGGATGTAACGCCAATGAGGATGGACGGCATAGAGTTGAGTATGCTGTTTAAATAGTCTTGAGTTTCTTGTAGTAATTCTTCTGTGATTTCATGTTTGGCTATTTCTTCATACAGCTGGTTGTTTAATTCTTTAAGTTTTTCGGTTCGGTCTTTTACGCTGATTTCTAACGTGTGCTGTATTTCAGTGAGCGAGTCTTTGGCTCGTTTGGTCTTTATTCGACTTAGCTGTAGTCCTGCAATCAAGAAACTTTGTAAAACGAGGAGCGCGCTAATCAAAATAAGAACGCCTTTCTTGGGTCCTGTCTCTGAATTGCTTTGTGTCGTTTCCGCATGTTTCGGGATTAAATCTAAGCTAATGTCATGTTCGCTTAATTGATCTTTATTTAGTGTTGTTATTGATTCACTAAATGCCAGTAGGGTTTGGAGGGGTTGATTAGGGTCGGTTAATAATTTAATAGCCTCTTTGCCTGATTTCAAACCTAGTTGATAGGCTGAAATTTGTTTTCCACCAATGACTGATTCGTTATAGATGGATTGAAGGGGGTAGAAAATGGGTACGTCCGTTTGTCTATTAATAAATCGTACGGATTCGTCAAAGGTAATAATATTTCCCTGGTTATCCTGCTGGGCATCTAATAAGAGAATGCTGTCAATGGTTGTATTTCTTTTGAGCGATTTTGCAAAATCTGAATAACTTAAATCTGCAAGGCTTAAGTATTCTAGTTGAAGTTCTAACTGCTCAGAGAGCTGTAGAAGCTGTTCTTTTCTTTGTGTATCCCATGGGTGGTGGGATGAAATAATCATCAGTTTTTTTGATGCGGGAATAAGGTCTTTTATTAATTTTATATTTCCGCTGAGATCTATGTTGGTCGCTAAATAGGTTTGATTTTGTAATGGTGGTGTTGAAGGGGCTTTAACGAACGTATTGGTAAATAATGCGGGTGATTTCTGCAGTACTTCTTTTCCATATTGTTGAAGAAAAAGCTGGCTGGGTGTATCCAAGCTGATAATAAGGTCAAGCTTTTGAATTGCTGATAGCTTCTCCTGAAATCGTGAGACTTGGTTTGAGGTTCCCGCTAATTTCCAGTTTCTGTTAGGGCGTAAACTGTGATGGTGAAGTGTGACGTTGTAATCCTTAATTGCGTACTGGAAGCCGTCCATGAGCTTCTGTTCGAAATGCACATTACTGGCCCCTGAATGAAGCACTAATACGTTAAAGCGCTGATTCTTCGAGGGCAAAGAATCAGCATTCGCAAATAGAGAAAGGCAGAGGGAAATGACGGTAAAAAACTGGACGAGATAAGGCCTTGTTTTTTTTATGGGATGTTCCATTTGCACTGCGTTATGTTGTTCCTAGGTCAATCAGGCTGTAGCCGTAGATGACATTAAAAAAGTGTGTTTCTAGTGTAGATGTTCTAGTGCCTCTGTGTGTTATTTATTGTTATCTTGAGTCGGATACGCCGATGACTGGTTGTGCATGTAATGTGTATTGCCGTTCTGGTTAGGGGCATTGGTTTGGATGTGTGGAATGTCACTTCTATGATGCCGTCAAGGTAAGATCTCGTTGATATTGGAGGGTGGAAAGCGCTAAAAAATACGGTAAGTATGTGGTGGTTTTGATGGTGATTTTTGCCGGTGTAAAGCGATAGCTACGTGATCATAATATATGGTTCTAAATTGACGCTAACCATTTGACACCTAGTAAATTTTCTGTAGAATGCGCCTCTCTTTCTGGGGGTGATTAGCTCAGCTGGGAGAGCGTCTGCCTTACAAGCAGAATGTCGGCGGTTCGATCCCGTCATCACCCACCAAATTACTGACATGTTGCGAGTTATCGCAATGGTTTGTGTCAGACAGCGGACTGGTAGTTCAGTTGGTTAGAATACCGGCCTGTCACGCCGGGGGTCGCGGGTTCGAGTCCCGTCCAGTCCGCCATTTATTTCGTTTTATCAAACGATTTTCAGTTTTATCTTTTTGTCATCATTCTGTCATGAGACCGACCTATCCTAATTTTGTCTAAACCAATGATGGTTTTTACATGACTTTAATTTAGGAGAACAATATGTCGGATTATGAAGACGACCTGCTTGATCAGTCTTACTATGACTTTGATGATGAAGATGTGTGCGATGATGCCGTTGAGCTGTAACATCGCACCACTATTAAGTCGTGCCTCCAGTATGAAAAAACATCAGTAACGATATCCCTCACTATCCTTCTTCGTTATATTTCCTTTTCCATCTGAATAGCTAGCTTCCTATATTCCCCCGGATTTTGTCCGGTCCAGCGTTTAAATGCCCTTTGAAAAGCCGCCGGTGAAGAAAAGCCTAGTAGAAAGGCAATTTCACCAAAGCTGTGATTCGTGTGCCTAATGTAGGTTTCTGCTAATGATTGACGCGTCCTGTTGAGTAGGGTCTGAAAGGTCAGATCTAATGATTGTAATTTCCGGCGCAATGTCCAGGGGGACATGGCTAATTTTTTTGCGACCTTTTCAATGGTCGGTGTTTGTTGGTGCAGCAGCTGACTGAGGGTATCTTCAACCTGGTTAACCAGAGTGCTGCCGCGTTGGTGGTTCTTCAGTGCCTGGTCGCACATGCTGTCAAGGGAGTGGTAGGCACTTGCGGCATGGTACTGAGAGGGCAAGTTGATAGTTTCTTTGTGGAGCACCAGTTGGTTAAATTCTTGCTCGAATAGTACCGGACATTGGAAGTGCTCTTCGAAAACCTGGCTATATTTGGGTTCTCGGTATTCAATATGCACTTCTTTTAATAAGTCCGTCTTACCCGTAAACCATTCCGCGTTGTTGCGCCATCCACTGAGTACAGAGTCCACCACGAAGTAGTTGTAACTGTTATACGGCGCCAGGGAATATAGTCGGTGGTACCAATATTCTTCTTCCATGTGAGCGGTATAGCGGCCACGAATGTTACGGCTAATTAGATCTTGATATTGGTTAAGCTTACTTACCGCTTCGCCTAGTGTCGGGCTGGCCATGGCACAAGCGCCAACTAATCCAAAATGGGTGATATGGGCATGTTGCCCTAGTTCGAGTCCCAGCCAGGGGATCTTGGTTTTTTCGATGGCAGCATGCCCCAAGCGCATATAGTGGGGTATCGAAATTCTGCTATTGGGTACGGATAACTGATCTAGACTGAGCTTATATTCCTTGAGTAGGGCCTCACCATCAATACCGTGAAGTTCCACAACTTTAACGATGACCGAGGCCATGTCGACAGAAAGGTCGCCTATTTTCATGGTGCGCTTGCTCAATTGAGTTAGTATTGGGTTATTTATCGCCTAAATGCTAAAAATGATCAATAGATTGTTACTTTTGATCATTGTTGGTGAGCAGGTACCCCTGTAAGTTTTGCGGTCATCATGGGAAGAGTCCCAGATCGAAGATATGGCCTTGGGTAAGAAGGTCTCGTCACTAAATATTGCAGTATTTGAATATGGAGTCAGCTATGACTGGAGAACAAAAATATTCCAAGTTACTAGAGCCACTTGATTTGGGCTTTACGACGTTACGTAACCGTACCCTGATGGGCTCTATGCACACGGGTTTGGAAGAAGTGCCGAATGGTTTTGAGCGTCAGGCAGCGTATTTTGCTGAACGAGCTCGTGGTGGTGTAGGACTTATTGTAACCGGTGGTATTGGCCCTAATAAGGAAGGTAGTGTGCATGAGCATGCCGCCAGAATGACGACAGAGGAAGAGGCTGAGCAGCATAAGGTGGTTACTCAGGCCGTGCATGAAAATGGCGGTAAGATCTGTATGCAGATACTTCACTCTGGTCGTTATGCTTATCAGGAAGGTCTGGTTTCTGCTTCTGCTATTCAAGCGCCTATTAATTTCTTCGTACCTAAAGAACTCAGTGATGATGAAGTTGAAAAGCAAATTGATGATTTTGTTAATTGTGCGGCGTTAGCCCAAAAAGCCGGTTATGACGGCGTTGAGATCATGGGTTCTGAAGGTTACTTCATTAATCAGTTTATTGCGGCCCGCACCAACTTAAGAGCAGATCGTTGGGGTGGTAGTTTTGAAAACCGTATTCGCTTACCGATTGAAATAGTAAAGCGTGTTCGTGAGCGCGTTGGCGAGAACTTCATTATTATTTTCCGTCTTTCTATGCTCGACCTGGTTGAAGGTGGTAGCAACTGGGAAGAAGTTGTAATACTGGGTAAGGAAATTGAAAAAGCCGGTGCAACTATTATCAATACCGGTATTGGTTGGCATGAAGCACGTGTTCCCACTATTGCGACTAAGGTGCCGCGTGCCGCATTTGCTCATGTGACTGAAAAACTAATGAAGGAAATTAATATTCCTTTATGTACCACTAACCGTATTAATACGCCGGAAGTGGGTGATGACATCATTGCCAATGGTCAAGCTGATATGGTTTCCATGGCGCGTCCATTTTTGGCTGATGCTGATTTTGTGAATAAGGCAGCTGAAGGTCGTGCCGATGAAATCAATACCTGCATCGGTTGTAACCAAGCGTGTTTGGATCATACCTTTAGCATGAAATTAACCTCATGTTTGGTGAATCCACGAGCCTGTCATGAAACTGAATTGGTTTACGTACCTACAGAAAAGAAAAAGAAAGTAGCTGTTATTGGCGCAGGTCCAGCAGGATTGGCTTTTTCTACGGTTGCTGCCGAACGTGGGCATAACGTTACCTTGTTTGATTCGGCTGACAAAATTGGTGGGCAATTCAACGTCGCAAAATTAGTGCCGGGTAAGGAAGAGTTTTTTGAAACCCTACGCTACTTTGGCAAAATGGTTGAGAAGCATGGTGTTGAATTAAAACTTAATACCAGAGTTGCTGTGGAAGACCTTGCGGATAGTGATTTTGACGAGGTTATTTTGGCGACGGGTATTTCGCCACGTACACCTGCTATCGAGGGTGTAGATAATAACAAGGTTATTAGTTATTTAGATTGTTTGTTAGGCCGAAAGCCAGTGGGTAAAAAGGTTGCCATTATTGGTGCCGGCGGTATTGGCTTTGATGTGGCAGAATTTATAGCTCATGAAGGAGAAGCAACGAGTCAAAACATCGAAGCCTTCTTGAAAGAGTGGGGTGTTGATCCTTCCTCTGAAGCCCGAGGTGGTATCGAGGGAATTGAAGCAGTAACCGAGCCTTCGTCTCGTGATATCTATCTTCTTCAGCGCAAAGACACCAAGGTGGGTGCTAACCTGGGTAAAACTACCGGTTGGATTCACCGTACGGGTCTGAAGAATAAAGGCGTAACCATGCTGAATAAGGCTGAGTACAAGAAAATCGACGATAAAGGGCTGCATATTAGCGTTGATGGTAACGAGCAGTTGTTAGAGGTTGATACTGTGATTCTTTGTGCCGGCCAAGAGTCGCTGCGTGAACTGCAAGATGGTTTGGAAAAAGCCGGTAAGTCGGTCCATCTAATTGGTGGAGCTGATGTGGCTTCTGAACTGGATGCTAAGCGTGCAATTAATCAAGGTTCTCGGTTGGCTGCCCAGATCTAAATTATATGTTTTAATTTAGTGGTAAGACGAAAAACCCCCGGTGTGATATTTGTCGCACCGGGGTTTTTTATGGAGTAAGTTTTATGAAATATATTGGGCTCATAGCTGTTGTGAATAGGCGCCTTACAGTTTTCGACTTAAGGTGGTGTTGAGCTGAATGAGTAGCTATTCTCAGGTAGTGATTTCCGTGTTACGGTCTCGGTCATTCAAAATGGCTAACCTTTTGGTTCTTAAGTGATTTTATTGATCGCAGGAGATGGCGGGCCTTATCAGGTTGTGTGAACGTGGAGATATGAATGGCATTTGCTGCACAAAATGAAACCCCTGAAGCGGTATTGTTCAGTGATGGCCATGGCATTATCAAGGAGATGATGTACACCGAGTTTGAGGCGGTGCTGGATAGCTATGTGGGGTTGGAGGATTTTGCTGACCAGGAAGTCAAAGCCGCTTATGTGCAAATCAATAAATACCTGAAAGTTAGTCGCGTTGTTCTATTTCTTATTAGCTTTGATGACGATGGTTTAGCGGCTAGAGATTGGAATGTGCCATTGCGCAGCCTAGCAGCTGATGCGAGTTCGGGACCGGATCTTGGTGGAGGGCCTATACGCTTGGCTTGTCGTAGTCATTGCACCGCCAAATGGCATCAGGAGGCTCTCTGGGATCCAGAGATGCGTCCAGGTCGTAATGACCTTGTTGATATTCAGGAAGCTATTACCAGAAACAAACTGAGTCTGTCCTATGAGGAGGAGCCCGTTGAGGAACCGCCCGTTCTACAGGCGGCTGCCGTGGTGTCAGTGCAGCAGGCGACAGCGCCTGCTGTCGATAGTGCAAAGCTGGAGCAGGAAATAACCGCACGGGTGGAGAAAAAGTTTGAGCAAGCGCGTAGAACTAAGTTGGCGCGTTTACTTAAGCAGCAGCGGCTTCGAATTGCGACACTGAACACTAAACGTAAAGATGAGGTGGAGCTGTTGATTCGTGCTCATCGCCTTGAATTACAAGCTCATGAGCAAGAGTCGGATACGGTAAGGCAGGAGCTTGAACAGATGCGGGTGGTAAATGCCCGGCTCAATCAGCAGATCAAAGATCTTACGGAAGATTATCAAAATTCCACAACGGCGCTGGAAAGTAAGCTTGCTTCATTGGAGACTGATGAACGTTATAATGCAGACTCCATTAAGCGGCAGTATGAATACGAAATGGCTTCAAAAATCGATGCGGCCACTACAGAGCTTAATGAGAGGCTAGAGCAGCGAAATGTAGAGTTGTATTACAAAAAAGAATCTGAGCGACGTTTAAAAGAGCAGCTTGAAGATGTTAGGCAAGAAAAATCAGAACTACTGAAAGAAGACGCTGAAGGTTTTTTGACGCGAGTGAGTAAGGCCGGGATAGTTTTTGTAGCATTTCATCCGGGTGCTGGCCATATCAACATATCGTTAGATGATATACCCGTCTATTTAGATAATTCCACAGATTATGTGGCAAAAAAATGTTATGTATCTGAAGAGCATTACATTGCTTGGTTAAAACATTATGACGAGCCGAAATGTCATTATGAAACAGAGGGTGGTCCTTGTGGTGTTAGGTTGGAGAAAGTAGAAATGCCGGCACAGTTTAAGCCTGGTGAGTCAGATTGTTGTCCAAAACATAGATCCTAATATTAGTATAGGTTTATAAATTACCACATTCGCTTTTGGGGGCGGGTACGTACCGCGAGGAATTTGGAAATTTCTGATGTTGGTGTAGGAACACCAAAATAATAACCTTGCATTAAATCGCATCCATGCTGTTTTAAAAAATTGAGCTGCTGCTCTGTTTCTACACCTTCTGCAACCACCTCTAAGTCGAGGCTGTGTGCCATTGAAATAATGGCTGTTATAATGGCTTCATCATCACGGTTGTTGCACATATCACGTACAAAAGATTGATCAATTTTCACAATATCCAGCGGCATTTTTTTAAGATAGCTAAGAGACGAATAGCCTGTGCCAAAATCATCCATAGCGATGCTGAAACCCAGGTCTCTTAGTTTTTGCAGCATGGATATTGCAAGATCAAGGTTATTGATCACTAGGCCTTCTGTGACTTCAAGCTCTAATTGATTTGGATTGATGTCTGTCTCTTCACAGGATTTTATGAGCTGCTCTACAAGATCTTTCTGATGGAATTGGCGCGGTGAAATGTTTATAGATACTTGTGGCACTACATAGTTTTCATTACTCCATTTTTTAACATCACGGCAAACTTGATGAAATATCCAATAGCCTAAATCCACTATCAGTCCTGTATCTTCAGCTACGGGAATAAATTCACCGGGAGAAATATCACCGAGATCAGGATGGTGCCATCTGATCAAGGCTTCTAATCCCTTTAGCTTTCCGTCTCTGGTGTCCACTTTTGGTTGATAGTAAACCTCCAATTGGTGTAAATCTGCTGCCTTTCGGAGTTCTCGTTCAAGGGCCATTCGATGCTCGGCCACTTCATTAATTTCGGGTTGGAAAAAGTGGTAGCTGTCACCGGTTGAGTCTTTTGCTTGGTACATGGCGGCATCGGCATGTTTAGTTAGGGTGTCGAAATCCTCACCATCTTCTGGATAAATAGCGATGCCGATGCTCCCTGTTACATAAATATCATGGCCTTCCAGTTTCATCGGTTTTTCAAGTTGATTGAGGATTTTTTCTGCCACCGCACCTAATCGCTCATTATGTTCGGCGTCTGTCACTATGATGGTGAATTCGTCACCACCAAGCCTGGCAACGGTATCTGTTTCACGCAGTGCTTTTTTAATTCTATGTGCGGCGGTAATCAAAAGTAGGTCGCCAATGGCGTGCCCCAAGGTATCGTTCACAAATTTAAAACGGTCGAGGTCCATAAACATGATGGCAAACTGTTTGTTGTGACGGTGGGAGTCTGCAATATTACTGCGTACTCGCTCTTTGAAATTCATTCGGTTTGGTAGTCCCGTGAGAGAGTCGAAATAAGCTTGATGTCTTAATTTTTCCTCGTTGGATTTAAGGTCGCTGATATCAGAGAACATGCCGATATAGAAGGCTGTTTCATTCCATTTGTTTTTTAACGAATTAAAATTAACCCATATGGGTAAATAGTTTCCATCCTTCTTTCTATAACTAAGTTCGCCGGTCCAGTGGCCGCAGCTATTTATGCTATCCCAGGCATCTAGATAGATTTGGTTGTCCTGGTTTTTGTCTTGGAATTCTGTTACATGTCGGCCGATGACATTTTTCTCTGTAAAGCCCGTGGCATCACAGCATGCCTTGTTTATTTTTACGATATTTAGGTCGGGGTCAGTGATTACGATGCCTTCAGTTGCTGTTTCGAACACCTTTGCAAAAACATCGAGCTGTTTTTCGGTCTTTCTGTGCTCTGTCAATTCATTTTCAAGTGCGTTGGTACGGGATTTCACTTCACGCTTAAGCAGGAAGTTCCAGAAAATAGTAACAATGACCACACCTATAGTGAGTACCGTTAGAATTGAGATGGCAACTTCTTTCATGGAGTAGCGATCGCTGGTGTCGGTGTTCACCCATCGCCAATATATTTCCATTTTTTCTTTTTCGGTAATGTTGTCGAGGCCAGTTTGCAATATGCTGATAAGAGTGGGTTTGTCATTGCGAACGCCTAGCGCTAGGTCATAATTGAAACCGGTTTCTCCTGATATTTTAATATTTTCAATGCCTAGTTCTTCCATGTAATAAATGCCGGCGGCTAAATTCACAATAAATGCATCGGCGGCACCGGTTGATATATCTCTTAACGCCAGTTTAATATCCTGTTCTGGAATGACCTTGAGCCAAGGGTGTTTGGTTGATACATAATCGTGGAATGCATAGTTGGAAAGCACCAGCACGCGTTTGTTTTTTAGGTCTGAGAGTTTTATATCACTATTGGGATTGCTGTCTCTAACCAGGATCACGGCGGGTATAGAGAGATAAGGGGCGGTGAAATTCATGTAACTTAGTCGCTGGCTACTGGCCGCTGCTATGGGCCAAACATCAGCTTGTCGTTGTTGCATTAATTCGATTGATTGTTGCCAGTTCTTTGTCTGTATCAGAGTGAATTTAATACCAATTTTCTTTTCAAGTAATTGCATGTAGTCAGCAGCAATACCTGTATAGATTCCTTGACTGTCTATGTGTTCAATCGGTAAGAAATTTGGGTCTGGAGCAATTCGGATAGTAGGATTTTGTTGCAACCAGCTCCTTTGCTCTGGTGATAGTATGTCGTTAGCGCTATGTGCTATGCAGGTAACGCTGAAGCATAATATGCAAAATAAAAATCTGATCACATTGATGACCGGTTGGTATCTACTAAGGAAAATATTAGCACAGTGCTAAGAACTTGATGCTCTCGTTCAGCTAACAAGTGCAGAATATTTGACATAGTGTGGTGTAGTGTGGCGGATTAGATGTATAAGATATTTTAAGTAACTAATTTAGTGCTGAATGGTATATAAGATAATCTTTGATTGTTATAAGAGGCGTGTTTTAAGGGTGATGATGATATTTAATGCGGTAGTGGCGGATTTAGAGGAAGGGTTGGTTTGAGTGTCGATGAATTCGGGTTATCCAGTGCCAAGCCATGTCAGGCAGAACTAATAGAGCTTTCATTGCCGCTAGTTCAGAAAAAGGGCGTGCGACTATGGGTTAAGCGTGATGACTTAAGGCATCCGAAAATTAGTGGTAATAAATGGCATAAACTTAAGCATAATCTCATACATGCCCGAGAACAGGGTTATCACGGTATCTTGTCCTTTGGTGGCCCGTATTCAAATCATATTCATGCCTTGGCCTATGCTTGTCATCAAAATAAGTTGAAGTCCTTGGCGTTTATTCGTGGGGAGGCGGTTGTTAACCCCACTTTATCTGATGCTCTGCAGTGGGGGATGGAGCTTGAGTTTGTGAGTCGTGCGGAATATCGGAAAAAAGATACGCCAGAATACCTTGCTGATTTATCCGTTCGCTTTCCTGATTATTTTATTGTTCCTGAGGGTGGCAGTAATCAACTGGCGCTAGCGGGTTGTGCTGAGTTGGCACAGGAGGTTGTTGCTGAATTACCGGGCACTGATTGTTTGGTTGTGCCATGTGGTACGGGTGGAACCCTGGCAGGTATATCGCAAGGTCTGGATTCTTTCAGCGCAGTTGACTCTGGCGTTTTAAAAAAGGCGCGGAGTGTATTAGGCATGCAGGTCTTGAAGGGGGAGGGGTATATTGCCCGACAGGTTGCCTCATTGCTTCAGCATTCGGCTTTGACTAATTGGAATGTGTGCGAGGATTATCATTTTGGCGGGTACGCGAAGGTTACCGCAGATTTAGCAGGTTTTGTGCAAAGGTTTGAGGTGGAGACCGGTATACCGGTTGAACCTGTATATTCTGGCAAGATGTTTTATGGGTTGATGACGCTTATAGCAGAAGACTACTTTGAGCCGGGTAGTACTATTGTTGCTATTCACACCGGTGGGTTGCAGGGTAAACGTGGAATGGAGGATAAGCTTAAGCGGCTTGAAGCCAAGGCCAATCATGAGGAACTACAAAAACTCTTTGTTTAAGCTTATCCATTTCATCTGCGATGGATTCTGTTTTCCTTAAGTGAGTGACTAGAAACTGCAAGGGGCGTTTATTCTGGCTGAAGTACTCGTCAAGGTAAGCTTCTATCTGATCAGCAGGCAGGTGCGTCTTGTTGTTGTGGCATGGTGTCATCCATCCCATTTTATCGAGTGGTTGCCAAAATTCAGTAACGGGTAGAAAGTCTGCTAGCTGGTGTTGGTAGAGCCAAATCCCTTCAAGATGATGTTCGCTTAATAGTGGCGAATCTATTATTGCGTTATCTACTTTTGTGGCATCGATCTTTGTAATTAGAGGCTTAAATAAAACGCCTTTCAAAATCAGCTCAGACGAATCTATGGTTAGGTTTTTCTGTGTCAGCAGGGATTGAGCGGTAGGGTTTGTTGGTAGTGTTAGTTGATGGCTTGAAAGCCGCTTTAGTTTCTTCTCAAAATAATCATTACAGTTGGGGCCGATCCAGCCCTGTAACGTTTCGCCTTTATTGAGCTCGGGAACGTAAAGGTAAAACTTAACCGCAAGCTCAAGGTGGATGCAGTTATCACCTTCTTCAATAATAAAATCCAACTCTCCAAGGGTGCGGTGGTTATCTTGAATCTGTAAATTCGCTGCTTTCAATTTTATTTGTGGATGATGAGTTAGGGTAAATTGCCACAATGCTTCGAAGTACTTTCCCAGCCTGGTATTCGAATATTGTTTTAAGTGTTGGATCAGGTGCTGGGGGTTATTATCTAAAGCCTTCAGCCAAGGCAATAGTGAGGCTGAGTCGGTTAGTTGAAAAAGAGGGTGGTCATGAAAGGTCTTACGGTTCAACAAATCAGGCGATTGAAATGTCCAATACAGGTCTTGAACGGGCTTATGCCGGAAAACTTTACAAAGATCCCTGAAATCAGGGTTAAAGGCAGGGGCCGGCACGGGTTCAATGTATTCCTGTGATATGATTAACTTCAGTTTCTTGCCTTCTGCTAGTAAATGTCAATAAGAAGTGATCGCATGCGAATGGAACAATTTCGAAATATTGGATTAATCGGGCGTCTTGGTAGTGCGCGCGTTATTGATACGCTTAAACGTCTGAAAAAATTTCTCATAGCCCATGATTTAAATGTGGTATTGGAAGAAGCAACCGCTGGCTTGTTGCCCGGTCATGGGTTGCAGGTGTGCAGTAAAAAAAATATTGGTGAAGTGAGTGATTTAGTTATTGTCGTCGGTGGTGATGGTAGCTTGTTGGGTGCTGCCAGAGCGCTGGCTCGTCACAACGTACCTGTACTGGGTGTTAACCGTGGTCGGTTGGGTTTTCTCACCGATATATCTCCCGATGAGATTGAAACCCGTGTAGCGGAAATTTTGTCGGGTCGCTATATCGCTGAAAGTCGTTTCTTGCTGGATATGGAAGTGCGCCGAGAGGGGCAGCCCATCGGTGATGGTGATGCGCTGAATGATGTGGTGTTACACCCAGGCAAGTCCACCCGTATGATTGAGTTTGAGCTGTATATCGAAGGTCAATTTGTTTATAGCCAAAAATCGGATGGTTTGATTATTTCTACCCCTACGGGTTCCACTGCGTATGCGTTATCCGGTGGTGGTCCTATTATGCACCCGAAGTTGGATGCGATTGTCCTTGTTCCTATGTTCCCTCACACGCTCAGCAGTCGCCCCATTGTTGTTGATGGTAATAGTGAGTTAAAAATTATTATTGGATCACAGAATGAAACCTATCCGCATGTGAGTTGTGATGGGCAGAACCATGTGAACTGTGCGCCAGGCGATGCTATTTATATTAAGAAAAAACCTCAAAAACTTCGCTTAATACACCCAGTCGACCACAACTACTACGCAGTATGTCGTGAGAAATTAGGTTGGGGCAGTCGTTTGGGCTAGCCGTTGGGCTTGTTGTAGGGTTAGTACTTTAGACGTATTTAGCGTTCGTATTTAATGTACCTATTAATGTAGTAATGGGTTTAAACGAAATCTTAGGTCTCTGTAATATTAGAATCTGATAGAGGAAGTTATGAAGTTGTCGGGTGGTAAGGGCTTTGATGTCATTGGTGATATCCACGGGTGTGCGGATGCTATGATCGCGCTGCTCGAAAAGTTGGGGTATAGCAAGCAGCAAGGTGTTTATCGGCACGCCACCCGTAAAGTTATTTTTGTGGGCGATATTATTGATCGTGGTCCCAAAATTCGTGAAGCACTTCATATTGTGAAAGATATGGTTGAGGGTGGTGCTGCAGAAATGGTTATGGGTAATCATGAATACAATGCGCTTACCTATTTTACGCCTTCTCCACCGGGCTCAAGTCAACCTTACCTGGTAGAACATACAAATAGACGCGCTAATTTATTGCGCGAAACCATCGATGAATTTGCTAACTTTCAGCAAGACTGGAAGGACTTTTTAGCCTGGTTTATGGAGCGCCCCTTATTCTTAGAGCGTGATAATTTTCGTGTTGTGCATGCGTACTGGGATGCGGACCTAATAACTCAATTTCGTCACCAAAGTGGTGGCAACGTTATTGATAGCCAGTTCCTTGAGCAGGCGGCCACTTATGGTAGCTTTGCCTTTAAAGTGATGGAGCGATTGTTGCGAGGCCTACACATCGTTTATCCCGATGGTATAACCGTGGTGGGAGCTGATGGTTTAGAGCGTAATCGTTTTCGGACTAAATTTTGGGAGACGAACCCAACGCATTACAAAGATATTGTTTTCCAGCCTGATGGATTACCGAAGGAGCTGGAAGATCGTGAGCTTGCGCCACAGGAGCGGGATCAGGTGGCGCATTATGCAGATCATGAACTACCGTTATTTGTAGGTCATTATTGGCACCAAGGTTACCCAACCCCATTGGCCGATAATATTGCTTGTCTGGATTACAGCGCCGTAAAAACCGGGCGACTAGTGGCGTACCGAATGGATAGGGAGACGCGATTGAGTGCTGATAAATTTGTGTGGGTCGATGTTGCTACTGTCTAACTGTGCCCAGAATCAAGGGGCTTCTTGTTCAGCAATATCAATATCTGTATCAGTACCCGTCGTTCAGTAATTTCAGGACAATAATTGAGATCTAGATGTCAGAGATACAAGTCTATGTTGCACCCTTAGAGCAAGATATTCTTCCCTTATCAGCTTTGCTATGGCGTCAACAAATACCTCATCGCGTGGTGGAAGAGCACGGGCAGCAAGTGATTTTTATTACAAACTCCGCGCTGCATTCCCAGGCCAATTCTGTTTGTCAGCATTTTGAGCAATTAATAGAGCAAGGTATTGAGCTAACCGTAGAAAAACAACCTACTATTCGTGGTCATTCCGCAGCAAACTTCTTCAAGGGATTGATTCAGACACCATTAACCTCTGTGATAGTAGTGTTCACGCTATTGGTGGCGGTGATCACGTCCATGGGTGAGGACCTGAACCTGGTGCGTTGGTTTTCATTCTTCGATATTCATGTGGTAGGAGAAGGCCGGTATATTCGACAAGGCTCAATGGCGGGGTTCGGCGAGGGTCAATATTGGCGAATCCTCTCCCCAATATTTCTCCATTTTGGCGCACTACATATCACTTTCAATATGCTGTGGTTTTGGGAGCTAGGAAGAAGAATTGAGCGAGCACAGTCGTTTTTGCCCTTGCTACTGCTGGTTATCGTGGTTGGTGTGTTATCAAACACGGCCCAGTATATCGCCGGTCAGGAGTTATTTGGCGGCATGTCCGGTGTGCTTTACGGTCTGTTAGGTTACTGCTGGATCTGGCCTAAGATTGACCCTAAAACTCAGTTTCAGCTTCCCAATGGCATTGTGGGTTTTATGCTGGTCTGGCTGGTGCTGTGCATGACTGATTTCACCGAGTGGCTTAATCTTGGCAGCATCGCGAATACCGCCCATGTGAGCGGGCTAATACTCGGTTGTTTGTTTGCCTTTATCGGAGCCGCGGTTCGACGAAGCCTAGGTCGATAGCCTGTGTATCAACTAAGCTCGGAACAGCCGTTATTGACGCTAAATCCGGGGTAAAACCCACTGATAGGCTCCTCTATAAGCATGGTTATCTGGTATACTCCGGCCACATTTGTATCCAGACAGTAGTAGTAAAACGAGGACTTATGAACTTCCAGCAGATGATTAGTCAGATTACTCCAGACATCTATAACAACCTTAAAACGGCTATAGAGATTGGTCGCTGGCCGGATGGTCGTACATTAACCTCGGAACAGCGTGAGTCCAGTCTGCAAGCGATCATTGCCTATGAAGCTCAGCATGTAGCTGAAGATGAACGCACCGGGTATATAGAGGCGCAATGTAAAAGTAAATCCGATTCGGCGTCTGCTACCGAAGAGACGATTACCGTCATCAACAACTCATAGAGAATTTTGCACGGATGATCTTATGTCCTAGGCTGGTTTACCCCTCAAGGGGGCACCGAGGAAAATCGTACTCATTCGGTCATTTATCAGCTATAAACTCCCTTATTCCGTGCGATTTTGCTTTGTCTGAGAACAAAATCCTTATCTGTGCAAAGCTCTCTCATAAACAAATAACCACAATGATGCAGGAGTCGTATTTGTGATCATTGGTCAATTAGAAAAAATGCCTGTTTCCCTAATGGGCGATGAAGTTTCCTACCAGCTTAAACTTAGCGATCACCAGATTCCCCTAAACCCACTGATAGGTAAAGCGATTAAGCTCACTTATCAAGGCGAGATCTATTGCAGTAACTGTGATCGAAAAACCAAAAAGAGCTTTGGCCAAGGCCATTGTTATCCGTGTTTTCAGAAATTAGCACGATGTGATCGTTGCATCATGAGTCCTGAGTTATGTCATTTTCATGAAGGCACTTGTCGTGAGCCGGAGTGGGGTGAGTCTTTTTGCTTTCAAGACCATTACGTGTACTTAGCAAATTCATCCGGTGTTAAGGTCGGCATAACCCGTGGTACCCAGATACCGACGCGTTGGATAGACCAGGGTGCCGTTCAAGCAGTACCGATTGCACGGGTTAGTAACCGGCTTTTGTCGGGCAAGGTAGAAGTTTTGTTTAAACAGCATGTGGCCG
>Ga0105348_1001327_pt1 | contig 16829 bp, 11 predicted proteins | sample EN8Hudsemesocosm_2_FD_83504 | JGI IMG/M metagenome (GOLD analysis project Ga0105348, IMG submission 83504) | Methane-oxidizing microbial communities from mesocosms in the Hudson Canyon - EN8C Hudson Canyon | ecosystem: Environmental > Aquatic > Marine > Cold seeps | place: Hudson Canyon... | reverse complement strand
TTTGAAGACTTAGTAAACTAAGTACTTCTCGTGAAACCATATCGGCCAGCGCCCACACGAATTGCTTGGTTAATTGTTAAAGAGCGTGCCTGAGTTCCCTCAAGCGAGGCGCGTATTTTACAGCGCCTCCGTTTCGTGTCAACCTTTTTTTCAGTTTGTTTTTGAAGTTTTTCTAAAAGAAACTCTTCATCAACACTCGCTTCACTTTTGATTGTCACTGGGCTAAATCAAGCTATTACACTTAATTCAAACCAAAATTCTTTTCCCTAAACAGAAGCTTTGAAACGCTTACTGCTTGAAGAGGTGCGCATTCTACAGCACCTTTGCTTTGCGTCAATCTTTATTTGCCTAACCTTGAACTATTCGCAAGCTCAAAATAGTCAACATAAAAACCAACCAACACCAACGATAAATATTTGATTTTATTCAAAAATCTACCATTCAACACCCTCTTTAAAAACCGCTTTTTAAGCCACTTCAATCAAGGAGGTGCGCATTATATAGATACTCAACCTCAGGTCAACACCTTAAATATAAAAAGTTCAATTTTTCGCAAACACACATACCTATCTATTACATATACTTATCAAATAAAACCGCCTCATGGAAAGACAACATACAAATAAAATATTATTCGCTCAAGAAGTGGATACATGATTACTAGCCAATCAAACTAGGAACCAAGAGTACCACCTTCAAACCCAACAGCTATATTTGAATATGATATCAACGGCAACTCCACACGCTATGAGCAGGGTAGTAATTTACACAATCAGGCAGGTCACATAGAATCATCCGACTACGACTCAAATAATAACCGAACGTTTTACCGAAGAGACCTTGATGAAAATGAGGCCCGGGATTCAATCACATAGCGCTCTTATGATAATGCTCAAGACACTAATCTAGCAATTACGATACTGAAACGACAACAGCACCCCCCCCCACAAGCGCCTCATAGCCAAATAAAAAAGATACAGGAGCAAAAAGCAGTATTAAATCGAGACAATACTTACAATAGAAATAAAGGCAGAAAATTTTCTTTTGCGACCATAAAATCTATAGACCAAACCTTACAGTTTCTTTTTTCTTCGTGTAGCACTAAATAAAACATTATTAAATACCCATCCCGCCAAACCAAACAATACATTGTGATCGCTCGCAACTTACTTGCCTTAAAAAACAATCATCATCAAATAGCTCAAGACTTCTCGCTTAAGCCAATCTCATATTGATTTAAAATCACTTGTTACTCCAATATCCTAGAAACGATCTACACCAATGATGCTAAACCGTTATCACTTTTGATTACATTATCAATAAATTCATGCTTTTTTTTCAAAATAAAAATAATTGTTAAAATAATAATTTGTGTGTCCTAGATATCAGAATATTTCATTAAGTATCGATATATTTCATCGTCCAAGTAATAAAAAGCCTTATTTTTAAGTTATTGCTGGAAACAAAGCTAATTTTTTGTACATCACAAACCATGGATATCCATATGTTTTTAAGAAAACTGGCGACAAAAACCGTCATCATTCTTGCCTTTATATTTACCCAGCTTACTTATGCAGCCCCTGGCGATGTGATTACGTCATTCCCAATTAATAACATTTCTGGTGACGGTAGAACTCCAACAACCCCTCATGGCGTTACCTTTCATGACGGCTATGTTTGGGTGGTCGATTTTGGCACCGACCGTATTTATCGCGTGTACCCCGATAACGTTTATGACACTGATGAAGTAACACTGCTATTTTCTGCAGGCGATAGTGATTTCAACATCCCGTTAACAGATACCAACTCTACTGCCCCTCAATGCAACGTAGAACATGCTGGACAAATTTGTGGAGGTGGTGGACTAACATTTGCTGAAAACTTCCTTTGGAACGCTAGCCCGATTACCGACGACATCATTAAAATAGATCCTGTCGATGGAGATAACCTAGAATCAGAAAATGCACTAGCCTCGTTAGCTTTTCCGGCTCCCACAGACATCACACATGACGGCACCAATTTTTGGGTTTCAGACTGGCAATCTAACATTATCACAAGGGTTCGCCCTGAAGACGGAATTATTCTTGACACAATACCCGGACCAACACCCGCATCAAGCATTTATGGTTTAACCTGGGACGGTCAAGCTCTATGGGTTGCAGACCGAGCAGACGATACCATCTATAGAGTAAGTCATACTGACGGCTCACAACTAAATTTTTTCAGCGCTCCTGGCACAAACCCTAGAGGTCTTTCGTGGGATGGCGAAAGTTTATGGCATGTTGATGCAGACACAGGCTTAATCTATCGACTTGAAAGCGGCGTCATTCCTTTTGGGATAACAGGCTGTATGGAGAAGAACGGCAAAGGCTTGAATGGGGATGTCATTTTAGAACAAACCGCAACACCAGACCAATCAACAGCTACAGATATTGACGGCTGCTTCCATTTTGCCAGCTTCGTTTCTGGCGTACCGATGCAAGTGGGTGTTAGTGAATCAGGAACCGATGAAAAGCCTGTCATTACTCTGATCGACGGAGACATTGTACTAATTGTTGGCGACACTTACTCAGAACCGGGCTATACCGCGACCGACACCGAAGATGGTGATATTACAGCAGATGTTGTTGCCACACCTGATGTTATTAATGCACCAACCATCATTGACACATCAGCACCCAACCCGACTGGCGTAGTCGTCTCATATGATGTTGTTGACTCTGTAGGCAATTCCGCATACACCGTCACCCGAACGGTTTTCGTTCTAGAAGTTGATACTGAAGCACCAACTATTGTTTTAAATGGCACCTCACCGATGGATGTTGAGCAAGGTTCAACTTATTCAGAGCTAGGTGCAACCGCATCCGACACCAGAGATGGCGACCTAACATCAAGCATTACAATTACTGGTTCAGTAAACGCTGCGGCCCGCGGCGCTTATGTTTTATCTTACAACGTATCTGATTCAACCGGCAACGCTGCAACAACCGTCACCCGAACTGTAAACGTTGTAGACACAACAATTCCTGTGATCACTCTTATCGGAAACAGTACAGAAACACTAGAGAAAGGTGACACCTATACTGATCAAGGAGCAAGCGCTTTAGACAACACTGATGGCGACATAACCGGCAGCATTATTGTAACTGGGTCTGTCTCTGAAAACGTTGTAGGAAGCTACATTCTTACATATAACGTTTCGGACCTTTCTGGTAATGCAGCAACAACGAACAGCAGAACAATTAATGTAGTCGATACTACCATCCCCGTTATATCTATGATCGGTAGCACGCCTTACAACCAGGAATTAAACACAGCTTTCACTGACCCAGGAGCAACAGCTTCCGATGCACCCGGCGAAGATCTTACATCATCAATTGTCGCCACAGGCTCTGTGAATACTGCTCTCGCAGGCACTTACACTCTAAGCTACAACGTTTCAGATAATGAAGGCAATATTGCAATAACCGTAATGAGAGACGTTGTCGTTTCAGATACCGGCGCACCAACAATCACAATCCTTGGCGACAACCCCTTGGAACACGAGCTTGGCTCTCCATTTTCTGACCTTGGCGCCACAGCAAGTGATGCGGTCGATGGTGACCTGACTTCAAGTATTGTTGTTGGCGGCGATACTGTTGACCCAAATACAACTGCTACCTACAACATCACTTACAATGTAGTCGACTCAGTCAGCAATGCTGCCCCAACTCAAACCAGAGTCGTTAACGTAAGTGATACGACACCACCAACCATTACATTAACTGGCAGCTCAACCATACTACATGAACTAGCTACACCTTATACTGATCAAGGCGCTACCGCGAATGACAACACTGATGGCGACATTACACTAAGTATTGTTGTAGGCGGTGATACCGTAAATATCAACGCTGTTGGCATATACTCTATTACTTACAATGTTGTCGATGCAGCAGGTAATGCCGCAGCACCTATTACCCGAATTGTTGATATTGCCGACCGAACAGCTCCAGTTATTACATTAGCAGGCGCCAACCCTTTAGATCATGAAGTCGGAACCATTTTTGTTGACCCAGGCGCTTCAGCTACGGATATCATTGAAGGTGACTTGTCTGCAAGTATTGGTGTAACAGGAACTGTCGATGCAAATACTATCGGCACCTACAGCCTCAATTACAACGTATCTGACTCTTCAAGCAATTCAGCCATAACAGTCATTCGTACAGTTAACGTAGTCGATACCGGTGCGCCATCTATTACATTGCTAGGTGACAGCCCAATTAACCACGAACTAAATACTGCTTTCACTGACCCAGGCGCCACAGCATCCGATGCTGCCGATGGCGATGTAACAGGTTCAATTGTTATTACAGGTACTGTAGATTCAAACCTAGCAGGCACTTACACGTTAACCTACAACGCTGTTGATTCACAAAGCAACGCAGCACCAACAATCACGCGAGACGTAATCGTTGCAGATACGACCGCACCAGTGATCACCTTAGTCGGTAACGCTTCGTTAAATCATGAGCAAGGCACAACATACACCGATCCAGGTGCAACAGCGTCAGACATTATTGATGGTGATATCTCAATCAATATTGCTGTAACAGGTAGCGTTGATACCAATACTGCCGGAGTTTATGTTTTAAGCCACGATGTATCAGATGCTGTTGGCAATACAGCAACAACTATCACACGAACAGTAACCGTTGCTGATACCACAATTCCGGTCATTACCTTAACCGGAGCGAACCCACTCAGCCATGAGGTCGGTACTATTTTCACCGACCCCGGAGCAACAGCAACAGATAATATTGACGGAAGCATCACTGGAAATATTGGTGTAACCGGCACTGTTGATGCGAACACCGTCGGCAGCTATGTTCTTACTTACAATGTTTCTGACGATTCCAGCAATGCTGCGACAACCGTTACACGTACCGTTAATGTGACAGATACAGGTGCACCAACAATCACACTGCTTGGTAACAGCCCTATTAATCACGAACTTAATACAGCATTTTCAGACCCGGGAGCGACAGCCTCTGATGCTGCTGATGGAGACCTAACAGGCTCAATTGTTATTACTGGTAGCGTAAATCCAAACCTGGCTGGCACTTACACATTAACGTATAACGTTGTCGACTCACAAACCAACGCAGCACCAACAATCACACGAGATGTAATCGTTGCCGACACCACTGCACCAACAATCATACTGACTGGAAGCAGTACGATTAATGTTGAACAGGGTTCTAGTTATACAGAATCAGGCGCTACAGCAAGCGATATCATAGATGGCGATATAAGCGCTAACATAATAATTGGTGGCTCAGTCAACGTTAATGTTGGCGGTACTTATATCCTTACCTACAATGTTTCAGATGCTGTTGGTAATGCTGCAATACAGCAGTCTAGAACTGTAATTGTTTCAGATACAACCCTTCCTGTTATTACATTAACTGGCAGCGACCCATTAAATCATGAAGTTGGAACCATCTTTGTTGACCCTGGTGCAACTGCTTCAGATAATATTGACGGCGACATTACAGCTGATATTGGCGTAACCGGCTCAGTAAATGCAAATGTCGTTGGAGCTTATATCCTATCGTACAATGTTGCTGATGACGCAACTAATGCAGCGATAACAGTTACCCGAACTGTTAATGTTGCCGATACAGGCGCGCCTATCATTACAATCACTGGCAGCAACCCATTAAATCATGAACTAAATACGGTTTACACGGACCAAGGTGCTAGCGCTTCTGATGTAGTGGATGATGATGCAACACTCACAAGCGCGATTGTTACCGTTAATAACGTCAATGCCAATATTGTTGGTACTTACACCGTCACATACGATGTAACTGACTCAGGCGCAAACCCCGCTGCACAACAAACACGCGTAGTTAATGTAAATGACTTTACGGCACCAGTTATCACCTTAAGTGGCAGCAGCACGGTAAATATTGAACTGGGTAGCAGTTATTCAGACTCTGGAGCAATAGCAAGCGATAACATTGATGGCGACCTTACCTTAAGTATTGTTACTACCGGATCTGTTGACACCCTCACCGCAGGCTCCTACATAATCAGTTACGATGTAGCCGATGCGGCAGGCAACAATGCAATCCAAATTACACGAACAGTTGTTGTTTCTGACACAACAGCACCAGTTATTACATTGCTAGGAAGCTCAACTGTCAATCACGAGCAAGGTACCGCTTATAGTGACTCAGGTAGTAGCGCAACAGATAACACTGATGGCGATATCACCGCTAACATTACCGTATCCGGCTTTGTGGATGCTAACGCAGCTGGCACTTATATTTTAAGCTACAACGTTTCCGACGATGCTGGCAACAATGCCAACACTGTAACCCGAACGATTATCGTTGCCGATACGATTATTCCTATATTAACCTTGAATGGCTCCACTCCTCTAAACCATGAACAAGGAACAACCTATACAGATCTCGGTGCGGCCGCTAATGATAGCGTTGATGGTGACATTACCGCCAACATTTCACTGACTGGGTCTGTTGATAGCAACGTAGCTAATAGCTATACATTAACTTATAACGTGTCCGATACCGCAGGTAATGCTGCAACAACAATCACCCGAAATGTAATCGTTGCGGACACCGTCGCACCAACTATTACATTACTTGGTAGCGCAACGATCAACCACGAACAAGGTGACGTTTATGCTGATGCAGGGGCAACTGCCGCTGATTTAGTTGATGGTGATGTAACAATAGGCATCGCTGTAACAGGCACTGTTGATGTGAATGCCGCAGGTACTTATATTTTAAGTTATGACGTATCTGATGCTGCAACGAATACTGCAACCACAGTCATCAGAACTGTAATTGTCGCAGATACAACTATTCCTGTTATTTCGCTACTAGGGAGCAGTATCGTTAATCACGAACAAGCAGCTATTTATACCGATGATGGCGCTACCGCAAGCGATAACATCAATGGCGATATTACAGCCGATATTGTTATGACGGGCTCAGTCGATATTAACCTGCCAGGAACTTACACACTCACTTATAACGTAAATGATGCGACAGGAAATGCCGCAACTACTGTAACGAGAGACGTTATTATTGCTGATACAACACCACCTGTTATAACACTAACAGGTAATTCAACAGTCAATGTTGAACAAGGATCTGGTTATACGGATGCTGGCGCAACCGCTTCTGATAATGCCGATGGAAATATCACCGGCAACATCGTAATTTCTGGCGACACTGTAGACCCGAATACATCTGGCACTTACATTATTCGCTATGACGTTTCGGATGTAGCAACGAATGCTGCAACTCAAGTCACACGAACTGTGATCGTTGCTGATACAACTATTCCTACTATTACGCTACTTAGTGTAACGCCAACAAATCATCAGCAAGGCACAAGCTATACCGATGCAAGTGTAACTGCTGCCGATAATATTGATGGTGACATTACAGCAAGCGTGGTAACAACAGGTACTGTTGATGCCAATATAGCTGCCACCTATACCTTAACTTATAACGTAGTTGATGGTGCCAGTAATGCCGCGATTACGGTCACAAGAGATGTTGTTGTCGCAGATACCGCCCCTCCAGTAATTACATTAACAGGCAGCACAACCCTCAATCATGAGCAAGGAACAGCTTATACAGATGCTGGTGCAACAGCTTCTGACATTGTTGATGGTAATGTGACTGCGGGAATCGCTGTCACTGGAACAGTAGACATTAACACCGCTGGCCCATACATCTTAAGCTACAACGTGACAGACGCTGCAACAAATGCTGCAATAACAGTAACAAGAACTGTAACCGTTGCAGATACCACCATCCCTGTAATTACACTAACCGGTGACGCAACGGTTGATCACACACAAGGGCAGTTATTTACGGACCCAGGGACTAGCGCGTCAGATAACATTGACGGTGATATTTCAGCAAATGTCGTCACATCAGGCACATTAGATATCAACACTGTAGGCGCATACGTACTCAGTTATAACGTAACGGATGCAGCCACAAACAATGCTACTACCGTGACTCGAACGGTAAATGTCGTAAGCCCAACAGTTGTCTCAATTGAAGCTGAAACAGCAACACTAGTAGGTTCATCTGTATCATCAACCAATACCGGTTTTACAGGTTCAGGTTATGTTGAATTTACAGGCGAAGGGAACATTGAAACGACCTTCACAGCATTTGCAGTCCCATATAACCTGACAGTTCGCTTTGCACTTGACACAGGAGACAGACCTTTAGAAATAATCGTGAACGGTGGGTCTCTAGGTAATCTATCTTTCCCGGCAACAGGTAGTTTTACTACTTGGGGGAATACAGCGACATTTGCAATCACTCCCCTATCAGGCTCAAACACCATTAGACTTCAAACTACCGGTGGAAGCGGTGCTAATATTGACCAACTCACTTTGACACCACAATAGATGTTGAATTCACCAGGAGTCAAAAGAATGAGCAAACATTATATTACAGCAGCACTCACCGCCTCACTCCTCACAGCCTGTGGTGGTGGGGGTGGCGGTGGTAGCGACACCAAAGAAACAATTCCTCCAGCATCGGTACTAACAGGTAGTTTTATTGATAGCCCGGTAAAAGGACTGCGATATGAAACACCCACACAAAAAGGGTTAACGAACGGCCTAGGTGAATTCAAATATGTAGAAGGAGAATCCGTTTCATTTTACCTTGGTGGAACACAACTTGGTGTGACACTAGGAACAAGCCTTGTCACACCTTTTAGCTTGTTTGGTATCACTCCTATTATCTCCGAGTTCGAAATAGTTGAAGCTTTGAGCGGTAGCGAGACTAACAGCTTTGATCGCGCACTGAATGTCGCGACTTTACTACAAACTTTTGATGTCGACGGAAACCCTGAAAATGGCATTGATTTAGGCTCGAGTCATACAGATTTAAGAAGTATTGACATCCCCCTACTTGTCAAAGCTCGTACTTTTGAAAACCAAACTAAACTCAACAGCGCTAAAATATTAGCTGGCATCTCACGGCCACGGTCTTTTGGTGATGCAACCAAGCACCTCTATGAAAGCTTAAATATTGATATAGAATCCAGCCTGACATCTTCTTTCACATCGATTCAAAACAACAAGAAACTAAGCTCTATCAGTTTTGAGTACAATTCTGATGGCAAGGTAATTACCGAGAATACAGATACAAATAACAATGGCGAAATAGATATTTTAAAAACATTCGCCTATGACTCGAACGGCAATTTAGTTCAAACAAGTAATTCAGCAACTAATACAGTTGAAACATTAAGTTATGACAGTAACCAAAATTTACTCACTCGCTTAATTGATCGAGCTTCAGGGAATGATACTCAAGAAAACTACAGTTACGTTAACAGTAAACTCGAACGTTTTGAGCTTGACCAAAGCGCTGATGGTTCAATTGACGCCATCACAAGTTATACCTACAACGCTCAAGAAAAAATAACCAGTTATAAAGTTGACCGAGATGCTGATGGTGTTGTTGACACCGTCTCTACGTACACTTACCTCAACAATAATTTATTATCTTATTCTGAAGACAGTGATAATGATGGAACTCCTAATATTATCATTGCTTATACTTATGACGGGAATGGTAATCGTACCTCACAGAATGTAGACCTCTCGGCAATTGGCGCGCCAAACACAATCGCTACGTTTGAGTACGACACTCAAAACAATGCCACTCGTTATGAACAAGATAAAAATATAGATGGCACCGCTGATTATATCGAAGTTTATGCTTACGATAAAAATAACAATCGCACACTTTTTAAAAGAGATACAGATGCGAATGGCTCTTGGGACGTTGTCACTCAATATTTTTATGATATCAATGGTAATCGTATAAAAATGATTGAAGATAGCGATGGGAATGGCATTGTTGATAAAGTTTGGACTGGTAGTTATGAAGCAGCCATATTAGAGAGCACTTGGGATTCTATTATCAGCAAACTTTAAATCACACTCCTTCTGCTATCACTGTCAAGAACCAGTTAAAATTAACTGGTTCTACCCCTCCAACAACGAAAATTCGTAGAATAGTTTAAATTTTTGGAGCTAAAGAAACAAAAAAATCGATTCTGATCCACAAATGAAAGAACCCGTCGCATCCAAATAAACGCTTCCTTTCTTCTAGCCACCGGTAAGCATGCAAGAATAATCAAGCTTATGTTTAGGGTGAAAATCAGACAGAATACTCACTATAGCTGAGTAACAGGTGACGAAGCAATCTAGCCAACTTTACATTAGCCCTATTTTGCAACAAGAAACTAAAACCTGCTTTGGGCAGGTTTCTCAATACCTATGCTGAAGCCTTAATAACCTAAATATACTATTTAAGCTTTGCCAATGCCGCTTGGCAGGCACTCCTAGCATACATGCGGTTTTTATAATCAGCGAAGCCATCAAAAAGTTCAAATTTAAAATTTTCAGCCCAAGTTAATGTATGAGCAATCAACACATCAGCCATAGTAAAACGATTACCTAAGGCAAATTCAGGTGATTCACCAATCAACTCTCTCAGTGCTTTTTGTGACTTGTGAAACTCCCAAAGGGTCGTATCCAATATTTGCGGTACCCTATGTTTTTCAGGAAGCGCAAACCGGTGTTTGCCGTTCGTCCAAAGAGGTTGTTCTAAATCAGTTAAAGTAAAAAAAGCTAACTGATCATACAAAGCTCTCTCATGAGTTCCATCTTTTGGGATCAATGACGTTGACGTGTTTTTAGTCGCAAGATAGTTAACTATCGCAGCACTTTCAGTGAGAATTAACTCACCATCAACCAATGTCGGTACTTTACCTTGAAAATTCAGTTCACGATAAGCTTCACCATTTGAACCATTATCACCAACCCCACCGAACTCAACTTCAATATATTCATAATCGAGCCCCGCTTCTTCAGCCGCCCAAATAGTTCTAAATGAACGTGATTTACCCACACCGTAAATTTTCATAAGATCTCCTTTTATTTATTGATTTAAATGAGACGACATAACAAACAAAGCGTTCATTTTACAAGCCCATTGATTGTGCATTTTTATCAGCTAATTCGCGAATAAACTTTAGCAACACTATTTTAGTTACAAAGAGAATTTGGCGAGCCTTGCAACAACTGGTAGAATCCGCGCTCCGTAGTATGATGCTCACCCATTAGGTTATTCAAATTATGACAGACAACACCAATTCAAACTCATCTCCTTCTTTAAGCTACAAAGATGCTGGCGTCGATATTGATGCCGGAAACGCACTAATTGAGCGAATTAAAGGCGTTGCTAAACGTACAAAACGGCCTGAAGTAATGGCTGGTTTAGGTGGTTTTGGGGCCATGTTTGAATTACCAAAAGGTTACGATGAACCCGTGCTTATTTCTGGTACAGATGGTGTTGGAACCAAGCTTCGTTTAGCCATGAACCTAAACAAACACGATACGATCGGTATTGATCTTGTAGCGATGTGTGTCAATGACCTAATTGTGGGCGGCGCAGAGCCATTATTTTTCCTTGATTACTACGCGACAGGTAAATTGAACATAGATATTGCTGCCAGCGTGGTTGAAGGTATTGGCAACGGTTGTGATATGTCGGGCTGTTCATTGGTGGGTGGTGAAACAGCTGAAATGCCGGGTATGTACGAAGGTGAAGATTATGACCTTGCTGGTTTTTGTGTCGGTATCGTCGAAAAGTCCAAAATTATTGATGGATCTAATGTCAAAGCTGGTGACACCCTAATTGGCATTGCTTCTTCTGGCCCACACTCAAATGGTTATTCTTTAATTCGTAAAATCATTGAGGTTTCGGGCGTTGAACTAAATCAAAAAATGGGCGATACGGATCTTGCAAGCGCATTAATGGCACCTACTCGAATTTACGTTAAGCCACTACTTAAGTTAATTAAAGCACTACCTGTAAATGCCCTTTCGCATATTACTGGCGGTGGTTTACTTGAAAACATCCCACGCGTATTACCCGAAAGCGCCAAGGCAGTTATCGATACCAACAGCTGGGACTTCCCTGAAGTATTCAAATGGCTGCAAAGTGCAGGAAATGTTGAAAGTACCGAAATGTACCGTACCTTTAACTGTGGTGTGGGTATGGTTATTGCGGTTCCAGCTGATCAAGCAGTCGCGGCAATTGAGTTACTTGAATCAGAAGGCGAAAAAGCCTGGAAGATCGGTTCTATCGAGAATGCAGCTGCTGACGAAGAACAAGTTGAACTTCGTGGTTTAGAAGCTTAATTCTCACCAGACATAGAGGTTAACCTAATGGAAGGTAGAGATCCTGTTATTGTTGTGCTTATTTCAGGTAGTGGCAGTAACCTTCAGGCTTTAATTGAAGCGGTAGAAAAAGAAGAAATAACAGGCAGTATTCAAGCTGTTATTTCTAATAAAGCAGATGCTTATGGTTTAGAGCGCGCTGAAAAAGCAGGCATTAAGACGCACGTTGTCGACCATAAAAAATACGATAGTCGCGATGCCTTTGATGGTGAATTGATTCGACAGATTGAACAACATAAACCCGACTTAATTGTATTAGCGGGTTTTATGCGAATTTTGACTGAAAGTTTCGTTCGTCGTTATGAAGGCAAAATGCTCAACATTCACCCTTCCCTGCTGCCAAAATACCAAGGGCTAAATACCCATCAGCGCGCACTCGATGCGGGAGATGCAGAGCATGGCGTTACCGTACATTTTGTAACCGCGGAACTAGATAGTGGCCCAAACATTATTCAAGCCAAAGTCCCTACACTGAAACAAGATACAGCAGAAACACTCGCAAAACGTATCCAACAACAAGAGCATATTATCTACCCGATTGCCGTTAAGTGGTTTATTGATGGTCGTCTAAACATGACAGATAATGACGCTATGCTTGATAATGAAATCTTACCCGAAACTGGACTAATACTCGAAAACCCGCAAACTATCCACTAGACTGGAGTTATGATCAGTCGGAAGGGTACCGCAATGCTCGCTTTCAACATTAAGCATCACTGCTTTCAGGTTAAACAAGGCACATTACTTATTCTATTGTGCCTGCTCCCCTTCTCGTCACTTAGCACCGAACTACTCCCACATCAAGCCACTTACACTGCCAAAATAAAAAAAGGCATTAGTATCAAAGGCGAAGCAGTTCGAGAATTAAAACAACTCAGCAATGGCCAATGGTTTTATCGTTTTGATGTTGAATCCTTCGCTGCCGACATCAAAGAATCATCTACCTTCGAATTGAAAGATGGTCATATTTCCCCCCTTAAATACAAGTATAAGCTCTCACCTTTCTTAGCCAGAAAACGTAAACGAGAGGTCACATTCGACTGGGAAAACAAACGAGCACATAGCTCATACAAAAAGAACAAATGGACAATTGAATCCATCCCCCAAAACAGTCAAGACCGTCTAAGCTACCAACTTCAGATGTTGCTGGATGTGAAAGCAGGCAAACAAGAAATGGTTTTCCCCATTGCACATAAAGGAAAGGTAAAAGAAAGTCACTTTAGGGTGCTACGTGAAGAGTCTCTTCAAACGGCCTTGGGAACAATGAATAGTATCGTGGTTGAGAAAGTTAGAGCCAAAACTAAAAAACGAAAAACACTCTTATGGTTCGCTAAAGACCATACTTTTTTACTTCTGAAAATGACGCAAGTTGAAAAAGATGGTGAAGAATATGAGATTAACCTTAAAAGTGCTGAGATTAACGGGGTCCCTATTTAAAACATATAAGTGTACAAATAACCTGCACCAACAGCCATTGTTAAAATTACGACCAGAAATGCAATAATCATTTTGCTTTTAAACATTGATTTCAACAGAATAACTTCAGTTAAACTAGCTCCCGCACTACCGATAATTAATGCCATGACAGCACCTAAACTCATGCCTTTAGCTGCTAACGCCGCACTCAGAGGAATAACAGCTTCTGCTCTGATATATAATGGGATACCTATAAACGCTGCGACAGGAATAGCAAAAGGGTTATCTTTATTAGCAATATTGGCAATATACTCAGACGGCATGAACCCATAAATCATTGAGCCAAGCGCAATACCTCCGATTAAATAAGGCAGTACTTTCTTAAAATCAGACCAAGTACTTTTCCATATTTTCATCCATTTACTTTCTGGAAATACCTTTGATCCCCCTTCAACATTACAGCCTTTATGTTGAGGTTCAATATATGCTTCTGCTTTAATATATTTTTCAAACCCCAGCTTCTCTAGACTATAACCAGCAATAATGGAAACACCCAAAGCAACCGTAAAATAGAAAACCGTTACTTCTAACCCAAACGTAACAGCAAACAAACCAATAATTATGGGGTTAAGCAAAGGGCTGGCAAAAAGGAAAACCATCATGGTACCGAACCCTGCATTAGCTCTTAACAAACCCTTTAGAAAAGGAATAGTAGAGCAAGAACAAAAAGGCGTAATTGCACCCAAGAAGCCTGCAATGATGTAACCCTTACCGCTCTTGCTACTCAAAATTGACTGAATTTTACTGGGAGGAATATATTCTTGTAATACGCCAACGATGTAACTAATAAAAAGAAAAAGAATCGTTAATTCAACCGCTAAGAAGACAAACATATCAAGTGCATCAAAGACCATTTGGTTTGAAATATTCATATTTTTCCTATTTCGTTATTTCCAGTAAGTTCGAAATATAAAACAAAATATTGCTTCAATCAAGATATTTCTAGTAATATCGAATTATATTTCATATCAATGAGAACATTATGGACATAGAAAACATTGCAAAAGCATTTAAAGAGCTAGGACACCCTACTAGACTTGCCATTTTCAGACGATTAGTTAAATCTGGTCTTCAAGGTATTTCTGTGGGCACAGTTCAAGATGAATTAGATATTCCTGGTTCTACCCTATCGCATCATATTTCGAGTTTGGCATCAGCTGGTTTGATAAAACAACGTAGAGAAGGCCGTATACTCTATTGCGTGGTGGAATATGCCAGATTACTTGAAGTGATAAATTTTCTGCAACGTGACTGCTGTGCTGATGAACTATTAAGTGAATCTGCAGGTGAATAATCTTCTTTTATCTACAACCTATAATTAGCAAAACTAAATAATTGCTTCGGCATATTAATACGGCAGTTACTTTTTACTTCTATGAGTATAGGTTTCTAAATAATCATGGGGACATGCTCTGAAAAAAAAGTTTCGTAAAATCATCCGCAGGGAAAAAAGTTTCAATTTTCAACTCTTCAGCTGTCACGTCAAGAGCTGTACCGAAAGTGGAAACCATGCTGAATGTTTTTAAGGTAACACTATTGGCGCTTAACTCCATTGGCAGAATGGGTGTCATCGGGTTAATCATTTCAGCCAGCCCGATAGATAAATCAACACCTGACATTTTACTCAAGTCTTTCAAAAGTTGCATGAGTAGTTGGTTGTCAGGGTCAGCATTCACTTCTCGTTGCAAACGAAGTAATAAGGTTCTCGCTAGCTCATCCCAATTACTTATCATCGACTTCATACCATCCGGATGAAAAGTCATGCGATAAATATTTTTGTCGCCACTTGGGTCAACCCGCTGCCAAATCTTCTCCAAATCGCCCAACAAGCTCATAAATCGAATAGCCGCATCATTACTCATCACCAAGTTCCAATTTCTATCCACGACAATAGCTGGGTATGGTTCATGATGGGACAAACTCATTTCCAATGCTTGCTGTACCGCTTTCATTTCAACATTATCAAGCATTCTTTCTTTAAATATGGGAGCAAAACCAGCAGCCGTAAGCAGTTGGTTTCGATCCCTTAATGGGAGCTCCAGCGCTTCTGATAAACCTAATACCATTTCCCGACTTGGCCGGGCACGACCCGACTCTAAGAAACTAAGATGCCGTTGCGATACACCTGCGTCTAGCGATAACTCTAGCTGCGATCGTTTACGTAACTTCCGCCACCTTTTGATCATTGATGTAAACGCCGTACTTTCTCCCACTATAACACTCATCATCTGCTCCCAGAATTCACTTGATAAACAGTATTGAAAATATGCTTATTGCTTGAAGGTTAACATGAAATGTCATAGCTGCAATTACCTTGGAGGTAATTGTTTGTTGTTCTCACATACACGAAACTAATCATGCAATCACAACTCATACTTTTTCATTTAAATAGGATAAAACAATGAACTTACGTAAATTCTTATTATGGTTTGTTTTTATAGACTTTGCTGTATTCAGTTCCTGGGTAATGTGGAATGAAGGTTATTTGGGGATCTGGCAGGCCGGTTTCACCTCTCCAAGCAGTCTGCAAATATTGTTGGATCTAGCGATTTGCTGTCTACTAATTTGCAGCTGGATTAAAGGGGACGCAGAAGCAAACGGACTCAACCCCTACCCTTGGATGCTAGCGACATTTGCTACGGGCTCACTTGCACCACTTGTGTATTTGATAGTAAGGGAGTACCGAAAAGAGAAACCTCTTAAAGAAGTATCTCAATTTGCTTAACTCGAAAATGCATAGCAATACAATTCAAGTGTCTCGGATTCAAAAAGGAGACGCTTTAATTTGTTAACCTAGAATAAGCAGTGCTCTTCCTCTTTAGAGCACTGTTTAAAGCTCTTAGAAAATTATTGCTTGGGTAGCTTCTTTAAATTGTTTATGGGTGTTCATAAACGGTCTCCAGATTTAAATGTGGTTTTGTATAGTAGTCTTCCACACAGCGGCTAACTAAAGGACTACGAAGACGCTCCCCCAACGCAGTCACCTCAGCCCTTCCCATCCAGTGGGCTGCGATAATGTCTTTATCCAGTTTAGTTGTGAGCTGTT
>Ga0105348_1001323_pt1 | contig 16834 bp, 16 predicted proteins | sample EN8Hudsemesocosm_2_FD_83504 | JGI IMG/M metagenome (GOLD analysis project Ga0105348, IMG submission 83504) | Methane-oxidizing microbial communities from mesocosms in the Hudson Canyon - EN8C Hudson Canyon | ecosystem: Environmental > Aquatic > Marine > Cold seeps | place: Hudson Canyon... | reverse complement strand
TATTCTTCCCTGGGAGGTCTATAGGTGCTGCGCCTATCATGACATTTAAAAATCCATATTGTCGCATTGACCAAGTAAACTGAAAGAAAGAAATAACAAAAATAAATGCCAGTAAACTCAATTTAAGTTGTATTGCTAAATGCTGAACCTCTGCGGCAAACGGTAAAGATGCAATCACTATCTCTAAGGTTTCTACTTTTGCAAACAAGGTGAAGATACCCGCAAGGATCAGTAAGGTACTTGATGCGAAAAAAGCAATATTACGTTCAAGGTTTGCAAGTAATGCGGCTTCGCCCACCCTAATTTCTCGGGTAATAACTTCATACATCCAATGAATTCTATGTTGGTGCAATGACCGTGCGATACAGTTGGTCGTTTTAGCTTTTCTGCGGGCAAAGACGGTATAACCGTACCATGCAGAGATAAACACGATTAATGCTAAAATATCAATCAGGGAAAATGGCAAGGTCTGTTCCTTTAGCTAAATTGAACAAGGATGAGCGGTGATTATACGCCAACTGTATATATAGACCAACAACTTCATGTTATTCATAAAGCTATGCTTTTCTCGTAACTTTTCTGAACATTACTTTGTATAAAGAAATATACATTCAATTATCAAAAAACGTTCTGAATTAAGCTTTAAAAATAAAACAACAAATACGACTAAGTACTTGAGTTTTTAAATTTATTGCATAGCATAGGTAATAATCGAACATTTTTATAAAGTTAATTAGGAATTCATATGAGCATTTCAATAAAGGCTAAACAACTAGTATTGTTAGCCACTGTTTCATTTACCATAACTGCATGCAGTAACGTTCCCCCTCCTGCATTAGAAACGTTAGCCGGAAACTGGAAAGTGATGAGTATTCAAGATAAGCAAATACTGGCAAATAGTTCGGTAAAATTGAACTTCTCACCAGATAACTCATTATCAGGCTCTGCCTCGTGTAATAACCTTTCATCAAGTTATCAAACAAACAATAATTCCTTAATTATTGCCCCTATCGCAACAACGCGCAAAATGTGTTTACCGGCTTTGATGGAGCAAGAGTCAAACTTGTTGCGCACATTAGGTAAAGTTAAGCGTTATCAATTAAATAAAGGTGAACTGTCACTTTACAATCAACAAGGGCTAATACAATTAAAAGCTAAACGGGTAAAACAGTAGAGTTTTCCCAATTTAATACCATAAAACAAGCTTCCTATGCTATTTAGCTATATAGGAATATAACTTATAACAAAATATCACTTCTTTTTTTATAACAACTAGCTACTCTTAGGCTGTCAAAGTAACTCATTTACAGGAAAAAACATGTCTAAAATATTTGAAGACAATACCACTACCATAGGTAATACACCGTTAGTAAAATTAAATCGCGTGATAAATGCTGACAATGGCGTAAACGTTTACGCTAAAGTTGAAGCAAGAAACCCAAGTTTCAGTGTTAAATGTCGCATTGGCGCAAGTATGGTTTGGGATGCTGAAGAAAAAGGCTTATTAGTTCCAGGTAAAGAGATTGTTGAACCTACAAGTGGTAACACAGGTATTGCTTTAGCATTTGTTGCTGCTGCACGTGGATACGGTATCACATTAACAATGCCAAGCACGATGAGCCTAGAGCGACGTAAGTTATTAACAGCGCTTGGTGCTAAAGTTGAATTAACAGATGGCGCAAAAGGAATGGGCGGTGCAATTGCTAAAGCGCAAGAGCTAAAAGATTCAGATCCTGATAAGTATGTACTGTTAGGACAATTTGACAACCCTGCTAATCCAAAAATACACGAAGAAACCACAGGTCCAGAAATTTGGAATGATACTGATGGTAATGTAGATATCTTCGTTGCTGGTGTTGGTACAGGTGGTACGCTTACAGGTACAAGTCGTTACATTAAACTGACCAAAGGTAAAGCAATTACAACGGTTGCGGTTGAGCCAACAGATTCACCTGTGATCACCCAAGCACTTGCAGGCCAGGACCTAACGCCTGGTCCACACAAAATTCAAGGTATTGGTGCTGGTTTTATTCCTGGGAATTTAGACCTTGAAATGGTTGATGCTGTTGAGCAAGTTTCAAATGATGATGCTTTTGCCATGGCTCACCGTTTAATGAAAGAAGAAGGCATCTTAGCTGGCATTTCATCTGGCGCAGCAGTCATTGCAGCAAAACGTCTCGCTGAGCGTCCAGAGAATAAAGGTAAAAACATCGTAGTTGTACTTCCTAGTTCAGCTGAACGTTACTTATCTAGCGCGTTATTTAGTGAAAGCTTTAGCGATAAAGAACTTGTTCAATAAGTTTTATTTGTAACAAGTCACAAATAGTTAAAAGGCACTTCGGTGCCTTTTTCTTTTCTTATTCAACAACAGATTTAACTTCACTTTAGTAAACTAATCACGTTATGATTAACGCATAAGCCTTCTTTTTGATAAGTTTCAATGCACTACTTTAAATTTCCTATAATCTCATCGTTATTTCTATCTCTGGTATTGTTAACCGCATGTGGCGGGGATGATACAAAAAAAATTACTACTGTCGATAATCCTGAAATAGTTTCTGTTGCCTTTTTTGATGCTCTCTATAATGAAAGAAATGTAGAAAAAGCCGCGTCTGTTTGTAACCCTAAACTTGCTAAACTTATTTTACACTATCGTTCACCAGAAGCCGTTGCTCGTCATCTTTTCAATATGTCTTATGACAAGGTAGAGATCAGACCTGACAGTGGAGGTGTAAAAGTTCGAGAGCAATTTAAAGGCAGTGCAAATATTACTATCTATTTTGATGGTTATTATCAAGAGAGTAGAATTAAAGAAGTTAAACGTTTGGCATTGGTTCAACGAGGCGGCAAGTGGTTTATTGACAAAATATTAAAAGACCCTTTTTAACAAACCAACAAATTAAGTAGATAAATCATGTTAAAACCAGGCACTTATCAACATTTCAAGGGTAACTATTATCAAGTACTCTTTGTTGCCAGACACAGTGAAACAGAAGAATCTATGGTGGTGTACCATCCCGCTGAAGACAGTAACGATATTTGGCTTCGACCATTAGCGATGTTTGATGAAATTATTGAACGAGGCGGCAAACAAATAAAGCGCTTTAGTTTTGTAAAACCATAGCGCTTTATATCAAGCAAGTCCTTAAATTTATTTAGGCAAGCAAAGTAACTGCCCCATAACTAAAAGGGCTTTGTTATCCTACATAGCTTCAATAATTAGCCAATAGAAAAGAAATTGTGTTCTTGCCAAGGTACCTGTTTATGATGTATCTCAGTAACATCAGCTTGTTCAGGCCCGTGTGATAACCATTCCAACATTTTATCAATGTTTTCTTGCTCGCCACAAAGCAGAACTTCTACATCACCATCGGCCAAATTACGCGCATAGCCACTCAAACTGTACTCAATTGCTTGCTGTTGAGACGACGCTCTAAAATAAACGCCTTGTACTCTACCTGATATATGCGCAATATAGCTTACATTCATATATGCTTCTCTTCTTGTCATATTATTATTAGTAAAGTTTGCACCGAAGACCTGCATTGTCTAAAATCGGCGCAAATATCCATTTCACAGAATAATAACCTTGTTAACAACTCAGTTATTCATTCATTAAAAGTAAGTATAGACCTATGTCAGCAAGAATTTATTTAAATGTTGGGCGCGAAAAATCATTACTACGCAAGCACCCTTGGATTTTCTCTAAAGCAATCAATAAAATCAAAGGAAAACCTATGCTTGGAGACACTGTTGATGTCTTTGATAGTAAAGGAAATTGGCTAGCCAAAGGTGCATATTCACCTGAGTCACAAATTCGTGTTAGAGTTTGGAGTTTTGACGAAAAACAAGAGATAGATAGAGAGTTTTTCTTTGAAAAATTATCAAATGCTCAACAAAGACGTGAGTGGTTTATTGCTCAGGGCAATTTAACCGGTTATCGCTTGATTGCTGGAGAGTCTGACGGACTTCCAGGGGTAACTATTGATAAATATGACAATTTTATCGTTTGTCAATTGCTCAGTGCAGGTGCTGATTTTCATAGGTATACCATGGTTAATTGTTTAACTGAACTTTACCCTGGATGTCACATTTATGAACGCTCAGATGTTGATGTACGTAAAAAAGAAGGATTAGAGCCAGTAACCGGTTGGTTAACCGAGCCACAAGATTCTACAGAATGTATTATCGAAGAGCATGGCATTAAAATTCATGTAGATATCGCTACAGGTCATAAAACAGGGTTTTATTTAGACCAACGTGATTCTCGCCTTGCTGCTGGCAAATTTGCTAAAGATAAAACCATACTAAACTGCTTCTCATATACAAGTACTTTCTCATTGCATTGTGCAGCCAATGGCGCGAAAGAAGTGACCAATGTCGATGTATCACAAGCCGCTCTGGATATGGGGCAACGTAATTTAGCGCTAAATGATCTAACAGATAGTAATGTTAACTTTGTTAAAGAAGATGTATTTAAATTACTGAGAAAGTACCGTGAAGAAAAGCGTCGCTTTGATATGATTATTTTAGATCCGCCCAAGTTTGTTGAATCAAAAGCTCAGCTAACGGGTGCGTGTCGAGGCTATAAGGACATTAATATGTTGGCGATGCAGCTGTTAAACCCAAATGGTTTATTACTGACATTTTCATGTTCAGGCTTAATGGAAGCGAGTTTATTTCAAAAGGTAGTAGCGGATGCTGCTCTTGATGCAAAAAGAAATGTTTATTTTGTTGAAAGGCTGCAACAAGCAGCTGATCACCCTATTTCATCAAACTATCCAGAGGGTTACTACTTAAAAGGCCTTGTCTGCCAAGTAGAATAGTCAGCTTTATTCGTCATAACCATGATTCAACGATAACAAATAAAGTATAAAACTAAAAAAGCCAGAGTTTCTCTGGCTTTTTTATAAGGTAATTTTCTAAAACAATAACGAAACCGATAATGTGCTAATCAATTTCTTCAATGGAGATACCAATGAGATAGCAGCTTTTACTTTCTTCTTCAATTCGCACTACTCGGCCACTAACATCTAGTGCTTGGACTTGGCTGCCTGCAGAATCAATTTTCACTCTTACATGAGTTGAAATAGCTAATGGGTGCTCAATTTCAAAGGCCATTCCCGTAGCGCTTAAATCTCTACACGTCGCGCTGAGTTGGCTATTCGCTTCATCATCAATAACAGTAACAATCACTTCACTGTTTAACATCATTCGATAAAAATCACGTTTATCATCAAAACCTTTCATTAGCTCTCCCAAACTGAATTTACATGACATTATTATTTATACTGAGCAATAACTGTACTGTCAATAAACGACGAAGGAAAACACCATTTATCACGACTTAAATCATATTTTAAGCAGTAAATGTTCGTTAACTGAAATCTTTTAAGTGATTTAAGATGCGTTTCACTGAAATTGGTTTCGCCGTACCAAGGTTTTGTGCAAAAAGTGAAATTCTCAATTCTTCAATTAACCAACGGGTAGTGAGTAGTTCTGAATCAATTGGTTTGTCTTTTCGCTGTTTCTTTAACAAAGCTTGATAAGCATCTTCTACTTTCGTTACTTCAATTAATTTTAAACGGTCTTGGTTAGGATCTATCGGTAATTTTTCTAAACGACGTAACATACCATTTAAATATCGAGTTATATCATCAAGTTTATCTAACCCTGATGCGCTGACAAAACCTTTAAAAACTAATTTTTCACACTGCTGCTTGATATCACCATGAGACTGAATAACATTTAATGGCACACTGCCCTTCATTTTTTTAACAACATCATGGCGTAAACTTAAAGCACGTTCTACTTTAATTGCTGCAGCTAAGACACAATCAGCTATCTCAGCGCGAACATAATTACTGCAAGCTAAAAACTCTGCTTCTTGACGAGGAAGTTCACTATCGTTTTGCTGTTGTGCAAAGCGATTAACTAACGTTAAACAAGCTCCTTGAATACAATCTTGAAGTAAATCATTAATTGAACCAAACGGATTAAAATACAAGCCTAGTTTGGCTTTGTTTGGTAGCTTTTCTTGCAAGTACTTCAATGGCGTCGGTATATTTAATAGAATTAATCGGCTAATACCTTGTAACATGGCTTCCTGTGCATGTTGCTCTTGCTCAAAGAGTTCAATGGCGACACTCGATTTATGATCAACTAACGCAGGAAAAGCCTTAATGGTAATGTTAGCGACTTTTTTCTCATAGCCTTTTGGTAATTTGCCAAAATCCCACTGAGTTAAATCGCTCTGTTCAATGCCCTTTTCAGCAACTTTCTTTATCGATGCTTTAACTTTGCCTTGCAGCTCAGCTTTAAGCACATTGAGATCTCTCCCCTGCTTCAATAACTTGCCCTTGTCATTAACCACTTGAAAGTTCATGGTTAGATGCACAGGTAGACTAATATCCTGCCAAGCATCTTCAGGTAGACGGACACCTGTCATGCGAAGTAACTGTTTGGCGAGTGCAGTTTTTAACTCACCTTGTTCTGCCTCCATTGCAGCCAAACACGCTTGAGCATAGTTAGGCGCAGGAACAAAATTCCGTCGTAAAGCCTTCGGCAAGGCTTTAATGAGAGCAATAGCTAACTCTTCCCTTAACGCTGGAATTAACCAATCAAAGCCGAGTTCCTGAACTTGGTTTAACAGTGCTATTGGAATAATCACGCTGATACCATCATCAATATCACCCGGACTGAAGTGATAACTTAGTGGTAAGGTAATGTTGTCTTGTTGCCAAACGTCAGGATAATCTTTTTTATTTAACTGCTCAGAAGATTCATTCAACAAAAACGACTTAGTAAAGTCTAATAGCTGAGGGTTAGTTTTTTGCTCTTTTTTCCACCACGCTAAGAAACTGCGTTGACAGATAACACTTTCGGGTATTTTATCACTATAAAAATCAACTAAATATTGCTCATCGATTAAAAAGTCTTTGCGACGCGCTTTTTGCTCTAATGCCTCAATACTCTCAACAAGTTGTTTATTTTTAGTTAAGAATTTTTCCTTAATAACACAATCGCCATTAACCAATGCTTCTCGAATGAATATATCTCGACAGGTATCAGGCTCTATCTTATTAAAGCTGACTTTACGTTTACTGACTATTGTCAAACCATACAAGGTCACTTGCTCAAAAGCCATGACCGCACCTTGTTTCTTCTCCCAGTGCGGCTCACTATAATTTCTTTTAACCAGATGCTCTGCTAGAGGCTCTAACCAAAGCTGATCAATTTTGGCATTCATGCGAGCAAATAATCGGCTGGTCTCAACTAACTCAGCTGACATTAACCATTTAGGCGACTTTTTCGCTAAGCCAGAGCCAGGAAATACAAAGAACTTCATCCCTCGAGCACCCTTGTACTCGCGGTTTTCATCTTGCTGACCAATATGACTTAATAAGCCAGATAACAGCGCTTGATGAATTGGAGTTAGCGAGCTGTCCTGCTCATCATCTTTTGCTTTATTAGTTTGTTGACCATGTACCGGCTCAGGCATGACGAACTTATAATCAACTGAGGTAAGCGCAATTTTTTGTTCTTTTAAGGTAAGCTTTAACTGACTAAAAATATCTTGCCACTCTCTAACACGTACATAAGAGAGAAATTCACGTTGGCACAATTTTCTAAATTGATTTTGTGTTAAGGTTTTTTGCTGAACGCTGACGTATTGCCATAAGTTAAGTAAACTAATAAAGTCAGATTGTTTGTTCTTAAAACGGCTATGCTTTTCATCACTATTTTGTTGCTTTTCATGTGGACGCTCACGAGGGTCTTGAATGCTCAAAGCACTGACAATAATCAACACTTGCTCAAGACAGCCAAAATCAATCGCCGAGATAACCATTTTCGCTAACCTAGGATCTATCGGAAATTTTGAGAGTAAACGGCCAGATTTGGTCAGTTGCGTACTGGTATTGCTGTGTTTTTTATTATCCGACGTTCCCTGTTTAGGACTTGCTTCAACCGCGGCTATTTCTTCTAATAAGCGCACACCATCAGTGATATTACGGTTATCTGGTGCTTCGACAAATGGAAAACGCGAAATGTCTCCTAAGTCTAAAGCATGCATTTGTAAAATGACGGTCGCTAAATTGGTACGTAAAATTTCTGGATCGGTAAACTCACTGCGATTAAAGTAATCGTCTTCAGAGTACAAACGGATACAGACACCTTCAGATACACGGCCACAGCGACCCGCCCGCTGGTTTGCACTTGCTTGTGAAATAGCTTCTATCGGTAAGCGCTGTACTTTAGTTCGATAACTATATCGAGAAATACGGGCCGTACCTGTATCAATGACGTATTTAATACCTGGCACGGTTAAACTGGTTTCAGCAACGTTGGTGGCTAAAACAATATTTCGACCGCTATGTGGCTTAAAAATACGGTTTTGTTCACTGATGGTTAAACGTGCATACAGTGGCAAGATATTAGTATGGCGTAAATTAGCTTTAGTTAGTGCTGCGGCAGTATCTCGTATTTCTCGCTCACCATTAAGAAATACTAATATATCGCCTTGCCCACATTCACTCAGCTCATCAACAGCTGCTAAAATACCACTAATAACATCGACATCTTGTGGTGATTGCTCAGAGTCATCTTCTGTTTGACGATCGTTCAGCGGTCGGTAGCGCATTTCTACCGGAAAGGTTCTCCCTGAAACTTCAATTATCGGAGCTAGCTTTCCTGTGTTATCAGCAAAGTGTTTAGCAAAACGTTCAGGGTCAATGGTTGCCGAAGTGATAATAACTTTCAAATCAGGACGTTTAGGCAATACTTGCTTTAAATAACCTAAAATAAAATCGATGTTTAAACTACGTTCATGGGCTTCATCGATAATGATGGTGTCATATTGTCTTAATAATCTATCCCTTTGCATTTCTGCCAGCAAGATACCATCAGTCATCAATTTAATGTAACTTTGCTCGCTGACCTGATCATTGAATCGAACTTTATAACCTACTTGTCCACCTAGTTTCGTGCCAAGCTCTTCGGCAATGCGATTAGCAACGGTTCTTGCTGCAATGCGACGCGGTTGCGTATGGCCAATTAAACCATCAACCCCGCGACCAAGTTCAAGACATATTTTTGGAATTTGCGTGGTTTTACCTGAGCCTGTTTCGCCAGCAATAATAACCACTTGGTGCGCTTGAATAGCTTGTGCTATCTGCTCTGCATTATCAGAAATAGGTAACCCGGGCGGATAGCTAATATTGGGTAAGTTTTTCAGTTTTTGCTGCTTTGCTTCAATTGATGTCAACACTGCTTGGTGTAGTTGTTCAATTGACTTATGGTATTTTTCTGGAATAACGGACTGAGCTAATTCAGCAGGATTTTTTTTGCCTAATGTTTTGCTGACAGCTTTTTTAACGCTAATTAGCCGATTTTTAATCCGGCCAACATCACTATTTTTAGCTTGTGGCAGTAATTCAAAAAGTTCTTGTAGAAAGGAAAATGAAATAACAACAGACTCGCGAGACACAGACAGATAAACCTAAATTAGAGCTAAAGGATTATTTTAACAGTAATACTCGGTAATTACAGTGAGTAAAGTAGATAATTTAAAATGAAAAAACGCCAGATAAACGAGGAGATTTGTACTTTGTCTCGTTTAGCTAGCGTCTATAAGTATCAAGCCGTTCCGCTATACCGCGGCTTGTAGTTTACTGATAGATAAGCGCTCTCGACCATGATTGTGACATGCTTGTAGTACTTCATTTCTAGAAATAGTGCCCAGTAAATTACCATCATCATCAATTACCGGGTAAACTTTTGGCCTGTCTTTCACCATGGTTTGCCCTAATTCTAAAATACTGTCATAGGGTTTAACCGATAGTACTTCTTTTCGCATAATATCTTTCACTATGGCTACTCTTTCGTTGTAATACAAAGTTTCCAACATTTTTCCCAAGACATCGCCTTCTGATATAAAGCCCAGTAATTTATAGTTTTCATCAATAACTGGACCACCAATTTGCTTCGTTTTTAAAAAGCGTAATGAAGCTTCTTCAACTGACATTTTTTCAGTAAAAGTAACTGGGTAGTGATTCATATATTGTTGTATTTGTAATGATTCCATCTTAACCCCTACCTAAATTCTCATTTAGGATTTTGTTGTTTGTAAAGTCTCTTCATCTTTATTAATAACTGTAGATAAGCCTTTGCAAAAAAACCACTTTTTCAATCCCTTTATTCAGTTTTTATTAGACTTGTGCACTTTATTGAACAACAATGACTCATTGATAAAAGTTAATATAAGGAATACAACATGACAGTTAAGTTATTTTCACTTTTTACTTTAAGCGCCATCCTTACCATGACCTCTTCAGTTGCTGTCGCACAGAAAAATAAACAAGCGGAATTAGACAAAGCGTGTGAAGCGGCAAGACAGGTTGCACTAAAGCCGAGAAGAAAAGAAATATATAAAGAGTGTCGAGAGAAGTTTAAAAAAAGTGAGTCTGTTTGTAAAAAAGAAGCTAAAGCCTTCAATGGAAACCGTATAAATGGCGCACCTATGTTTTATGAATTACCGCCCTGTGAAAAAGCATTCGAATACCGTAAAAAGCAGACTCAGTAAATCATTTAGGCCTGGGTAATATGAACTCGCGACAATTTAGCGATAGTAAATTAGTAAATGGTTAAGCGGTAATATCAACAGAGCGTCCCTTTCTGTTTTCTGCATCATTTTTACTTTGATTTTCGCGAGCAGTTTCTTCTGTTTGCTTATTTGCCTCTTGACGCTGCTCTGCCCTTTGCTCTGCTTGTTGGATATCAACTTGCTGTCTTTGTTGCCTCAACACATCAGCGACTGCACTGCCACTATCAATTGATGAAACCATAAAAACCTCACTATTTAAGTTGTTTATGTATTCTGCTTTAATTATAGCAGTTAGTAGATATAGTTTAGCGATAACGTCAGTGAATTATTTGTTAGCTAAATAACTATGATTAAGCCGAATAAAAATATAAACAAGGGTACTTGGGAAAACCAATAAGAATAAATACTTTGCATAAAGCAATGGTATTAGTACGCTGGTGGCTAACAGCAGTGCAAACCCCGCTAGTTGACGCTTATGTTTTTTAGCAAAAGAAAAAGCCGCGACAAAATCTGCAACGACACCTAAATTTTCTAGGCGCGCAATAAAACAAGGTAACACGCCAATAATCATAGAAAGCAAGGCAAAACACCAAGCTAAAATAAAGTTAAAACAATAAAACTCAAAAGTCATATCCCCTTTCGCTTGTGCATTTATTTCAAAAACCTGCGCAAGAAATGAGTTTTGATCAACGTATAGGCTATACAAGGCAATAGCATCGGTAATCCAAATAAGAAAACAAAGCAACTGCACTACACAAACCAAACCTATATTGGCCAATAAACTTGTTAAATGATAGGTCTGTTGTTTCCCTTCACGATTAATTAATAGCGGGTGTAAAACTAAACTGACTAAGGAAATAAATAAAATGAAACCTGCGACAAAAGAAATATACATGGTATGTAATTCATAGTGAGCAAGGTAAAAATGGATAACTTGTGAAATGGCAAAAATAACCAAACTGGCAAAAAATACTAAGCCGAAACTGAGCATTTTATTCTGGATAATTGAAGACGCGAATTTAGCTTGTTGCACAAAGCTCACCAAGGTTTAAATGAAAACTCTATTGTAATAGAACAATAACGATGGGTTATTGATATAAGTTAAGACTTAGTATTATTAAACGCTTATCACACTATGTATTTATCTTCACTGTGACTTAAATTAACTTTATTTTGCTTAACTTGATTTAACCTTACTTAACTTTACTCAACCGAAGCGGATTTCATACCTCTTACACCAATTAGATTTCCGACAAGCATCACTGCTGCCCCAATAAGTAACGGTAATTCAAAAGCCTCATTGTAAAGCACTACGCCAATTATGCCGATTAAGGGTAATCGAAAGAAGTCTAAGGTAATAATTGTAGTCACTTCTGCAAATTGCATTGCTTTAGCCAAACAATAATGCGCAGATAAAGCACTCACGCCTATAACCCACAGCCAAAGCCACTGCTCTGGTTTAGGCCACACCCATGTCGACACAGATAACGCTAAGCCAATTGGCAATTGAATGAGACACATAAATAGTAAGATAGTTAACGGCGAATCAACTTTTGCTAAAGACTTGGTTGAGGTATGTGACAAGGCAAAACATACCGCAGAGCCTAATACCACCATAGCGGCACCATCAATGATTGCATAACCTGGTTGTACAATGATTAAAACACCAATGGTGCCCAAACAAATGGCTATTAGTTTATGTACGGTGACTTTTTCGTTAAGGAAGATACTTGCGATCAACAACGTCCAAATGGGTACTGTAAATTCAAGGGCAAACACTTCAGCCAGTGGTAAACTAGCGATACCGAAAAACCAGCCGTATTGGGCAAGAAAATGAAAAGTATTACGAAACAAGTGAAGCTTTAGGGCTTTTACTCGTTCATTTACAGGCTGGCTAAGTTGCGTCTTATTTATATATCGCGCTCTAAACAAATAAATAGCCGATAAAATAAGCAAGCCGATCGCACTTCGAATAGTTAAAGATTGCGCAATAGATAAGGCTTCAGTCAATTCACGAGCGCCCACAGCAAGAATACAAAATGAAGCTAAGGCTGCTGACATCCATAAAAAAAGTGCCATGTAATAACTCTGTGAATTAGCGATAGTGAACAAAGAGACAAAAGTGACTCTAAGAGTTTATTTTTAAGAATAACTTTAGTGATGTCTGCATAAACAATTTCAGTAAAACATTTAAGCGAAGCTTCACTAGTATATTGTAGTGGCCAACTAACTCAAGCCGCAGTTGATGCATCTATCACCCTTTGCTACTTAATGATGTACATCCCTTCACTCGCTGGCCGTGATAGTTGGAAGCCAAATTTTTCGTACAAGGCAGGTACATCAGCCATCAAGGTAATATAAGCACTTTCACCTGCTACAGTGTCTAGATACTTCATCACGCATCTCATGAGTAAATTGCCATAACCTTTTCTTTGATGGTCCGGTAATACAGCAACATCAACAATTTCAAAATTTAGTGCGCCGTCTCCTACTACCCTTGCCATTCCAACGACTTCTTGATTCACCATAACTTGCACACCGTAAAGACTATTAGGTAGTGCGACTTTTGCAGCTTGGTAATTTCTAGGCGTTAAGCCGGTTTCTTTACGTAGCTTAAGAAAGTCATCAACCGAAGCGACTTGCTCAACTATTTGATACATATAATTCTCACCAGAGATGATAACAAAAATCAAAGTTTATCATGTTGTTACTGACTACCCTATAAAAAAGGCACCAAGCAGGTACTTGCTTAAGTACTTACTTGGTGCCTTTGCTACTGATTAAACCTCAGAAAAGTGGGGCTACTTCTCCTTATTAGCTACCTTGGACTCAGTTGCCTTAAGTGCATTTTCATGCCAATACTGCCAATGCATATGATGGCTGCTTTCAACTAGATGTGCTGGCTGTAGGTAATCCTTGTAAGTATAACGATAAAATTGTCTTGGCTTTCTCGGGTTACTTTCTTCTTCCTGCGCAACATAGTTATTGTTATGGCCAATCAACCACTGCTTAAACTCTTCGCCGTATTTTTCACCTGACTCGTCAAGTAGCTTTTTATAGCCTTCAAAGAAATCTGTCTTTAAAAAGTGCGCCATTTTTCTGTATTCAGCTTGGTGGTTTTCATTCATAAACCGAACCGCTAAATAACCCCAACGATATACTCTATCAGTACCATCTTTATATTCAGTATTAAAAACATCAGAGAGTGTTGGCCACTTTTCAATATCAGTTTCATTGACTAATTTAAAAGTACGCGGGTTGTCATCCTCCTTAGAAATATACTCAGCAAGTCCCTCTGACCACCAAACCATGTTGCTAGGGAAATGATTAAAGGTATCGTATTTGACAAAACGTCCATCTAAGTAGTGAACAAATTCATGGTTTAAATTCCACACAGCAAATTCAGGTCTTACCCAAAAATGCTCAAAAGAATAGAAGGTAGCAATATTGTCAGGATCTTGCGTAGTCCCCTCTATATACATGCCGCCATTATCTGTATGGATATCAAAAATTAACTGACCGTATTTGTTATATTCTGCGTGGTTTTCAAATATAACCACACGAAGCCTGTCATTGAAATCATTGGCTACTGGTTTATTACCCGTTGCTAACACTTGATGGAAATTACTTTCCTGTGAGATCAATTGCTTACATGACTCATTTAACTGCGCATCTGTCATAGACTGGGTAAGTATATAAATTCTTTCTGAACAATCATGGTTAATAGGTAGCGCTTGCTCAATTGACGGTGCGATACAACGCCCAGCAAGAGTACCTTCTTCGCACGCAGATTTTCCGCGAAAGGTATTTACTACATACGGTATGCTAAATAATGTTTTGTTTTGCTCTGAAGTAGTCACGTCATTTTTACTGATAGCAGCCCAAACATCATTGTCTAAAGTATCCATTGAAGTTTCAAACTCCAAGGATAGTTTATCTTCGTCTAGCTTCTTTTTATCTTCAGCTGACCGCTTATAATATTCATTCCAATATTGCTTAGTATATAAGTTATAGTGCTGTGCTAACGCCCAAAGTGCATGCTGCTTAGGCCAATCATTACCTTGTACGGCATTATTAGGCGATGCAACAAATTGCGTTAATGCTTGTTGAACCTCCCCTGCTCCTTGAACAGCAAACGTAAAGGCATCCTTATTTTTTCTACTTGCTTCATAAGGTAAAATAGCGCCAGCACGTAATACTTCCCATAAAGCATAATCAACGGCTTTATCATCAATTGCTAGATCAGCGTTCGCGTATAATTTTATCAATTGACTCAATGGTTTAACGTGATCTGCTGTTAATGGCTGTAACGGCTCTAAAAAATACAAACGATAAAGGGCTACTGCGTAGTTCTCATGTAGGCGCGCTGTAGTTTCATTGACTTGATAAAAGCCCGGGATATTTTGTAATTGTAATAACGCTGTATTAACTGACGCTGCAGTTTGCTCAGGCCAATCCTTTTCTGGCCCAAAGCTACTATAAATACGCAAATAGAAACTTAATTTTTCTAAACTTTGATTATCTAGCTCACCTTTTAACGCCTCTTTAGACATTTGATCAGCAACCGCTTTTAATAACCCCGTTTGGTAATGGTCGAAATCTTGACTCCACAAACTATCAGCATCCGTTGCAAGTATTTTAGCGACCATTGGATCAATTTGGTTTTGCGACACAGTAATTGTAGGCTGTAGCGCCTCATTATTTAAAGAGTTGTTACTACATGCAGAAACGACAGATGCAATAGCGATAGCGGCAACAGACATTGAAAATTTATTCATAACGGAATCTATATTGTTTAAGTGTGCCAGCATTATTGCATACAATATATCCATAACACAGTCCCTATTAAGCAAAAAGTTGACACGTTTTTACTTCCCGAAAAATTGTTAGTTCATAAAAGTATTCAAAACCAATAAAATAAAATCTATTCAACGAGCTTTTCAACAATGCACCGCCACGGTATATTGACTAAAGAAATTCCAAATAATCAACAAGGTCACTAAATGTTTAAATCGCAATGCGCTTCTTGTGATCATATAGTTAAAGCGAATATTAGAAGCTGTCCAATGTGCAATGGAGCCATGAAGCTGATACAAAAAGATAGCGAAAAAAAATGTCCTCGGTGTGCTATCGCTTTGGAAGTTCACCAATACCGTCGTTTTGAGTTAGACAAGTGTAATCAATGTGAAGGTTTATGGTTACAACCAGAAGAGTTCTCGGTACTAACCTCAGAATTTGATGTCTATCGTGATGATGACAGCAATCCACAATATTTACGTCCTGGTTTACCAAACGCTGAAAATTATCTTCCCTGTGCAAATTGTCAAAAAATGATGTCACGTCGAAACTTCAAATCAATTTCAGGGGTATTGATTGATTCTTGTCTGCATTGTGGTGTTTGGCTCGATAAAGGTGAACTACAAAGTATTAGAAACTTTATAGCCAGTGGTGGGTTAGATAAATCTCAGGACATTAAACTGATGAAACATGAGCTGCAGATGGAAGCGTTAGATGACAGGATTTCGGATTTAGAACTAATGAATAAATTGCTTAACAAATATAACCCTAAGCGAATATTTTTCAGCGGTTTTTAGCTTACCGTTTTTATAATATATAGCCGCTATCTAGCGGCTTTTTATTTAGCTCAATACCCTATAGCGCGTACCATTCAATAGCTAACTTTATCAGCGGTTGCTTATCAGTTTGAAAAAGACTGATTAATTAGCAAATTAAACAAATTTTGGTGTTTTTCACAGCTTTGATTTTACAATAAATCACAACTCATTGAATTATAGTTATTTATTTCGTGGCACAGTTCCTGCCTTTATCGTGGTGATTATATAATAATAAAGACTTTATAAAGGAATAACATGACTGAATCTGTATTAACTAGTAAATCTGGTGAAACGTTTAACACCCATAAATTTTTAAGCAATAGTGCACAAGCTTGGTTTTTAATTGCTGTAGTTGGGCAATGGATATTCGCCATATACGTTGCTTCATTTTATGGTGGTGCGACATTATCAGGCGACATAGCACACTGGAATAAAGTAATGCCACATGGTTACGTTGCAGGTGACTTAATCGGTAATATTGCCGTTGGCATGCACCTACTACTAGCATTAGTTGTACTTGTGGGAGGGCCTTTACAACTTATTCCTCAAGTTAGGAGTAAGGCGCCAAAGTTTCATCGAGTTAATGGTAGGGTATATATTTTAACTGCCATGATAC
>Ga0105348_1001317_pt1 | contig 16877 bp, 8 predicted proteins | sample EN8Hudsemesocosm_2_FD_83504 | JGI IMG/M metagenome (GOLD analysis project Ga0105348, IMG submission 83504) | Methane-oxidizing microbial communities from mesocosms in the Hudson Canyon - EN8C Hudson Canyon | ecosystem: Environmental > Aquatic > Marine > Cold seeps | place: Hudson Canyon... | reverse complement strand
CTATCACAACATCGGCACCTAATGCTTTTAACGCTTGGGTATGGCCGCTGTTGCGAACAATGTTAATGGTTTTAAAACCAAATTCTTTGCTCATGCGAATGACGTTTTTTCCCAAAGCCGACCCGGCGGCGCTTTGCAGCAACCAACCACCGGTGCGCACCTTAAGCACCTCTTTCACCATGATATAGGCCGACAACGGATTAACAATAAACATGGCAGCTTGTTCATCGCTGAGTGCATTGGGCACTGCAATGGCTTTTTTGGCCTCGACCAGTGTGTATTCTTGCCAGGCGCCATTTGGCGGACCCGCCGGCACGGCGACTCTTTTTCCTTTAAGTCGCTTTGCTAAAAAACCGGAACCGCAAGCGTCTACAATGCCAACCCCCTCCCCGCCCAGTGCGTAGGGCAGTTTTGGGTAGGGCTGTTGGCGCGCGGGGTCAAAACAAACCACTTCTTGGTTGAAGTTCCATATAATGCGCTGCAAGGCTGCTTCGTAATCACCGCGTATGAAATTGAAATCAGATGGATTAACCGAGCTTAGTAACATGCGCACCCTCACTTGGCCTGGGCCAGGTTCTGGTTTTTTTACATCAACAACTTTTACGTTATCAAAGTTTTGTGTGAATTGTTCTACTTGCACTGACTTCATGTTATTCGCTCCATATATTCTGCTGCCATTCAATAGTACGATGGTACTTTGGTGAGGTTCGATGTCTGCCAATAAGGGGCTAAATATCGACTATATCAATTTTTAGTCCAATTAATTATTTGTGGCCATCCACAGTTTTACTTTTTAAAAGATAACAAAAGATCCTGCCACTACTGCCACTGGAGATAAAAAAACTGTGTGATTTATAATATACGAGGGTTCTTTATAATAGTGCCATGCCAGCCAATAAGGGGTTAGATCTCGCCTACATCAATTTTTCGTCCAAATAACATTTTGTGACTGTAGTGGCACACTGAATTTGGTCACCTAATATGAGATGTTAGAATGCCCTCCATTCATTACGGTGATAACATGACAAAGAAAACAAGACCCAGGTTTAACCCTGAATTAAAAGTCGAATCAGCCCAATTAGTTTTAGGCCAAGGCTACTCCGTTCGAAAAGTAGGTGAAGCCATGGGTGTTGGCGTTTCAACCCTCGATAAATGGGTGAGAAAATTAAAGAGTGAGCGTGGTGGTGAATTAACTATTGGTAAGCCCATAACAGAAGAACAAAGGGAGATTTCCGCCCTAAAGAAACGAGTCAAACGACTAGAGATTGAAAAGGAAATACTAAAAAGGCTTCCGCTCTCTTAATGTCCGATAGCATGACGGATTAGGCTAGTTAATCGGCTTAAGGGGGGGGTATAAAACCACAGATTTATACTTGGCGTTTAGGATTTATCGCAACAACTTTAATTATTGGTTGAATCGTAAAGTAATAATTAGCCCTGAACGCGTTAAGCAGTTGGCTATGGTGAGGTATGCTCACAAACTCAGCAATAGTTCTTCGGGTGCTAGAACCGTGGCAACCATTTCGACAAATGAAGGCTTGCCTAGGAGTCGTTATGTGGCGCGTAAACGCATGCTGGACCTCAATTTTATGAGCTGTCAGTTATTAAAGCACCGCTATAAAAATACGGGCTGTGAACATAATTTGGCCCCGAACCACCTTAATCGTGAGTTTAAAGTAGATCAGCCAAATCAAGTTTGGTGTGGTGATGTACACTATATTTAAACGGGTAAACGCTGGGCTTACTTAGCCGTGGCCATGGATTTATACGCGAGACAGGTGGTTGGCTGGAGCATGTATAATTGAGCTGATAACGAAAGCCTTTCGATTGTCCTTTGAGGCCCGTGGTAAGCCAGATAATTTGATGTATCACTCAGACCAGGGCTGTCATTATACCAGTTTGATATTCAGGCAAACGCTTTGGGGCATTCAAATAAAGCAGAGTATGAGCCGGTGCGGAAACTGCTGGGATACTCAGCTAAATATGCTTATGACATCACATCGATTTGACCCGTGCTGGGATTGGCTAATATGCCTTCGCGTTGACCTGTCGACCGGTGTTGGTGTTGGTGTTGGTGTTGGTGTTGGTGTCCCCGAGTGTTACCGGGCCCAGCGTCTGCGACCTAATAGGAGCTTTGTTCTGCACCGTGAGTCTTCTGTCCTGCGAATGGGGTTGGCAATACATCACATCATTGCAGGGTGGAAGTTTCTGATGAATAACAACCATAGGATATGTCGCTAAATTAAAGTCCTTAGTATCATAGATAACTAACAGCATCTCAAATTACTTTTTTCAATCCCAATAGGTGATAGGCCATCGTTATAGCTATGCCTGCGTTTCGGTTTATAAAAAATTCAATAAAATTAAACACATCAGACCTGTCTTTGGCCCTTGTTATATATTTTATTTAGTTCTTTCGCCTTTGAGCAAAGAAAAGAGGCCTCAGTTACCGCATTGTCATGGCAGTTACCTCGGCGACTCATGCTTATCTCAAGGGTATGAACAGCAACAAACTTGCGCCAGTAATTACTGGTATATTGCACGAGCTGATCTGAATGAATCTATTCGGTTGGGACTTTGTTAGCTGGTAATAATGTCAAACACATTTATGATTATTCACCGAGCCAGATAAGAGTTGATTGTCATAATAAATAGCATGACAATTTATCTAAGGCATTGGGGTTTAAATTTATTTCAAAAAGGACTGAACCCTGAGATTCAGTCAAAAGTGGGTAAAACAACAAAAACGTCAAGCCCTGTATGGCCCCATTCAGGTATTTTAACTATCGACCACTGCGCCGCAGCGCCGAGGTAGAGAAATGTTTGCGTTTCATTTTCATATCAAAATCAAAAGGAGTCTTCTCTTCACCGTGTAAATTTGCCTGGTAACGACCAGAGAAAAGATCATAACTAGTCGTGGAGGCATACCATGGCGTGTTGGCATTCACAAATTGCATGCTGTGGCCCTCCGACAGCCGCCACATTTGGCCGCGCTCGTCATAGTGATCGGCCACCGCCACCTGCCATGAATCTTCATCGACAAATAAATCCCGTTTGGCATAGATGTGGCGCGCACCTTCTTTAAGAGTGCCCTGCACATGCCACACTCGGTGTAATTCGTAACGAGCATAATCCTGATTGATGTGCCCTGGGGCCACTATATCTGCGTACTTGCTATTTTGATCAATTATTTTGTAAGAATTGTAAGGAATGTATATTTCCTTTTTGCCCACCAGCTTCCAGTCAAAGCGGTCCGGAGAGCCATTATACATGTCCACCTGATCCAGAGTGACGATACCTTCATGGATAGGCGCATCGTAAGCCACCTGAGGGGCGCGACGCACTCGACGCTGTCCGGCATTGTATATCCAGGCTTTTCTTGGTTGACTGACCTGGTCAATTGTTTCATGTATCAGGCCCAAATCTCCGGTTAAGCGCGCTGGGGACTTGATATAATCAAGAGCATAAAAATTAATATTTTTGTCTTTTTCAGGATGAACCCCCCCAGGCAAAGAGGCCGGGAAGGCAAACTTAGTGCTTGATTTCGTGGTGGTGAAAGAGCCGTCCGGTTCCACAATTACAGACGCGCTAGATAGATGTGAATTGCCGCCGCGATAGCGGGTTTGGTGATTCCAAATTACTTCCACCCCGCTGTTAGGAATGGCAAAAGGAATGTTGCTATCAAACTGTTTAAGGCCGTTGCCGCCAGCCACTAACTGAGCTTGAGTGGCATTTCTTTTGGCATTGGCCAAAACTTCTTTTGGCACGTTGGCGGTTCTATGACTTGGATAAATGACCATCTTGTAGCTATTTGGGTATTTGGCAAACATGGCCAGTTGACCGGGGGTTAAATGCTGTTTGTGTTGCGCCAGGTTGTTCTGGTCTATGACAAATAACGGAGCTTCATGGGCATAAATATCCTCATAAGGATTGGCCTGTTTATCTTGCGCTAAGCCTCCCTTATAAGCAGGGATAGATCCTGCTTCATTTCCCTGTTTAATCGCTCCTATGGGAGTTAGATTTTTTCCTAATTGTGACGCTTGTTGTTCGCTTACTTTCGCCAATGACCACTGACATAAGCTTAGCAGCAGTAAAGTGGAAATTGAGTATGATATAAATTTCATAGTATAAGTCCTGTAAATAATTGCTTTTTAGTTAAGCAGTTATTGATAATAGCGTGTGAATTAAAACTGCATGGCCATAGAGAAGGATGCATTGTCGCGGTCACTTGTACGGTCGTTGCTACCGCCACTTAAACGGTTGTACGTAATAGCCCCGCTGTATCGATTTTTGTAATCCAAGTTTAGGGTAAGCCCTAGGCGTTTATTGCCTTCGTTAAAAGCGCTGTTACTCATCGGGGCCACCCCTTCCACGTCATGGCTAATAAATAGCTCAGGGATAAAGCTCACCCCTGAAAATACATTACTGTACTGCGCGCTCACTAAGACTCGGTAGCCCCAAGAATTTTGGCTAACTGTGTGGCTGACGGCAGTGTTTGACCCTTCATATTTTTCAATAGCGCCACTACTATCATCCAGGCCATGAACATGGGTAAGACCTGCCTCGGCTACAACAGTAATGCTGTCGGAGTTTAATGCATAGTCAACGGTTTTAATGGCCGTTAATTGCAGCTGCGAGACATCAAATAATCGAAAACCATCAAAGGTGTCACCGTCACTGTGGTCATTGGCTTGCTTAACATAAAACTGTTGCTCATTTGTGCCGTTGGCTGTCAGGTAGGCTTTTGCCGCTTCAATATCACCATTGGTGCCGGCTAACGCGGTGGCGGCTATGGTGCCTTCACCCAACAGATTACTGGTGCCATAAAGGTAAGGATTGTAACTCATCGGTACACCTTTTTGATGACTCACTTCACCGGATACCGACATGGTGGCCACATTGGTACTAAGACTCAGCCCGGAAAGTTGCATGTCCTCTGGATAACTCAGCTGAAAGCTGCCGGCGCCAGAGTTTGCATAAACCGTTGCCAGCACTGCCGCTTGGGTTGCTTGCTCTTGAGTGACAAGGTCCGCGTTAATGGCAGGGGTAAGTTCGGCAAACTTAGCGCCCACCACCGCCAGCTCATTGACAGTACCCGAGGTATTGCGAACCCCCGGGGCACGGCTATGAATATTCATGGCGTAAAAAGAAAATTCGGTATCCAGTGCCTCCGACAAATAGCGAAACGCCACCCCAAACTGTCCATCACTTTCGGGACGTTGTACAAAACTATCATTGCGCTTTAAAACAGCGGCGGGTAGGTTATTGGCCGCGTCCCCAGCAAAGGTTTCTAGCCCATCACAGCCGGAACCAGCCACATCACTACTGCTAAAATAGGTGCCGCAGCCTGGCAGAACGGTTTCATGGAATTCCAATTGGTAAAATACTTCGGCACTTAAATTATCGCTAATACCCATGCTTGCAAACGCCATATTAACCGGGATGGCCGCGTCTTTTAATCTGGCGCCGGGGCGAGCGAGAGAATTAGTATCATAAGGGTTGATGACGTTTAAGCCCCCGGCAATAAAGGTACTGTCACCCCAGCTCACCACCTGTTTTCCCAGGCGCACATCCAGAAGCATATCTAAAATGTCAAACTCGCCATAGGCATAGGCATCCATGACTCTGGAACCTGAAAACTTGGATAGCTCATGATAGTTTGAGTCATCCAAATTCTTGTCATTTTCAAGAGCAGCGTCATACCAGTACTTGGCACTTGCTACGACACCAAAATTTTCATAACGAATTTTTAAGTCGTTGCTGCCATTAAAGGCTTGTGAGAACGCATCTTTTTTTTGGTAATTTTTATTGCCATTATCTATGTTGTGATCACTTAGCAGTTTTTCATCCGGCTTTTCCAAACGCCAACTGGAGCCCATGGACAGCTGGCTATTTAACCTAGCCTCAACCCCTTTCACGTCAAACTCCAAAGCCTGGATCGGGCTGGACAATAGCAGGGGCATGCCAAGCAACAGGCATACTGGCTTGATCGCCAAGTTTTTTTCTTGTTTTAATAACATGTTTGTTACCTCTTATTATTTTTTTTGATGTTTTTGTGTAGCGGCCCAGGCTAATTTAGGCCGCTACAGGGTTGAACGCCTAACGTTTCTAGTCACGCCATTGGTAGCCGTTGTACCATTGGCGAATGGTTTTTTTATCGAGTTTTCCGGTGGCGGTATGGGCCAGTTCGTCCACAAATACCACCTCAGTGGGCACCCACCAGGTGGCCACCTTCCCATGGTAAAATTTAAGAATGTCTTCGGCGGTAAGCCCGCTATCTGGTTTTCTTACCACCACTAATAACGGGCGCTCGGTCCATTTTTCATGGGCAACACCAATCACCGCGGCTTCCGCCACAGCTGGGTGAGTCATGGCCAAATTCTCCAACTCAATGCTGGATATCCATTCACCACCTGACTTAATAATATCCTTGGTGCGATCGGTAATTTGCATGCGGGACTCTTTATCCATGTAGGCCACATCGCCGGTTTCAAACCAGCCATCTTGAGTAACCCCCCCTTGCTGTTTATGGTAACCAGCGGTCACAAACGGCCCTCTCACCTGCACCGCACCAGAGCTGTTACCATCCCACGACAATTCGCCACCGTGTTCATCAACAATTCTTAAGTCAACGCCATAAATGGGACGACCCTGGCGCAACAGCTTTTGGTTAAATTCGTCTTCGGGCATATCACGATCCTTGGGGGACATTTTATTGTAGGTACCCAGTGGACTCATTTCAGTCATGCCCCAGGCATGTTCAGTTTCTACACCGTGTTTTTCGTAGAGGGCTTTGAAAATAGGCAGCGGACAGGCAGCACCACCCACAGTGACGCGTTTTAAGCTGTCAATTGATTTTCCACTGTCTTCAAGGTAATCAAGCAGCGCCAACCATACCGTAGGCACTCCGGCAGACATGGTAATTTTTTCCTGGTTAATTAAAGAGGTTAATATTTCCCCGTCAGCCATTTTTGGGCCTGGCATAACCAACTTGGCACCTGTCATGAGGGCCGAATAAACTATGCCCCAGCCGTTAACATGAAACATGGGCACGATGGGCATCAACACGTCGTTTCTGGAAAAACCAAGTGCATCCGGCAGGCTACTGGCATAACTATGTAAGACAGTGGAGCGATGACTGTAGACCACCCCTTTTGGATTACCTGTGGTACCTGAGGTGTAGCACAATGCCGATGCGTCATTTTCATTCAGTTCAGGCCAGCCAAACTCATTACTCTTATCAACAATGAGGCTCTCGTAACAATAGACATTGCGCAGTGCGGTTCTAGGCATCTCTTTTTCAGAGGTCAACACAATAAATGCCTTCACCTTGGGAATTTTTTCCTTAAGCGCTTCAATTTTAGTGACAAACAAAGGGTCAACAAACAGGTATTGGTCTTCGGCGTGTGCAACTATATACTCTATTTGCTCATCAAATAAACGCGGATTGATGGTGTGACACACCATTCCCGAACAGGAAATTGCATAATAAAGTTCAAGGTGTCGGTAATCGTTCCAGGCCATAGTGCCAATCACATCCCCTGGCTTGGCACCCAATTCAACCAAGGCATTAGCAAGCTGGCCCACGCGCTGGAAGGCCTCATTATAGGTATAGCGGTGCTGGGGATTATCTGCCGTCACCGATACAATTTCCTGGTTAGGATAATTTTTCTTGGCAAATTTCATAACAGACGTGATCGTCAGCGCCTGGTCCATCATGGTTGATAACATTGTTTTTCTCATAAATTAAATATTTATTTAAAGCCGTCCATTCGATAAGGCTGCAATATTTTTAAATGGCGGCTAATAACTCTTACTTAATCACTTTGCTATGTGAGCAAGGGCAACACCCTGTCAAGTGCAGACAACTTTCCCCATGATATGGTGTCGTCATTTGCAGCCATTTAAAATGGCAATAACTGGGTTGGATTAGTTTCAGCTTTCTACCAGAAAGCTAGACTTGGCCCAATAGAATGGGTGACGTTTTTATGCAGATTGGTTCTACAAATTTTATTTTTATTGTTATTTCGTTCATTACTTCCCTCCTGACGGTTATGGTCATTTGCTAATAATTTATTGGCGCGAACTGCTTTTTTATCTCACTGATGTTGTGACCTGCTGGCTTCAGACAATACAGGTATTGAGTACTTATTGAGGATTACAGGGTATCGATTACAGGCGAACATTTCTTATGGAAAGGGCCATAAGAATATTGAATATTGACCATCAACTGGAAAATGGGCTGCCGTTTTCTTGTCAAATCGTCCTGTCTGGCATAGCAAAAAGGCTACAATGGCGGGATTAGGGGAAATATATGCCATACTGCTAGTTGGTATATGAACTGTGAAGTGATACGGGTGTGTACATGTTAAAAGATAATAATAGTGACAATAAAGACAATAAAGACAATAAAGACAATAAAGACAATGAACTCAACCTAGCGTTTGATGATGTTAATCGTTATCAAATAAAATCCAGCATGACTGCTATTCGACATGACAGCGACGACTTCGATGGGGATGAGTTTCTGTGTCAACTACAGCCCGGAATTTTATTGAGGGTGGTGGATTTCTCGGTGCGCGTTCAAGGACAAGCTGTGATTCGTCGGCAGTCTGCTATTCCCGCACACACCCTGACGCTGAGTTTTAAGTTGGCCGGTGAAAACATCGTCTCGCTGGCTGATGACAATAGCGACGCGGTAAAGGCCAAGCAGGAGGAAAGAGGCATAGATTTCATTGCCATGCGTGAGCGCAGTCTGTGGGTGAGCTATGGTAAGGATGCGGTGATGATGGTTGACGAGTCTCACCATCAGGAAAAATACCTGTTGGTGCAATTGATGTGTGACCCCAAAGTGTTATGCAAGCCACCGTTTGATTTACACCATGATCAGTTGCCCGATTGCATCGCCAGCGTGCTTGAAGGTCAAAATTATATGATAGCCGACTTTACCCTAAGCGATGAGCTGATGCAGGCCTTGTACATATTGTTAAAAAGCGACACCTCTGACCCTTTCTGTCGGGCTTTTCTGCAAGCAAAAACCGTTGAGCTCATGTGTTTGGCGCTGCGTAATGTTACACATCAAGAGCGTCAGCAGGAACAAAACCATATCTCAGAGAAAGAGCGTGAACAGATGTCCAAGGCTGGGCAGTTACTGGCGCAGAATTTGCGTTCTCCTCCGACTCAGGAGGCGCTGGTACAAACTCTGGGCATAGGAAAAAGCCGCTTAAAGCGCTGTTTTAAGGCACTTTATGGTTGCTCCATTACAGACTATATTTTGCATGCCCGTGTGCAACATGCACGCCAGTTGCTGACCCAGGGACGGCTTAACGTCACTCAGGTGGCCATGGAAGTGGGTTATGAACATGTGGGCAACTTTACCACCATGTTTAAACGCCAACTGGGTATCACCCCAAAGGCGTTTCAACTTATGAACACCGGCCAGGCTAACCGTTAGTTTTTTCACTCCGTCCCCATAATCCTTCCACCACGCCTGAGCCACAGGCTGTTGGTTTACCCTAGTATGGCAATGGAAATAAAACCCTATTTCAAGTGGTATGTCCAAAGTCATAGTTTTTATGGCTCTAACCAAAAGAAATGCACTTCTGTTAACGATAATCTAGACACCTAACGTACCTACTGAGGCTTCGTTTAGCTTTGGTTCTGGCTAGGCCAACATAGCTGCAGCGCTCTTTATCCAAATAGTAATAAAAATAGTAATAAAAATAGTAATCATAAAATATTATTAACCTGCGGGAGAAAGTCGATGAGCAAGTTAAATAGAGTAAGCGCAATAAGTGAGACTGCACAGGGTAAAGTAAAAATAGCCAGTGCTTTTTGTGATGACGCACTGGGCAAGGCTGACGCAGTAGAAATTGCCTTGCGCATAAGTCGGGGTGAAATATCGCCTAAGGAAGCGGTGGATGCCGCCATCAAACGCGCCAATAAAGTAAACCCGATCATCAATGCCATAGTGACTGATAGATTTGATCAAGCCCGCCAGCAGTCACTATCTGCTGGCACTGGGGTTTTTTCAGGGGTACCAACTTTTATCAAGGATAACGAAGATGTTAGTGGCATGCCCACTCGCCACGGGTCCCGAGCCACCTCCACAGCCTCGGTGAGTGAGTCATCGCCTTTTGTAAAACAACTGGAGTCAACCGGGCTGATTACCTTGGGCAAAAGTACATTGCCTGAGTTTGGTCTCACCTGCACCACTGAACCCCAGCTCACCGGAGCCAGCGCTAACCCCTGGAATACAAGTTACTCAACTGGAGGGTCATCCGGCGGTGCGGCGGCACTGGTAGCAGCCGGGGTGGTACCCATAGCACACGCCAACGACGGTGGTGGCTCTACTCGCATACCAGCTGCCTGTTGCGGCCTGATTGGGTTAAAACCCTCACGGGGGAGGCTATTGGCTATGCCAGGGACAGAAAAACTGCCCATTAATATTACCAACCAAGGGGTGGTGACTCGCTCGGTGCGAGACACCGCGGCTTTTTACGCCGCCACCGAACAGCATTATCGAAACCCCGCCCTACCCGCCATTGGATTGGTGAAGCACCCGGGAAAAAAAAGTTTAAAGATGGGGGTGTATGTTAATCGCGCTAACGGCACCGCGGTTGATTTGGATTGTGCAACGGCCGCCCTTGATGCAGCTAAACTCTGTGAGCAATTAGGCCATAAGGTGGAACTTATTGAGTGCCCTTTCCCTCAACAGTTTGTGGAAGACTTCAGTAACTTCTGGTATGCAATAGTATTTGCCACCCACAGGCTTGGTAAGAAAATCCATGGGGATGAATTTCAGAATGACAAAATGGAAAACTTCAACAAGCAGTCTTCCAATCGTTTTATTAGAAACATGTGGCGCCTGCCTTTTTTAATTCACCGAATTCGTAAATTTCAACACTACTACGAAAATGTATTTAAGCAGTATGACATTTTAATCAGCCCTACCAACGGTATCACCACCCCGAAACTTGGATATTTTGGGCCCGATATTCCCTATGAACTGTCCCGTGAGCGAGTTGTTGAATATGCGTACACAACCCAATTTCAAAATGCATCCGGCGCACCAGCTATCTCCTTGCCTATGGGAATGAGTTCTATGGGTCTACCTGTAGGGGTACAGTTTGCCTCGGCTACTGGAGGCGAGCGTTTGTTATTGGAATTGGCGCTGGCGTTGGAAGAGGCGCAAGCCTGGCAGAGCTTAGCGAACCACTAAAGGTAACGGTAACGGTTGATTCTAGTTAGCATTGATGCATTTAATTCAGAACTACCATGTCGATATTTGACGGGATTCAGCCAGAAAATTAGAACAATATCTTCTAATTTTTTTGTAAGACTGAATGCCAACGCGGCTAATATTTGGACAACAACTTTCTATGTTCTTGTATAATACAACATCAATCGTGATAAGTTATTACCAAGGTCGTTGGACAGATAATGGTTTTGGAGTGCAGAGTCCCAAGCAACCCAGTTTGTTTTGAACCAATATTATAAACGTCTTGCGTTGTCTAAAAACAAGCCTGTCTATTCTCCAATTGAATTAAGGAGGTACGTTGTTATGAAGAAGAAATTATTCAGTAAGTTACCTATGCTACCTCGCCTTTCTGTACGTACATTGAATATCGATCTGATAACTCATCTTCACTGCCGATATTTTAAAGTCAATTGAGTAACGCCACGTTTTACGCGGATTATTATACCTTGGCATATCTACACCTCTAAGTTATCTAGAGGTATCCATTAAATCGGGAGTAGTGAGCATTTTGAATAGTGATAACTTTAAAAATAAAAACTTGGTTATGGATGTGGCTATTTCATTGCCCACAACACGTGTGATCAAATCACTAAAAGCAAAGTACGTTACTGTTCATTTAACCAGAAAATACGACTCAGAATGTTTGTATTGTACGACTTAAAGTAACAGCAAGGCATGAATTCTTGAAGTTGGATATCTTTCAAGGTATGAGTATGTTCAATGATTAGAAACTCAATCTCAATGTGGTTGCAATAATGAACGATCATATTCAGCGATTCCTGGTATACCACCCAAGTAATTGTTGTATTTGATTAGATCCATTTTTTTATCTAATTTTAAAAGGGGATAAATATGAAGCAGGTTACCGATGGTTTTTATGTACCTTGTAGTTATGTTGCCATTCTTTCCGCACTTGCTGAGCAACACAACATTGATATGCAGCCAATATTGGTCCAGTATACTTTGTCCTTAAAAAAGATAAATACGCCAGGTGCGGTGATGACCGCTAAGCAATACTGCAAAATACTTATGGTTACTGACAGGATAGTTCAAGATAAATCTATACAGGAATTTTGGTTTAGTTTTGCCCATCAGCTCGACATCCCGTCCTACGGCTTGCTTGGCCAAGCTCTGCAAAGCAGTGAAAACTTTAAAGATGGGATTAAATTATTGGTAAAATATTATCAGCTGTTAAGTTGCTGTTCCGAATTAACTTACTATTACCAAGACGGTTTTTTAACCTTGAATATTCATTCTCAAGGTGAGGCGGAATCAAGAGAAAGTATTATTAGATCTGAAATTCTGATCACCGTCATAATAAATGCTATGAGCGCACTACTACCTGATAACGGAGAAAAATTTAGAGTTGAGCTTAACTACAAAAAACCTGATTACCATACGCTATACCTAAAGAATGTAAATAGGAACTGTATTTTCTCTGCCCCACAATTAAGAATACTGATCCCTGATCAGTATTTAAAGCAGTCATGCCCGCATGCAAATCCGGTAATGCTCAATATAATAACTCAGCAGCTTGATCAGGCTTTAATTTCGCTGCTAGGGTCAAATACAATCACTGATAAGGTAACAACGTTAATCGCTTCCATACCCGGGGATTTTCTTACTTTGGAGAATGTTGCTCAGCAAATAGGTATCAGTTCACGTACGTTAAGTCGACAATTAAAAGACAACAACACGACATATCAGGCGTTAGTGAATAAAATAAAATGTCAACAAGCCCGTAACTTACTCCAGTCGACAAGTTTGTCAATTGAACAAATAGCAACGCAGATGGGCTTTAGCGAATATACCAATTTTCGCCGCGCCTTTATCGGCTGGACGGGCATGACGCCCTCGAAATTCCGTAAGCAATCTACCGAGCATGTTATAGATCCACAGACTCATTGTATCTATAATTATCCCTGTCACCCAACGCTAACTTTGGTGCACCTAGCTTAGAAAACAGAGAAGTTGAAATTGTAATTACCCCCTCTTTTAATACCCTTGGGTTCTACCAGCCACATCAACTTTAAGAAAATAAAAAGCGATGTGGTTATGACTGGAATAATGTATTTGTAATCTCCCCCGAAAATTAGTAGAAGTTAAAAGTAGAGAATCCTCCTAAACTGAACCAAAGTAATTCTTTATAAAAACATCAAGATATTCAGACAGCCAGATTATGTCGATCCGCAAGCAAAACAAAGCCGGTACGGCGGTCCAAGATCTATGCCGAGAGCACGGCATGAGCCCCGCCAGCTTCTACAAGTGGCGCGTTAAATTTGGCGGCATGGACGCCTCACTTATGAAGCGAATGAAGGAACTTGAAGACGAAAACCGCCGCCTTAAGAAGATGTACTTGGACGAAAAGCTCATTGCTTAGATCGCTAGGGAGATCATCGAAAAAAAGTTGTAAAGCCAGCTCGGCGACGAGAACTGGCTAAGAAGGTGCAATCAGAATACGCCATCAGTGTTCGATTGGCCTGTAGCGCACTGTCGATCAGTGCCACTTACTACGTTTATCAAGCTAAGCTATCGGATGAAAATGCAGAGATAGCCGATTGGTTGCTGCGCCTTACCACTGCGCATAAGCGCTGGGGTTTTGCCCTGTGCTTTCTGTACCTGCGCAATACGAATAAATTCAAGTGAAATCACAAACGGGTATATCGCATCTACCGTGATGCTAGAATTGAATATACGCATTAAGCCACGAATCAGAATCAAATGTGACAAGCCAGAAGCGCTAAGTGTGCCTTCGATGATTAATCAAGTTTGGACCATGGACTTTATGAGTAACTCACTCAAAGATGGCCACTGATTGCGTACGTTTAATGTGATTGGTGATTTTAATCGCGAATGCTTGGCCATTGATGTGGATTTTTCATTGCCTACAAAACGTGTGATTCGGTCACTGGAGAAATTATTGAATGTTGTGGTAAGCCTAGTGCGTTACGTTGTGATAATGGCCCTGAATATATCAGTCAGGAGCTGGTTGACTGGACAAACAATCTGCAAATTACCTTGCAATACATTCAGCCCGGTAAGCCAACCCAGAATGCTTATGTTGAGCGATTTAATGGGACAGCAAGGCGTGAATGGCTTGAGCTAAATGTTTTTGAAGATATCGAGCATGCCCAATTATTGGCACACAATGGCAATGAACTTACAATAATGAACGCCCTCATTCAGCAATTGGTGGCATACCGACCAGGCAATTACTGTAGTAGCATTACCCTCCATTTTTAACTGGCATTAAAAAAGGGGGAATTACAAATTTTGCCTCACACCCTATGCCCACCAATAGGATGTTTGGCCATTTTTCCTAATATTCCAGCACCTACAATTTAGTTTATTGTAAGTATGCCGAACTCATAACCTAGAAATACGTTTAGAGCTTGCGCTTCATTGTCTTGTCTATATGAAAAATCAAGGCCATATTTAAATGGGGTGCGACCTATCGTCCTACTATAACCTATAGAAAATACAACTGAGTCTTCAATTAGTGCATCCTTTTCCTCACCTGTAGAATATTTTTCTTCTTCGACAATCGCGTTTCCTAAGTCAAGAAATCCAATATTCAGACTGTGTGAGCCGCTACTTATCGGTCTTGAAAGCTGTAGATACACGGGTCCATAAGAGTCAAAATTACTATCATTATCGTCTAAGTACCCGCTAGTACCAAAGAAGTACTTGACGCCAATCAACCCGCTTATTGAAAAATTATTTGTACGCTGTTTAATTTTCCAAAGATCAGAAGGAGCTGTAAGGCTTGTTAATATTTGCTTAGCGAATTCATCACTAGGGGACTCAGCAGCAATTGCCAGTGTTTCAAGGTATCGTTCATAACGTAGTTGCTCTTTAGTAGAAAGACTTTTTCTAATTATTGCGACCGCACTGGTATAGTCTTCAAGTTGAATATATTCATGAATTTTAAATAGATTACCAAATCTTATTATCCCCTTTCGGTATTTTGTTTTAATTTGGATGGAATGAGTATCGTTTGATATTAAGGTGATTCGTATTTTTGCTTTTTCATATTTGATATTTAAAGGGCTAGTATCATCCCTAGCAGATAGTTTCCCTACCTCTCTTTTTACGGCAGTACGATATTTGACAGCTTCACTTAAATTATTGAATAACTGTTCAGTTACCTGTTCATAAACTGTTTTATCCTCGTTGACAGATAGCTCCATAAACAAGGTGTACACACTGTCTAATTTTGACACTTCGGCCTTGTAACCACTAAGTTCGGCTTCGGAAATGTACTCAAAACCATTCATTTTTGAATTAAATTTGGTGCCAAGGTATTCTTTTGCATATCGTCTTTTAAGAATGCAGTAAGGTGCGTTTTCTAAATCAGCTAAAAAAGCCTTCTTATACACACCAAAGGACTTGCTAAAAATGTCGTCATCATTGTTAATTGAGCAGGTTGAGTCTAGGAAGTATTTATTTAAACTCGGTTCGCAAGTAGCATTAAATACCGTCGCCAGGCTCCAATCCTGGAAGCTCTCAGAAAAGCTATTTCTGGCGATATCAAAAAAAGCACCTGGCAGTCCTGATGATGCAATAGGACTAATCCCGTCAACGCCTATTAATGCAGCTTTGGCTTCATCATTGAATTCAATTTTTTCTGGATCGCAATTCAAGTAGTGAAACGCTGGGTTGTCTATGGATAGAGTGTTCTCTTCACCACCAAATCCAAGCAATGAATGGGCCTGCATACTTACCATCAATGCCAACAAGATAAAGGGTGTAGTTGTTATCTTCATTTTTAACCTCCTTAAGTGTATTCAAATATTCCATGAAAATATATCTCAACTAATATTTACTAATTTTTCATATATCTTATTCTAAAATCACTATTAACTAACTTTAAGACATCGTTAAATTTTCGTTTTCGCCACCGAACCATTTTTTACCTAGCTAAATTTAAGTTCGTGAATCCATAAGATTTCCGATATGGATAGGTTAAGGTAACAATGTTATTTATTCTGCCTAAATTTCCGATTTTGGCGTGCTTTAACTCTTGTTAGATTTTTTCATGCTGATGATAGAATTCTTCTTGTTTGGATATAAAGTCTCGTATTCTTTCATATTCATCGTCGACATTTCACGCATTAAGGATACTTCCAAGACACAATCCCAGCTTCATTATTATTAGAGTAATATGGATTCCTATTTGGCTAATCAGGGCTGACTTTAAAGTCATGTAGCCAAATTAAATTATCATGTGTAGCCAATTGAACAATATCATTTAACTCTATTATCTTTTTAGAAGTACCTTATAATTTGTTTCGTATGCAGAAAGATGAGCCATGTTAGCAGCAGGCTCACCGCTGGTTATCTTTAAATTTATCACTTCGATTCGGCTATTGTCATTCTAAGGATATCAATCGGTTCAACAAAATAATATCTACTCTGGAAACCAGTAATGACAGGGTTCCAGAGTGCTATCCAAAGCCCCCATGTAACGAAACTTTATTTGGATTTTTAAGCACGGAGACTCTTTAAACGTGTTCATGGTTGCTTTGTAGTATTCTAAAATCCAGGATCCGTCTATCCATTTAGTGACACCGCTGCTGGCACTGACTAAAATTATACAGTTGAAGTTTAATAGTGT
>Ga0105348_1001314_pt1 | contig 16887 bp, 18 predicted proteins | sample EN8Hudsemesocosm_2_FD_83504 | JGI IMG/M metagenome (GOLD analysis project Ga0105348, IMG submission 83504) | Methane-oxidizing microbial communities from mesocosms in the Hudson Canyon - EN8C Hudson Canyon | ecosystem: Environmental > Aquatic > Marine > Cold seeps | place: Hudson Canyon... | reverse complement strand
TGTGTCCGTCAATGTGTCCCCTTTATTAAATTATTAACTTTCCGTTAAGCCTCTAAGTTAGCTGAGTGCTGCTGATCTTATTACCTCAATCGCATATCACTTTGTAAGTCTGTGTGTGCATAGCGTCTCAATACGTTCACTCAGGTACTAGGTTTCGTATTGTCCTCCCTATGCTCTACCTAGTGTGTGATCCCTTATATTATCGATAATTAAGAATACAGGCTTAGGACAACATATCGTCTCAATACGTCCACGCTGGCTCTCAGTTCCGTATTGCTTAGCGATATGCTCCACTATATGTCTAATAACCTTAATAAATAATCACCACCACCACAGTAGGTTCTGTACACGCTAAGTAAGACCTCAAGCCCCTTATATAAGCGCATGTACTTGCTAAAAGCCTCTTAACATGCTGATACTTAAAGCTTTATTATGTTTCAAGCTTCCTCCTTTCGTATTCTGCCCAGCTTCTCCTTGTAATTCTACTGGCTTCACGACATCCAAGCTCTAAGTCAAACTTATGGCATTGATGTACTTTATCAAGGTTCGGCATAGTGACAGGCGTACCATTCATCCATGCAGTAGCCAAATAGCCTTGAGCAAAGGGTGACCACCAATCCCGACCATACACAATCGCTGGATTAAGCGTATAGATACCTTTGTCTACCTCCTGTAAAACCTCCGCAGCAATAAGCCGCTGTAATCCACGCTTATAGTTATTAGGTGTCATGACAGATTGAATCGACCATTCTGTAAGATGTCCTAATCGATCAGACCTAGCGTTCAGCTGTTTGAGGACTTCAAGCTGTACTACTCGTAACCCAAAACCTGAGCGAATAGTCGACCATGTAACGAGTCGTTCCGTTCGTGGCGGTTGGGAGCAGAAGTAAACAAATTGATTGCACCACTCAGGTAACTTAAAGCAAGACGAAAAGTTGGCTCGTAGTTCTGCGTTGCGCTTATTGGCAGCTTTGTACAAGCAGTTGGTGTGATGTGAATCGTAGAGTTCTAGATCGGTCTGATGCATGGTCGTCTCTCGTTTGGTTCAAATAGCAGACACACAAAAACCCTCAGAGGGAGCTGACGGTTACATGTGTTTGCTTGGATTGGGTTACGGGGTAGGGGTTACTGGTACTAGGGTGTTAATTCAGCGCTGACAGCAAAGCCCTCCTTTGGTAAACTACGCGCCCACTTATCCAAATAGAAAGGAATCTATCATGTCAAAGCTAAGTCTTAAGCGTTCAGTTGGACAATCAGTTCATATTACTACGGCTGACGGTCAGCTTATCATTGTGTCAATTACAGAGCTAAGTGGGCGGCAGGTCAAGCTTAGCATTGAGGCGGATGAGTCAGTCACTATTATGCGTGATGAGCTTGTTGATGAACAAGTAGGGTATGTGAGTTGAGTAGAATCTTTATGGAAGAGATTAGTTAGCACCGCGTCCATTGAAGGGCGTGTTGAAGGCTGGAGCTGGAGCTAATATCACCCTCTAAAATGTAGCGCCAAGCAGATACATCAGATAGAAATTTATGAACTTTAGTCTTTTAGGTCTCAAAGATATTACTGAGCTTTTTATTAATTTGAAAAATGTTAGTCTTACGATTTCAAAATTGACTTATACGGAATCCATATCACCGTAAAATAAGGAGTCAGTCTAATAAACTGTTATATTTCAACAATGAGAGTATTAGAGAATGAAGATAATTAATAATGGTTTTGAGGTACTTCATACAGGGGCATTATATTGTTTTGGTCTGAATGAGACTCGCTTTGTCTTGAGTGAAGACCCACCACTCGAAGTGATTTTCCGGATACAACAAAATGATAGTGAAAGTGGAGTTAAGCTTGTAGGTGTAAATGATCATACAATCGCGGTGGTTTTTGAAAACCCCGCTGGATTAGGGTATGGGATGGTTGAACCAGCTAGAATTGGTCACTTTAACGGAAAAGAATTGTATGTTGTTTTCAGCATGAACATGAAGAATGAAGACCGTGGGTATGATCTATTTTACACCTTTTCTGTAAAGGAGGTGGGCAATGGGTAAGACAGGGGTAGAATTGCCAAAACTTCCTGCTACAGGTGTAGATACGGAGCAGCTAAAAGCGCACCTGAAGTTTCACTCAGACAACAGTAAGCTCAATAATAAAATCAAAGAGCAATGGGTTGAGAAACTTTTCTCACCTCACTTTTTTGTTTTTATAATTACCATTTTTATTATAGCCTCTGGATTTGTCGTCATGATTAAAGACGGATCAGAGAGGGCTGATATAGTTGAATACTGGAAACTTATATTGCCAGTTATTACCACATATATCGGCTACGCTATTGGAAAAGGAAAGTCTGAATAATATAAAAAGGACGCGAAACTGCCGCGCCTTTGTTGGCAGGCGTTAATTTCGGATTTTAAAAGGGTTCGTTTTGTGCTGTGGTTTCAACCGGTCGATGCAACGCATGATTGAAACCACAGTGACCGTCTATGGCGCATTGCCGACGATAATTTAATCTATTTAATGTATTGCTGACTTCTACATCTAAATCCCTATAGTAGGCGGACTCCAAATGCGAGAGTCTAACCCCCGTAAACGCTCAGTTATACACTCTATATTCACGTGTTACAGGCGCAGTTGGTTCACGTACCTAAACATTGGTTCTGCTCCTTTAGTTTGTGAATTGCCAGCCCACCAAGCGTCTACACAATGCTACATGTAGTCACTCGATAGGCTGTCTGATCTAGTAAGTTTATTGAATTGCACTCTCGGCTGTATTGAGTAATACGTTACCTAGAGGAGTGTTTTGTGCGGGGATAAACTGACGGGCTCGTTGTATGAGATTATCAGCCTTTGCACCAGGGATATTATGGAAGAGATTCATAAAGCGTTGCGCTTTGTCTAGCGTAGGGTTCCCCATGATAGAAGAAGTCGCTTGTCCACTTGCACGATGAACTGGCAACGCTACGTCAGGCACAAAGGTTCCAATTGTCCCATTATAAACAGTAGCCACCACACCTGCGTTAGGCATGTAGTTCACTGCGTTAGCTGCCACGACCTTAGGATCAAGACGCTCCTCAAGAAACTTGCGCTTCTCAGTGTCATCCTTACCTTCAGCTGTAGCGAGTGTTCTACCGTAGTAACCCATCGTAGCGAACATGCCACCATATAGAGTCGACAGTGCAACACGAGTTGGCTCATTCTTGACGTCACGTAGGTCGGCTCTCAGATGCTTAGAGTAGCTATCGATTGCGAACTTACGGAACTGAAAGATGACCCTTGAGTATGCACCCTCAGTGAACCCCATGCCCTCACCTGCTAGAGCTTTCTGCACCTGACGAGCACCGTTAGTTGTCATAGCATCCATGAGACGATTAGCTGTCGCTGTGTCCCACTTTTCGATACCTAACTTCTCAACGTGACCGAGTGTTCCAGCTATGGAGTGTTTATTCATCTCCTTACCAATAAGAGCCAGCTCATTGTCCGTCAAGCCCATCTGTTTGAAGGCTAGTCGAGACCCTTTACCGTTAACCAAGTGTCCATACATATTATTGATGGATGAGGAGAATGACAGGAGTCGTAACGCTTTATCAACTGGAGCTAAGAGTGAACCCTTTGCCATCAATTGAGCGCCTCGGTGAGCGATGATCTCGGCCTTACTCAGGAAACCATTTGTATGGGAACCTTCGCGTATACCAGTCTCCTCAAATGAGTTGAATAGTCTGACCAAATGCTCATCACCTATCGAAGCGTTGAATGCGTTAACCTCAGTCACCACATTGTCACCCTTGTTCAAGGTTCGGATGCTATCGGAGAACATACCGTCAAACGCTGTGACTGACTTGAGTACATTACGTATACCGTTCTCGGCTAAGATACGGCCCATCTCACTTAGTGCTGAGAATGAGGCCATGCCCATTGATGTCGTAAAGTTGTACTTCATTAAGACACTTAGAATACGATCACGATCACGACTAAGCTCCTCTCTTGGTAGACCGAAGATGGCACGTTTGTCCTTCTCCAGTTCAGCCACTAGATTACTAGCTGCCTTACTTGCATCACCTGAGCGGCCTTCCTTGAAATGATTGATCTTCTCTTGCGAGGCAACAGTTTCCATCGAAGCTCTCCAATCGCTCGGACGCTTGATGCCGTTCTGGGCCATCGCTGTGTGACCGCTCATACTATTGACGTAACTCTGGTGTAACCCAAAGCCATCACGGTTCATGAGATCAGCCACTCGTAACTGCTTGCCACTCTTGGTTGTAATGGAGGCTGTAGGGTCGATCTGGATACGTCTCTTAGCACGATCCACTACGTCACCTGTGCTCTTACTTGCAGGCTTCAATGCCTTCTTAAGTATCTCAGCGACCTCCTCGTCTGACTTAGAGGCCAGACCTTCAGCTGTCTTATGCTCCTTGATCCACGTAAGTAAATCGGGCTGATCTTCCATGAGATCGGTTAATGATCTATTAGTACCATCTGCTCTCCCTCGCATACGATTCACGAAGCCAGCGGCTAACATTGTGCGAGCTGCTACGATGCCTTCGAGTTCATCAAGTTCCTTCTGAGCAGTGACTTCCAGACTCTCGCCTGTACCTTCACGTACCACAGGATTACTACCTTTAATCTCAGCTAACTCAGCCTTCTTAAGGTGGATGGCCTCAACAACATCAACATCGTCAAACCCATAGAGTCCACGGCTAATCACTTCAGTTAACTCTTCCTGAGTCACACCGTCAGCTTGGAGTCGTACCCATTGATCTGTGTCCCACTCCTGCTTCATATAGAGAGGATTAGACATCTCACGTTTGAATCCAATGAGACCAGCATCCTCAGCTTCACCAAGCATTCGGTCATACTGCATGCCAAACTCATCGGCAACCTTCTTAACATCTGGGCCATGATCCACAGAGAGAACACGCGCTTCCCATACCTTCTCAGAGAGGGCACGTCGTTCACGCACGTTCTGCACTTCGTTCCACTTAGAGCCACCACCTGCAGCTTTGTGTGCGTCCCATAGTACGTCGAAGGCTGCGTTAGTCTTGCCCATATAATGAGATCGTAGTCTCTCAGCGATGACTGATGAGCTTGTTGAGCCGCCACCGATTGGGTCTTGATTATGAGCCTTAGATAACGAAGCAGCTTCTTGATTGCCACTATTGATACGACGAGCATAATCATCAATACGCCACTTGCCTACATCATTTCTACGCTCAGCTGCACCTGCGTCAGCAAAGTCATCAACAATGTTCTGGGCTGTTTCATCATCCCGTGCCTTGATTACCTTAGCTGCCGAGCTGCCGATGACACCTTCGATGGCACCTGTGACTGTCAGCGCTGCTAACATATCGAAGGCCATGTCAGACGTACCGTAATCACTCTCAGCCTGCGATCTGATTCCTGCAAGCGTTGCCTCAGATAAACCAGCAGCACCAAGCGTACGACCTAAGCGTCCGAGCCGTGACAACCGTGCGCCAACTAGTGCAACACCGCCAACCTCGAAGCCGAGCGTAGCGCCCCATAGGACTGGATCAAGTAACGTAGCGCCCACTTGAGCAGCGGTGCCTTCCCATCCTTGATCAGCTAACCATTTGCCACGCTCGTTCTTCTCAGCAAATTCTTCAAGTAGAGCATCCCGCTCATCTTCAGAACCAGCACCCTTGACTGTCTTAAGCTGCTCATCATCAAGGCTATCAGGTAGAGCTGTGAACTCTTCGTCTGACATCTCGTAATCAGTATCAACATGGGTCGTAGTGAGTCGCTCAACGTCGGCTTTATTACCTACTACCCACGAGGCTTGGACAGCTTCACTGAATAGGGATTTACCATCGTCTTCTTTAGGTGTTTCAATGTCGAACCGAGTGTCGACTGCTGCTGCGGAGGTAGGCTTAATGCCTAGTTGATCTGATTGTGACTGGGGATTTAAGTTAATATCATCTATCATTTCACTTCCTTTATGTTGGGCACAGGTACACCTCAGATTGCTCTGTTTATGATGTGTTATGGGTATAAAACGAGGTCTAAATGAGGCGTGCTGTGAGGAGCTGAGGGTTATCGATTAGCCTTGATAAGTGTAAGCTTTTCGTACGATCATTAGGTGCTTGAAGATGTCGCTAGCTGCCTTCTCGCCCTTCAATAAACCGTCCATAATCTTAGTCGAGGCATTAATTATAGTTGTAGGGATAGCACGCCCATCTTCATCCATCTCACAAGTCTGCTTATATTTACCAAGTGCAACTAAGCGCTGAACCGCGGCTCTATTATGTAGCTCTAACTCAATGGCCTTAGTGATTGCTGTCATGGCATGACTATATTCAATTGGTACGTGAATTGTTCTAGCTTTTGGTGGCATAGGGTTCTCTCTACGAATGAAGCTAACAGCATTCCTGAAGTCACCGATGTCTGTATAGAGCACACCGAAACGACCGCCAGCATCTTTAGCATACAGTTTTGCTAATGGGCGTAGGTTGCGGTAAGAGCTACCAACCACTGTGTGACCGTAAGTCTCTCCAATGTCAGTGATCAGGTCATCGTAATCTTTAGAATCAAAGGTGTGAGTCGAGCATAGGTGGTTGATAAGTTCTAGGTCGTCATTAAATGTATTCATAGTGGTAATTCTCTCTGTTTAAATTGGGTTAATTGTTTGGTGGGCTGGTGGTTTACTTAACGGCTGACGAATTGTAAGCCTTGTACTTCATGGCTAGTGCGTGAAGCATGACTCCGTTCCCAGACTTCAGTGCCATAGTGATCGATTGGCGTTCTTGGTGTGACACTTGGCTTGACTGCATCCATTGAAGCGCATGATCAAAGTCTACGTTGTGTCCGACTAATTGCTGGAACGCTTGAGCTACTGGCTGGACTCTGGCCTCCATCGCCTCACTTGCAGATGACAAAGCGTCTTCCATTGATAAGCCTGAAGCATCTGCCAGTTTAGTTACGGCTGCATGATTTCCATTTAGGTCACCATTGAATGCAGCGTCTAACAATGAGTCAGATAGCTGTGGGCCTAACACGGTGTCGACATACTGTAACTGACCGTTCATTTCTGGGCTGATACTGCTATTAATATCATCTATATTGAGCGTAGTGTCTGACTTGGTGTCATCGTCTGCTTTAGGCTTATCGTCGGCTTTGGGCTCGACTTTAGCTATCTCAGAACCAATAGCTCGACCCAGTGTATCTGATGGGACTAATCCTAATTCAATAGCATTATCTAAACGTGCCATAGTGCCACCAATATCTACTAAGGTGTCTGCATGGTACGTGCCTCTTGTCTCAAGCATGCCTGATGCTCGATAGGTTGCTTGCTTACTGTTTTCAACGGCCTGATCATCAAGTGCTTTGGCTGCTAAGAAGGATTGATCGCTAGACGCTTGGGACATAGCGCCTGCTGTGTGTTGTTCTGGGTTCTTTGCTTGGTGAGCTGAAAGTTGTGCTCGTGCTTCTTCTAAATCTGAATAGATTGTCATGCTTATTGTGCTCAATTAGTTGCTTGGTGTTGTACTGCTGGTGCGCTGTGTATGTTTGGTTGACTGGCTATGACCGATGTAAGTGGAGTTACCGAAGTCTGAGGCTTTGCGGCCATTTTTTAGCTGACTGCGTAGGTAATCTTGGTAGCGAGCTAGTGCCTTATCGATGATGTACTTCTCATTCTTCAGCTCATCGTAGTACTCAAGTCCCAACTCTTGGATACGACCAATACGATAGGCATTCACTGTCATGATCGTATCCTTGGTGTGCTGGAAGTTCGTCCTTGTCGTAGTTGATCCTTGAGGAAGTAGGTCAGTCGATTGATGGCCTTGTTTATCGTCCACTCTAAGCTAGGCTTATCGCTACGATCAAAGTAGGACTCAGATCGATACATTAGCTCCTTTACGTGTGCTGCTGGTAATGTGAGGGTGATTGTCACATCGTCTTCTGTTTCTCTTTCGTTATTCATAGTGTTGCTCTCGGTTTACTTGGTCTACTTGATGAAACCTTTGGCTCGTAAGGTCTCGGTCATGAGGGAATTGATTGCTGCTGAGATGGATACCTCAACACCTGTTAGTTTCTTTAGACGGTCTCTGTATGCAACTAGTCCTGCTGCTGTAGCCGTATCAAAACGAACGGCTGCTGAAGGTTTCTTGGTGCTTCTTAATAGGTATGACATGATGTCTCCTTAGGGTAATTTGGTGTCATGGAGTTATGACTGGTGAGGCTTGTTGAGGAGCGCTCAAGTTGTAATTAAGTAAATGGCCTTACGTGAACAAGCAGTCGGAGAGAGTAGGGACTGAAGGTCGACGTAGGGCCATTTATCGTGACGAGTAGTGTGAGGTGATTAATCTCGACTTAGTTCATCTAGGGCGCGGGTAATGAGATTATTGTGGTTGTAATGGGTTGAGCTTAGGTGGAGCCGTGGACTTCGGGTTGACTGCATGTGTTGTGTCGCAGTCCTCTTCGTCAAAGAAAGCTGAGGACGCATCGTCAGACTCAGGGTTAGACGCTTGAGGAATTTGCGCATCTTGCGTTTTCTCCTCAGACATCTCCTTCAATCGATCTGCTACTGTGGACTTACCACACTCGGCTGTGTCTGCTCTCCTCTTTCAAAGCGTTATCAAATGCTGTCGCTGGGTTCATTGCTGGAGTCGTATCGCAATCCTCTTCACCGAAGAATGGAGCGTCGTCTGCATCTGCTTCTTCAGGTGACTGGGGTTGCGTAAGTTTGTCCTCAGGACATTTTTGCGCACTAGCTTTTATTACATTACGTACAGTACCTTCTGAGCACGCAACTACGCTAGCAATCTTCCGTTGACTCAACCCTTCAGCTTTCAACTCCAGTATCTTAACGTCACGTCTTGCATCAATCTCAGCTATCAATGGTGTGGTGTAGTTACGCGCGGTTGACGCTGGGACGCCTACTTAGTATTAAGGTTTGATAGCGTATGCTGAATTGACTGCTGGTCTCTCGTCGTCGTCGTCAAAGTCTACTGTCTCTGGTGACTGAGTGTCCTTGGCGGAATGCGCCACTGGCGGTTTCCGCCCTTCCAGTTTGACCGGAGCGGTCGTTCCGTTCACTAATAGTTTTCAGGAAGGTGACTGAGGGTCGTGTCCCATTCTGACGGTGCGTCCATTTGGGACGTTTAACTTAAGGTTAACTGAGGTTTGATGATTAATAGATCGCACATCATCGTTTACTGTTGGTTAGGTTGGTTGTAGAGGGTTTGATGATATGTGACTTATTGATCATCGTTTCTAAGGTATTTAAGGATGATGGTATCGATTTCACCAAGGACTGCTAGTCTAGCTGTCAACCTCTCGCGGTTTAAACCAATGATACCTTTGTACTGAGGATGCTTTGATCTACCAGCCAATCGTTCAGCGCCTTTACCTTTAGACCACTTGTAAACTGTGCGCTTCAAAAGTTCTACATTGGGATACATCCTCTTGTATAAATGTTCAGGCATAAGGTCATCAAGGTAGTCACATTGCAGGCTCATAACTCTGGCGACAATCTCAGGGTACTCATTAGGATTGAGATGGTAGTGTGTATCATGGCTCATATTGGCTAACGCTATGCATGTAAGTAGTTGCTCAGCAAACTTAGGTGACCACGCTGACACTTCTATATCAAACTGGCCAACCTTACGGACGTATGACTTAGCGCTTGTGTGAGGTGACTCTGTTTCGACAATATGTCCATCTCGTAGTAAAGCTTGGAGGGCTCTTGAGAGGTATTGAGGTCTGACATCAGCATGATGATCATCTTTAATGCGCTGAGTTATGACCTTAGTTGTAATCGCATCAGCAAGATCGTCATCACCTATGGCTTCATAGACCAAGCGTTGCCATTTGCCTTTTAAAGGTAAGCAATTGATCGGACACCAGAAGTACTGACCGTCCTTATCCTCTTCCATTATGCAGTGTTTACAGTTAGCTTTCGTATCGTCAATCATTCTGTTCTATTCTCTCAATTGGTTGCTGTTATTGATGATAATGAACCACACATCATCGTTTACTGTTGGCGGCAACTTGTCATAAGTTGTAATAGGTTCTAAGGCGTGGGCTGTCGGATACATCAAGTAACTCATCGTCATCGTCAGTTGAATCATCAGACGCTGGGTCTTGATCCATTTCGTCGCCGCGACCATTTGGATCGACTAAGGTTCGGCTCTTTTCGGACAGTGTCCCAGAAGCGCGGCTTGAGGTTTAGGCTTTTGGTTAGTGGCTCGACACGTTCAACTCTGGGTCTTGTGCGGTTTGACCGCTCCGGTCGTTCCGCACAATCAGCTTCTTCTGGTTGGAACTTTTCGTCGTCGCGGCTATTTGTTCCACGCATAGCTAACCTACAGCCCGAACAAAGGAGGCCATGCGTCGCACCTCCAACATCTTGTTATAACCCACATCCAGATACTTCTGAGTCGTCGTTATACTCGAATGATTCAACAACTTACTAATAGTCTCAATCGGCACACCTTTCTCAAGCAAGGCTGTCGCAAAGCCCTTACGAAGCGCATGACTGCTGTATTTACCGTCGAGCTTCAGGCTCTTAGCGGCCTGTTCCATCGCTCGGTTAACTGATCGAATACTTACATGTGAGCTGTTCGCCTTCGCTCGGTTACTTGGGCTCTGGAATAGGAACTCATGATTAGGGTGTAGCGCCTTCCTTTTGTTGATCATCGACACCATCAACTCAGGTGGGAATGTGGTGACTTGTTGTTTCCCTGTCTTCTGCTCGACTAAATAGAAGAGACCCTTAGTGACATCAAGCCTCTCATCGTCCATCTTGATCGATAACAAATCACTGATGCGCAGACCCACGTTTACGCCTAGCTCAACGATATCTCCAAACAGAGAGTGACCGTGGTGAGCATCTAGCTTCGTGATCATTCTGTTAATGTCTTCTTCCTTGTACAGTGCTGATGCGCCTGACTCGTAAGCTGGCTTCATAACCTTATTTACCTATGATTTCTTCTAGTTCCTTGATGAATGTTACGCCATCAGGAGAGGGTACTCGTATCTTCAGGTTCTGCGTATCTCGTGACATCATCGTATCTGCTAGTCCAAGCCCTTTGTTACGCTGGGTCTCACCATAGTCAAACGTACGTAGATTGCGAGAAGCTGCCACCTGACTGATGTCTAATAGTTTCTCAATGTCACCATTAGTCACGCCACCTTCCTTGGTGGCTATGGTCAAATATGTGATTACCTGAGCGGCTGTGATGTCAGCTTTAATAGATCTAAAGTTACTGAGTGTCTTGATGATGATGTCTACTGTGTCTTGATTCATGTGCGTACCTGCTTGTTATAGTCATAATCGAATATATGATGCAGAGTGTAGCTGTGTAGACCAATGGTGACAATTAGTATCTATCGATTATGCGACTCGGTATATATGCCAATCGTCAACTATGTGTTCTTGATTGTCGTACGTCCCGAGCCAGTGACCTTTACCCTTAGCTTCAACCAATGTGTTACCAGCTTCATCAAGATTAATGTGCTTTTGCAGTATCTCAGGTAGCTCGGTGTCAGCTAATAGCTGCTGTATATGATCATCAGCTTTGCTTAGTGCCATCTCACCAGCTTGATCATAGCCCAAGACAATGTACTCCTCGCTTCCTGATCTGAAAGTGTTATCCGCTACCTGTATTTGGCAAGGAGTTAATGATAAATGTGTCGCTAATGCTTCGTGTTTGGTTGTGCTATTAGTCATCTTGATGCGTCCTTTGTTGTCGTTAAGTTGAGCTGAGTATACATGTTTAAATTCAGCTGTAAACATTATGATAGCAAATAAACCAATATGATTAAACTAGTCGCAGTATGGGTTGTAGCCACTACAGGATGTGTAGTTCTTAGTGACTTCGCTGCTTGGAGCCATAGGGGAAGGTCATGCAGTTACGCTTGCAGTCCTTACGAGTCAGGCCATAGTCCACCCACCATTGTGCTGCTCGTACTCTGAGTGTGGCCTTTTGTTGCGCTTCTTGATCTTGAGTCATTTCGGAACTGTTCCCTTTTGACTCAGCAACAATAGCTTCCAGTGCAGTGATGCTCTTACCAGCAACTACCGCATAGATATCAGCAGGTGACTAAGGGTGCCCGTTTTGTCCTCAGGACTTACTGGGGCAGCTATACGCAAAAAAAAGCCCAGAACATAACGAGGACGGGGTGTCTACATTATGTTCTGGGCTTTAGGTTTGGCTGGTGAGTGCTGAAGGTTAGGCGACATGTTTCCATGTTATTCTATTAACAATCTTATGTATAACTGGCTGTGAGATGCCGAACTTAACGCTCAAAGCTCGCTGGGTTACATCGCCAACCTTATGCAGTCCGCGTATTTCTATGACCTCAGCCTCGGTTAACTTAGAGCTTCCATTCTTTACGCCTCGGTTATCGATCAGTCCAAGCTCTCTAGCATGTGCATGGTTTCGGTACTGATCACACCACTCTAAGTTGGACAGGGCGTTATTACTCTTAACGCCATCAAGGTGATTTACTTGTGGTAAGTTGTTTGGGTTCGGTAGGAATGCTTGAGCTACCAAGCGGTGAACCATGCACCTCTTGCTTGTGCCTTTCGTACATAAGACTACTTGAGCGTAGCCATCCTGCGTAAACGTATCTTTTAGGAATCGACCAGCTCTCTTGTGACTATAAATTGTGCCATTACTATGTGCTTCATACGCACCTTCATAGCCTTCTATGGGTTTAACTTGTGTTGCTTTCATTTGTATACATGCCCGTGGGTTATTGGATTCTAGGGCGTGGTTGATGAGCTACGTGAGGTGGTAACGATTGGTCTGCTGGGTGTTGATCTGATCGCACCAGTAGCGAGTGGCTTAGCCTTCTTAGTGTGATGATGCTTTTAACTATCTCAATCAATCACTTTGAGGAGCTGAGGGTAAAGCACCATGTCTGCCTTATGCTTAGGTGTCATGGTGTAACCCTCAGTAGCTTAGCTATCCTTCCTTAACTTTTGTCGACGCTTTGTATATACGGGAGTGGTAGATCAAATAGTCAGCTAATAGTGCTTCATTCGGTCATGCTTTTGGTCATCTTGCAGGCGTACACTTTGGATAAGGTGAGGTGTTTGCTGGGTGTTGGGCGCTTGGTTGACTGTGGTTATGCTGAGTGTTGGGCGCTTGGTTAACTGTAGGTCTAAAACAGCAGGTGCTCTGATAGAGAGGCAGAGTGCAACGGCAGTCATAATGTGACCAGTAGTCATGCATTAGGCTAACCACCAGTAACTACTAGTCTATGTCCAGTTCTATAGGATAGTGGACTTAGGAAACATAACGTTATCAGAAGGTTAACTGTCGTAATGCTTAGTACGCATAATAAATGGAGTGGAAACGGTGTGTGGACGCTTTGTCACATGTGTCAAGCCGATGGGTACGGGGGGGATGTGCGGATGCTATTAGTTTAAAAGGGTTGTTAAATAGTTGGCTATTTTCGATCCTACAGTCAACTCATGGCCTAGCTCATTGTCAACCAAACGTTCAACCTAGCGTCAACTTACGGCCATTACGTACGTGTTTACCATGTGCGCCTATGTGTCTGTCATTTAGTTGAACCAATCTCGCTCACTATTATCTAGGGTGTGGTTGATCAAATCTATCGATTTATTTTATGTAATAGCTTTTGCCTATCATTGAATTTATACTTAGTAAACGCTGGGTTTTACTCATCAAAATAAGTGATCTTTATTAACTGTAGGTGGTGGAGAGAATGCAAATGGATATAACTGGGGCTTTAGGTTTAATATTCGGAATGATTAGTGTCTGTATCGCTATCTATCAACAGGCGGTAATTCGAGCGGGTGAAAGGCGTAAATGTGAAATGATTCAAGAGGGTGAGAAGCAAAGAGGCCGAATGCAGTATGCCTTAGCTGGTATTAATAACTCAGCTCTACAGAAGCAATTAGCATGGAATAACAGAATAAGTACTCTACCGTCTAAGCTTGAAACAGATAAGGATTGGGAGCTTGCTAATACATTAATGCGTGGGCGTGATGCTTTCTCAGAGATTGCAAGCCTCACTGTTGCGCTGGAAGGTACCATTGATTCTGAGATTTCGGCTATACAAGATATGCTGCAGAGGTCAATAGACATGACTAAGCTCAACAATGAGCTACAAACTGAGGCGCTTAAGAACCCAACAAGGCCAAAGACAGACACGCAGTAACTATGTATTGCTAAGAGAATCTGCCGGACTTAAGTCTACCGTTTGTCTCGATTGGTATGACATCGATGGCTTGTTTTAGTTGGCTTAGGTTCATACCTTTTGAGTATAGGCCGTAAGATAACGTGAACTGACTACCTTAGATACTCAGCTTCAGCATTTGATCACGGGTTTACGTCGCCAGTAATATGTAGCTATCGCCTCTTCGTGGCCTTGTTGCCAATCCATCATTTGCTTCTGGTTGATTATGTCGGGTTTTGGCTTGCTTGCCCCACCGCGCAATTCGATAAACCCTTGGTTGCGCCCTAAGAGGTAGTAATAGTTATCCTGTTTTTCGGTCATTGTGCGATCTCCTTTCGGCATAGACTGGATCAATCAGGGTAAAGCATTGTATTTGTAGCTGAAGGCTCTTGAATAAGGTTGATCATAAATTGTACAGCTGTAAATGTCATCTAATAACTATCAGTTACGATAGGTGTTTTAGGTTAATCTCCTTCGACCACATACAGGTGTGTTTGGTCTTCTCTTCTATTACTTGCTGTCAGGTCTAATCCGATACCATTAAGGTAGGCGCGTAAGTTGTTCGCTAGGTCTTCTGCTTGGGTCAAGGTGATGCGAGGGGTAGGCATTATGATCCTTAAGTTGATGATTTTAAGTGTCGTATATTAGGTGTAACGTGTTGTAAACTAAGGATAAATAGCCTGTAGTGTGTATGTGCTCATTAGTGGGTAGGTTTTGGATAATTGTACGGTATCGTGTGCGTATAGTTTTAAAAGGGGTTGCACATAGTTCACCATTTCGATCCTAGTGTTGCACTCACTTTAATGACGGTAGACATTGCCATAAATCAGACGCTTGAGTATATTCAATTACTTATGATCAGGCCGTCCGAAGACAGCGGGTAAATTTTATGACGAAAGATAACACAGTTTTACCGCATGGTTGGAAGCTTACGTTCTTTACTGGCCTGAGTACGAGAATTTATAAGGTCGCAGGATTTCCATTTGTCGATGGTGCTCCTATAGTAGATGCAGGTACAGGTTTTTTTATAAATGTTACCGATGATAAGCGATTCTTTATCATGACGCTTCATCAGTACGAAAACAGCTTAGCTGGCTGCTTAGCGTCAGCACTTCCTCACAACGGAGCGACAGTTGAAGGGCATAATTTAACATTGGAACAAATCACTATTTTTAATGATCTAGAAGGTAGTGGTGATGATAAAAGCGATCATATTATTCTTCGTGATCTAGATATCGTGGCTATCCCAATGCCGATTACTACGGATGGTAGTATCAGAGTATTTCGTCCTGAGTTTTTGTGGGAAACTAATAAGTGGATGCCTTTTCATTACTCATTTGATAAGGAGGTTGTAATAATAGGCTATCCAAACGTGGAAAATGGTAAACCTTTATATGATAAATTTCAGATGCAATACTCGCTTCATTGTCACTCTTCAGCTAAGTGGGCCTTAGAGAGGGATGGGAATATTAGTATTGATTTAATTGACTCCGTAGGTACTGATATAGATTTTAATGAACAATTGCAAGGTTTGAGTGGTTCACCAGTGTTTTCGTACAAGCAGTGTAGTGAAAATCTAACTAAAGCCACTTATGACGTTGCATTGCAGGCTGTAGTTACACATATCAATGAATTTACTCACAAGGTCTATGCTGTGCCATTTAAAGCTATATTAAAGGGTATAGGTATCTCTGCTAAGTTTCACGTAGGGCCTTATATTGAGGGATCAACTGTAAAATTTGGACAGCTGGATAAAGTTACACGTCCAGAAACTAAACGTATTCATGCGGGAACATTTTAATAAGTGGGCAGTCGCTCTTCAATTCATATTCTCAATTAACTAAATAGTAAATCATACTTCAGTCCAACGGTAAGACCTTTCGACAACTGATGTCGGCATAAAGACTGCTGGGCCACCCTCAAGGTTAACTTAAGTCTACCAAGCGTCATCAATCGGTATAACATCGATGGCTTCTTTGAGTTGGCTTAGGTTCATACCTTTTGAGTACAGGCCGTACGATAGTGTCAACGCACGTGTATGGCCAAGTATCCAAACAGCCGTACTCTCGACCACATGGCCTCGTTCCAGATTAGTTGCTACATGGACTCTGAATGAATGGAAGCCTTGCTTAACGTCACCGCTTGTACACTTAGCCTTAATTCTGCCAAACCACTTCGACACTTTATCACCACGCTTGCCATCGTTCCTTTGTGTTGTAAGGGTAGGGAATAGATAACCAGTGTCGACCTTCTGAAACTGATCGCGTACATCATCCACCACCCAGTCATGCAGCGGTATTCTTCGTTTAGCGTTGTCTGTTTTCCCTACTAGTACCTCAAGGTAGGTGATGCCAGTGTCCTTGTCCGTCACAAATTGTTCACACTTCAAGCTGCACAATTCCTCGATGCGACAACCTGTAACGTAACCTAAGCGTGGTAATAGGTACTTATAGTCATCCACAGTTCCCTTGTATTCCTCGGTTGCCTTGAATATTGCTGTTAGCTCACCATCCTCAAATAGCTGGAATGATTCAGTAGGGGACTTTTTAATCTTATGTCCAGCGAAGGGATTAGCGCCACTTATTAACTCCAAGTCCTCTGCATGTTTCCAAGCACCTGATATAAATGTCACATAATTCTTAACAGTGGAGCCTGATCGTTCTTTTAGTTGTGCTGTGATGAAGGTTTTGACCATCTTACGACCTATATCCTTCAGTGGAATATCA
>Ga0105348_1001312_pt1 | contig 16900 bp, 13 predicted proteins | sample EN8Hudsemesocosm_2_FD_83504 | JGI IMG/M metagenome (GOLD analysis project Ga0105348, IMG submission 83504) | Methane-oxidizing microbial communities from mesocosms in the Hudson Canyon - EN8C Hudson Canyon | ecosystem: Environmental > Aquatic > Marine > Cold seeps | place: Hudson Canyon... | reverse complement strand
TCGCTCTTAATCGTAATTGTTTCAGGCTCGTGCTGAAACTCTTTGCTCAACGACTGAATACCTTCTGGATACGTTGCAGAAAATAACAACATCTGGCGATCATAAGGGGTATGGCTAATGATCTTAGTTATCTCATCAACAAAACCCATGTCTAGCATACGATCGGCTTCATCCAAAACAACTGTTTCAACAGCATTCAGATCCAAAGTGCCTTTATTAATGTGATCAGCAATACGGCCCGGAGTACCCACAACAATGTGTGCACCGTGCTCTAAAGAACCGATCTGTGGACCAATAGATTGGCCACCGCATAAAGTAAGAATCTTGATGTTTTGCTGGTAGCGCGCAAGCGTACGAATCTCATCAGCAACCTGCGTTGCTAATTCACGGGTTGGGCATAAAACCAAAGCCTGGCAACCGAAATTACGCTGGTTTAGCTTGGTTAATATACCGATGCCAAAAGCCGCTGTTTTACCACTACCGGTTTGGGCTTTGGCAAGAACATCACGGCCTTCAATAACAAAAGGCAGAGCTTCGGCTTGAATCGGTGTCATGTTCGTATAACCCATTTGATCTAGGTTATCGATCATGCCTTGCGGAAGGGCAAGGGTAGAAAATTTGCTTGGCTGACTCAAGGTGAAACTCCACTGAATGTGTAAGGCTAGGCCTGCCTTTTGACTTTAGAGCTAGAAAAGGCGGCTGGAATAGCAGAAAAATCGCATTATACCAGAAGCGGCTATTAAACGTCCTATAAGTTGATGCTGTTAAAACCGGAGCTATTAAAACCGGAGCTATTAAAACCGGAGCTATTAAAATTAGCCTCGCTAGCGACTGGCGAAAACCCCAAATGTAACCGATGCTTAAAGTAGATGATTAAGGAGGTAGCAATGTCTGACGACATAACTTTGTTAGGTAGCTTGTTTAATTTTGACCCTTTTACATGGCAGGGAATTGCAGCAGCACTTTTATGCGGAACCATCGTTGGGGCTGAACGGCAGATGCGGGGCAAACCCGTTGGTATACGGACAGCAACGTTAATCACACTCGGCACTTACGCATTCATCGTATGCGCGCTATCTATTCGCAGTGAAATGACCGACCCCTCACGAATTATCGGCCAGGTCATTACCGGAGTCGGTTTCTTAGGTGCTGGGGTAATGTTAACGCGTCGTGGTGTAGTATTTGGCGTGACATCAGCAGCGACCATTTGGTGCATGGCATCCATCGGGGTATGCATTGCGATTGGTGAACTGGCGACAGCGATTAAGCTCGCCATCGTCGTTGTTGCGGTACTTGCAGGCGTCGATCTTTTAGAAGACTACATGCTGAAAATTTCAAACGGCGTTAATAGCCGATTTAAGCGCTGGCGAAACCCTGAGGAATAAATGAAACTTTCCTCAGACTTAAGCTTTCACAACAAATAATAAATGGAGATAGCGTGGCCAAATGCGCCTGCCATAACAAAAATGTGCCAAATCTCATGAAAACCAAAAGAATCAGGCCATGGATTCGGCCGCTTAGTACCATATACAACAGCGCCCAAAGTGTAAGCAATACCCCCATAAAATAACCAATCAAATGACGCCGCTGGCATAACTTCTTTCATCGTTGATAAACCAAAGACGCAGGCCCAACCCATACCCAGGTAAATAAGCGTCGATAACCAGCGTGGCGCATCAATCCAAAAGATCTTTAATAGAATGCCAGAAAAGGCCAAACTCCAAACGACGATTAACAGTGTCCAGCCAAACGTATCACGCAGCGCAATTAAGCATATAGGTGTGTAAGTGCCCGCAATCATGGCAAAAATGGCCATATGGTCGATGCGCTTTAGTTTTAAAATCTTCTCATCACTGCCTTGAGCAAGATGATAAATAGCGCTGCTACCAAACATCAGAATCATGCAGACCCCAAAAACAGCCACTGAGACGACCTGCCAAATATCACCATTATTACTGGCCAGAATTACAAAAAAGCACAGCACAACAAGGCCGACCAAAGCACCGAATAAGTGGCTGAAGCCGCTAAAGGGATCGCGGAAGCGGGAGGGTAAAGGGGAAATTGTTGTCGAATTCGACATGCTTAATCATCCGTAAATAGAGTATTTGCAGCCAGTCTACACGGATTTAGTACATAATTAGTGATTTAGCGGAAAGAGTATGGTGCTATATCGCGATGCCTAATATTTCAAAACAGAGCACGACAAATCCTTGGTTTATCTATCTTGTACGCAATAACCGCAATGCTTTATATGCTGGCATAACGACAGATGTTGAGCGTCGATTTTCGGAACACCAAAGCAGTGGCCCTAAAGCGGCTAAGGCATTGAAGGGGAAAGGTCCATTAACGTTAGAATTCTCTTACCCTGTGGCTGATCGTAGCATTGCTTCTAAAGTTGAGTATCGAATAAAAAAATTATCAAAAATGAAAAAAGAACAGCTTATCAATTGTCCTGAACTGATACAGGAATGGGATCTGTTAATTCCTTAGAAGCGTTCCTTTTATGTAATAAAATGTGTACTATCGTGCCTACTATAAAAATAATACTGCCTATAAAAAGGAAAGCTTAATGCGCTCTCTCACGATACTAGTCCTGGCCATCACAACCCTTACTGCGTGTGCAACGGTTAAAGACATTACCGTTATTCAACCGACACCGATGAATGTTGAAGTAACGGGCATCGCCACTGCTGGCGCACTCTCAGTTGATATTACACCACCTCCAGGTATGCCTATGGGTGGTTACTCGGTGATGGCAAACCATGGTCAAGGTTTTCGCACACGCTTAAAAGCTCGTGTTGTTTATATTAATGACGGTAAAGGTCATTCAACGGCTTTAGTTCAAACCGATTTAACGGCGGGTTCATTATTGGTACAGCACCAAGTTGTCGCTGCTGTTGCTGAAAAGACCGGTTTAAAAGCCAGCGATATTGTAATTACGTCCTCTCACAGTCATTCAGCGCCTGTGAATCATTTTGAAAATGACTTTTACAACAAACACATGTCCAGCGGCCAAGGCTTAGAAGAAGAGTTCTTGAACTTTGCTAGTCAGCGTATTGCTGACGGGATCTTAAGCGCTCACAAAAACCGCCGTCCAGCGAAAGTAGCAACAGGACGTAAAGATATTTATGGCTACAACCGTAACCGTTCACTTGATTCTTATGTGCTAAACGACAACATCTCAGGTATCGATCTAGAAGATCCAGAAGCTGTGTTCAGTGCGGTTAACCCTGCCATGTACATGATCCGTGTAGATGTACTCGATACACAAGGCGAATATAAGCCGTTGGCTGCCTTCTCCAGTTTCTCAGTACACGCGACTGCGTTAAGTGTTCCGGTTGAAGTATACAACTCAGATTTATTTGCTTACGCACAGAAAGATTTAGAGTGGGCCATCGAACGTAAATACAATACACCTTGGAAAGTGGTTCATGGTTTAACGACGGGTACTCAAGGTGATATGGCTCCAGCATTACCAGAAGATGGTGATAATACCTTTGGTCACTTTGATGTTAACTGGAAAGAAGCTAAAAAACTGGGCCAAGGTATTGGCAAAGAAGCCATCACTTTATTTGAAGAACTTGGCAGCGAACTCACCACCGACATCTCAATCGCAACCGCGGCTCGTGAATTAAACATCCGTGAAAATAACAAAATCGGTGATGTAGAACTGTGCCAAGATCCTGCGATTGGAGCTCCAGTTGCCGCGGGTGCTTATGAACGCCGTACACCTTTCTTAGCAGCGGTTCCTTTCTTAAAAGGAGGCAGCATCATGTCTCGTAGCTGGGTTTTCACTGAAGGCTGCCAAGGTAATAAAACCCACTTAGGTTTCAAATACCTACAGCCTATTTTAGAGCCAAAAGACAGTTTCCCAAATACGGTTTTATTTCAGCTAATTAAAATTAACGATACCGTTGTTATGCCACTGCCGTTTGAGATCACGACCGAATCAGGACGTCGCATGGCGGCCAGTGTTAGCGAAGCTTATAAGCAAGCAGGGCAAGAGATTAAACATGCTTGGATCGCAGGTAATGCTAATGGCTACTTTGGGTACAGCACCACACAAGAAGAATATACTCGTCAAAACTATGAAGGTGGTCATACGCTTTATGGTCGTTATACCACACCTTATTTATCAGCACAGCTTGGCCGTTTAGCAGCCGACATGATTGAGAAAGGGCCTTTGGTAGAGCTTGCGGATGATTGGTCTTATGAGCTTGTCGTGAATGAATTCTTCCCAGAAACTGAAGTAAGCACAGGTAAGCGAGAAATCCTTGAGCAGCCAGAAGCTTATACAGCAGCAGCCGCTAATGAAGAACATTTTGTATCGTTTGAATGGTTAGATGTTGGCGCTAGTGAAATTGAATTGCACAATCCTCTGGTCAAAGTTGAAACTCTAGCCAATGGTGAGTGGATCGACATGCACAATGCGGGCGAGCCAATCACCGATGATGGTTACGATATTGAAGTACGTCTGCTTGATGAAGAAGATAAAGGCATGGCTGAGTATCAAACTCGCTGGTATAACCCAGTAGCTGGTGGTCAGTACCGTTTTGTGATCGCACCGCGTAAAGGGCAGGATCAGATGGTATCACCGACGTTCACTTTTGGAACGGATGTTGAAAATATCGACGAAATGGCTGTTTCAGTAGTCGAATAGTTTGAGACACCATCTGGCGACAAGCTATTGTCGACAGATGGTTACTTTTGATAGGTACGTATTTCTAAGTATTTAAAACGTTATAGCTCTTCGCTTGGCGTTTCAAAAGTAGAAGGTTGCTCTGTATCCGTTGCATTTTCTGAACGGTATTTGATCTGAATACCCTGCAAGAAATTACGTAAAATCTGATCTTTGCATATACGGTAATGCTTGTGACCTGGACGGCGGAAGAATGCCGTAAGCTCTGGCTTACTGATTTGGAAATCGGCCAGTGCCATAATATCAACCATATCGTTATCAATATAATTCAACGCGATTCTTAGCTTACGCAAAACGATGTTGTTAGTTAGCTCTTTCTCAATCGGAGCAGGCTCGCCTTCTTTTACGCCGCGCTTATCATTGATCAAACCATTAAGGAACGTCGCTAAAAGGTAGTCTTTCAGACCTTTATAGTCATCATGATCGTCTTTCTTCATCCAGCTACTGATTTGCTCACGAGTCACTGTCTCACCTGCCAAAGCAAATAAGCTGATCATTTTGGAATCGCTGAAGTTAAAGGTATAGCGAATGCGGCGTAATACGTCGTTATTAGTCACGGGAGAGTTCTCAAAGAGGTCTAAAGATAGTTAATAGTGTGATTCTAGCAGATCTTGGCGTTTATTATTGAGGTAAATCTGTAACTAATACAGCCGTTGTTTCGAACTAAGTCTAAACGCGGTAACTCTAAAGCGTGGCATGATCCGCTCTACGATCGGAGTTGAGTATTTCACTCTTCGGGATCCCTCCCTCAGAAGGCCTCAAGCAAAACACTCAACTCCGATCCGCGAATCCTAGAAAGCTATCCAGATTCACGAGCTATTACAATCTGAATAATGACGGCTTATGGGTTGATGATAGGCCGTCATCGAGCTCATACCACGTTATCGCCAACGCTATATGAGATCGTTTGGCTGATTTCCTGCAATGATAGGCCACTTTCTTCTTGCATCGCATTAAAGAAAGCCTGTGCTGCGTTCAAGGACTTTTTCGTTTGCAGGCCACCATCAATGATTTCGTTAGCACGTAAATACGCCTCAACATCACGCGATAACAAAAAGGTATCCTTGCCTAGCTGACGAAGGGTATATGGGCCCGTATTGCCACCTAGACGTGAACCGTGTTTCTTTAACCACGCCCACAAACCAATGATATCGTCGGTTGGCCATTCGGCGACTAACTGATTGAAAGGCTTGCCTTCATCTTTCGCAGAAAAATGAATCATCGACGCATTGGCAGGAACGGTTTTCACTTTATTGTAGTTACGCACAATCCGCTCATCAGAAGACTTCTCTTCCAGCATTTCCGGCGGCATCATCAATAGCTTCTTAATATTGAAATCCCAAAATACCTCTCGGAATCCCGGCCATTTTTTATCGATCACCGACCAATAAAAACCGCTCTGGAAAATCTTACGAGTAAATTCCTCTAACCAATCATCATCAGAAACTTTTAATAATTGCTTAGTGGTTAGCGGCTTATGCACAATCGACGCTAATGCCGCTTTGCCACCTTTGCGCTTAGCAGCACGTTGTTGAATATCGAAAAACGTTTCCATGAGGCTTCCACGAATATAATTGCCTCTATCTTAATAGATCGTGGGAATTGGGAATAGGGCTGTTTGATGAAATGGTTCACAAATGAATGGGATAATCTGTTTCAAAAATTATCGTAGGCAAAAAAAAGCCCCGACGATTAAATCGACGAGGCTTTTATTATCTTAAAGAGTTAGCGATTAAGCAGTCTCTTCAGACTTCTTAGCTTTCTTTTTAGCAGGCTTCTTTTCTGCAGCGCTTTCGTGCTTAACAGAAACAGGACCCAAGCTATCAAGCGGGAAGTGATCAACGTTAACCATCTCTAGCACGTCTTTCTCAAACGCAATCATGAAGTCGCCTTCTTCTTGCGTAAGAACACCCATCGCTACACCATCAGTGATGCGATTTTCGATAGTCAGGTTCGACTCATCATATTTACCGGCTTTTAATGCAGCGCCAATCTTCTTATAAATCGGATCAGCTTGATCAACACGGGTTAATAATGAATCGTACTTGAACATTGGGTTGCGGCCGTTATCACCACGATAAGTACCCGTGATCAAACGCTCACGCGTTGCGGTAGCGCCTGTAGTAAGGTCAACAACCTTAGCAACAAGCTTATCGCCTGGTTTAGCAACACTGCGGCCTAGAGGCATCGTTAGTGCACGGACTAACCAACCAACAGGGCGAGCAGGTAAGTTCTTAGCGAAGCCATCTAAAGCCTCTTCGAATTCAGAGAACAACTTAGCCATTGCGTATTCTACTAATGGTAAATCGTCTTTCTGGCGACCCTGATCTTCCCAATGCTTCAACGTCATCGACGCTAAGTACAATTTAGAAAGCATGTCAGCTAAACGCGCAGAGATCAGTTCACGGAACTTCAAATCGCCTTGCAAAGAGAACATCGCCATATCAACCGATAATGCAAAGTTCGCAGCATAGCGGTTGATCTGCTTGTAATGCTTCTTCGTTGGGCCAGAAGCAGGAACAGAAGTGAACGCAGCGTTAGTTGAGCTCAATACGAAAGAGCGCGCAATGTTCGAGAAGATAAAACCAAAGTGACCGAATAACGCTTTATCAAACGCAGCCAAGTTGTTTTCTTTCGCTGCATTCATTTCAGGTAAAACGAATGGATGACAACGAATAGCACCTTGACCAAATGTGATCATCGTACGAGTAAGGATGTTGGCACCTTCAACAGTGATCGCAACAGGAACCGAAGAGTAGCCTGATTCAACATAGTTACTTGGGCCACGCATAATCGCGCTACCACCATGAATGTCCATGCTATCAATCGCAATCTGGCGAGCCGACTCAGTTAGGTTGTACTTCAAAATCGCAGAAGGTACAGAAGGCTTCTCACCGTTATCAATCGAAATCGCTGTTACGCGAGCGGCGGCTGAATTGATGTAAGAGTTACCTGCGATACGTGCTAGAGGCTCTTGAACACCTTCAAGCTTAGAAATCGGAATACCAAACTGGCGACGAATGCGAGCGTAAGCTCCGGCTGCAGCAATACCGTACTTACCACCGCCAGCACCAGAAGAAGGCAGTGTAATACAGCGACCAACTGATAAACATTCAACCAACATTCTCCAGCCTTGGCCGGCATTTGCAGCGCCACCAATGATGAAATCTAATGGAATGAAAACGTCTTTACCAAAAATTGGGCCGTTCATAAACGGAGAACCAATTGGGTTATGACGGTTACCAATATCCATACCTTCAAGTTCACGTGGCAATAACGCAACGGTGATACCGATATCGTTTTTATCGCCTAATAATTTTTCAGGGTCAAACATGCGGAACGCTAAACCAACAACAGTAGCAACAGGTGCCAGAGTGATGTAACGCTTGTTGAAGTTCATTTTAAGACCAAGAACTTCTTTACCTTCCCACATACCCTTGCACACAACACCTGTGTCAGGAAGAGAGGTCGCATCTGAACCGGCGCGTGGGCCAGTCAAACCAAAGCAAGGAATTTCACGACCATCGACTAAACGTGGAAGGTAATGATTTTTTTGCTCTTCAGTACCGTACTTAAGTAATAACTCGCCAGGTCCTAAAGAGTTAGGAACGCCAACAGTAGAAAGAACTGTGCTTGAAAGACCGGCAAGCTTCTGCAAAACTGCAGACTGTGCTTGTGCCGTAAACGCTAAACCGCCGTATTCTTTTGGAATAATCATTGCGAAGAAGCGGTTAGCTTTAATATAGTCCCAAAGCTCAACAGGCATATCGCCGTTTTCTTTGATTTCGTATTCGTTAACCATAGAGCACAAAGTTTCAACTTCGTTATCTAGGAACGCTTGCTCGTCTGGACGTAGCTGAGGATTCGGATGATCCATTAGCTTTTTCCAATCAGGCTTACCTGCGAATAATTCGCCATCCCACCAAACCGTACCGGCTTCTAGTGCAGTCGATTCAGTTTCTGACATCTCAGGCAAAATCTTCTTATAAATAGCGAAGATTGGGCGAGTTAGTGTATTAGCACGGAAAGCTGAAAGGCTCAGTACACCAAATACGGCTGTGAAGATGGCAGAAGTGACAACAAAACCTGTCGCTGCATCAGTGAAGTAAGCCGCAACAGCAATTGCTGCGATGACGACTGTTGAAATTTTTAAGTTAGCTTTCTTATAAGCTAAACCGATAAGCGCTACGATTAATAACGCGGTCCAAATTGTGGCAGTCATAATGACCCCTTATTTAGTTGCTTTTATTGGTAGCCAAATTACTTTGGCTAATAGTGTGTACTGAGTTGCAGGGCACCTTTGATGTTTAAAGGCCAAACACCTTGCAATGAACCTCTTCCCGCATTTAACCAATTATTGGTAAATGCTTCAATATCATACGAGCGTTTGAAAAGATTGGATTAGTGATTTTTTCTCATTAATCATCATGATTCTGTAAGACTCTCTTTATGAAAGGAAGATTCCGTTACGATAGTCGTCTTTTAATGTCTTTAACAAACGGAGTGGGCGCTAAATGACCGATAAATAAATACAAGAATTTTTCAATTATTTGCCATGTTTATTTGATTATGGCTAACGTGAGGTCTTTATAGATCAGATTTTATGGTGCAAGGTATGCATTTGAGAAACTAAAAGCTCCTTTTCATGTAAAAACACAAGAAGAAGAGCTTCTAGGTAGGTGAAAATGACTTAGAAAATAAAGTCTACGCCAGCGGAAATAGTTTGAGAATTACCGTGATAATCCCAGCCAGTTGCTTTATCTCCTTCATCTTCGAAGTGATCAAATTGAAGCTTTGCTGAAGCTTTTGAACTTAGGTTATACCTCACACCTATGGTCGCCATATAATGTTCTTCATAATTCTTTTCATTATCTGACTTTGTTTGCCAATGATCAGCTTTTGAATACGATAAATAAGGCTGGTATTGACCAATGTTATAGACGGTTGAAATCAAGTAAGTAGGGAATACTGTACCTACATCATCATCATAAGCTACGTAGTTCGCATCATAGATAATGGTAAGGTTATCTATGTTCACGTTACCACCCACGCCAAAGAATTGCTGAGAGAAACCAGAAGCACTTGCTCTGACAGCCGTTTCACCATTCACATTAGTATCAATTCTTTTACGATCATTTCGGAAATAAACCATACGAATATCAAACGACTCACCAATAACATTGACATTAAAGCCTGCTATATCAGTCCAGTATTCATCAACTCTAACAATCGAAGCACCATTTAACTGCCTACCACCTATCTCGGCGTAATACAGCATTTCTTTGTTATCATCGGAATATTCATTGCCGTAAAAAGCAGTGATACTATTAGTATAGTTATCAGTGCTAAAGTCGTAGCTCGCATGGAAACCGTCAAACTGCGTTACCTGCCACCAGTATAAATTTGAAGGTGGACGAATCCAAGGATAAGCATAACCAACTTCAGAGAACTCTGAATAATAGTACATAGGGATGTTTCGACGACCCGCCATCAGCGTCCAATCATCTGAAGCCTGATAAGTGAGATAATACCAATCTAGCTCAGGTTTAAATTCATCTGTACCTTTTGCAAGTAATTGCCCTGTTGCTTTTAAGTCAGGTGCAATGTCTGCAGTCACTTGTAGACCCAGTACACTTTCAGCCTTAAATGTTGTGGTATTTTCATACTGACCTACATCGTAGAAGTCGGCATTTAATTTTTCGTCATCTTCTGATGTTTGACCTGCAACTAGAGATCCAAACCCACTGAATTTAACCTCTGCCAGTGCAGGAGATGCAAGCACCATCGCTAATGAAGCGATCGATATCGTTTTTAATATTTTCATAATTTAGCTCCGTTAGAAATTCGCGATAACTTTAACTTTATCGGTTACTGAAGATGAGTCAACGTAGCTGATGGCTCCTTGATTAGTCGAGACAGTTGAAACTATATCGTTATCGGAGGGTAGGACTTTTGGTAATTCACCTTTACCTGTGAATACTAATCGGGCCCAATAAGCATTAATTTGAGTTCTCGATTTTCCAATGACGCTGTCATTAAAAGCATCGTAAGTAGGCAGTGTTTCAGTTGCGTTCATAGGAAGAGCAATTTGCCCATTTGTGAACTTAGTTTGTTTGCCCAAAAATATTTTCTTAATAATTGCATTGTTGAATGTTGAATTATTTTCTGGATGAACAATAACCGCCATATCGGATAACGATAAACTACTAAAGAGTAGCGTACTTGCGAGCAGTACTATTTTTTGTCCTTGTTTCTTTTTCATAACTCTCTCCTAAGAAATTGCATATAAAATTTTATTCAAGACCATTTTGTGCATCATTTATGCACCTTGTTGTATTTAGTGTAGACACATTTTACAAATGTGAAGTTTTTGTAAGTACGAAATAGTGCTCAGTAGTAAATTATCTTGTAATAAAGAGAAGCGGCTTGAATTAATGTGTATTAAATAAATGATCATGAAATCGTTGCGGTTAGACGTTTTAGCTTCATTTAAAACTTTTTTTATTCCAATAAGGAAGAATGGCCCAGTTTGAACTAAGCTTTGGATAGATTTTCAATTGTCGCAGGGATATTTACATGTTGGAGCAGTTCTCTCCATGGACCTTAATACTGATCGGTATCATCACAGTATTAACGATCTATTTTCATTTTTTTCATTATTCCACTAAAACGGTGGAGTTAGCCCCAAACATACTGACCAGTATCGGCATCTTCGGTACCTTCCTCGGTGTAGCATTAGGCTTGTGGAGTTTCGATACCACCGACATACATGGCAGTGTACCGAAACTGATGGATGGGCTAAAAACAGCCTTCTGGTCGTCGATAGCAGGCTTACTTGGCGCGCTTACCATCAAACTACGCAGTACCTTCGCGCAATCTGGCAGAAGAACTCAGCAGCAGACTCGCGCCGCCAGTATTGATGACCTTGATGCCTCTTTAAAGCTGCTTGCCGACCAATTTAATCCACAGAATTCAGCATCTGTACCCGCACTGCTAAAAAGCCAGCACGAAGACAACCAAAAGGGCGTCGGCCAAATCGTCTATGTATTAGAGCATTACGAAGAACGCATGGCCGATGCCAACGCCAAAGCGCTGGTAGAAGCGATTGAAGCCGTAATGCAAGACTTCAATGCCCGCATTAACGAACAATACGGCGATAACTTTAAGCGCCTTAACGAAAGCGTTGGTAAAATGCTTGATTGGCAAAATAATTACCGCGCACAATTACAGCAACTCATCGATGAACAAGAGCGCACCGCCAGTTCAATGAAAGAAGCCAGCAACGCGTTTGAATACATGGTGAAGCATGCCAATGCGTTTAACGGCATATCAGAATCACTGCAAGAAATGCTCAGCGGCTTAGATGCACAGCGTTCTAATTTGCAAGATCAGCTCGGTGGCCTGGCTAACGTGGTGAACAATGCAGCCGATGGCCTGCCACAGCTAGAAGAGCGTATCGCAACACTAACCACCGGCATTGCAGAGCAGGTTCATGAACAGCAACGCTGGACAGTAGAGCACATCACCAATGCCCAAGAAGGTATTCAACTGCAACTCTCTACAGTACTGGCAACCTCCAGTACGCAACTGCAACAACAGCAGCAACAAACGCAGCAACAGTTGACGCGCATCGCCGAAAAAGTAGAGCGCCAAGTATCGGTACTCGACGACTCAATGGAAGAAGAACTGAACAAAGCACTGCAATCTTTTGGCATGCAGCTCACCGCCTTATCAGAGAAGTTTGTGAGCGATTACTCACCGCTCACGCAAAAGCTACAAGACGTGGTGAAGCTTGCTGAAGAAATACGCTCAAGCGAGACATCAAACTGAGCCATCTAGTTAAGAGAACGCAGCATGCACGAAAATGAACTAGAACAACTGAAAGAACAAGAAGGCCATTGGGTAGCGGTAAGCGATCTAATGGCAGGCTTAATGATGATCTTTATGCTTATATCCGTCGTCTTTATGGTCGACGTAGAAACCGAGCGTGATCGCATTCAAGACGTAGCGATTTTATACGATCATCTACGCCAAGAACTGTATAAAGATTTACAAGAAGAATTCGCAGAAGACCTTCCCAAATGGCGCGCCGAACTGGATAAAGATTTGTCCTTTCGTTTTAACGATAGCGAAATATTATTCGATAACGGCAAGTCAGAATTGAAGCAGCAATTTAAAACCATCTTGGCTGACTTCTTTCCTCGCTATATCCGCATCATTACACAGGAAGCGTATCACGACGACATCTTAGAAATTCGTATTGAAGGTCATACATCAACCGGTTGGCTCGGTGCTTACGATGACGACGACGCCTATATCCGCAACATGGACTTATCCCAAGCCCGCACCCGATCGACCTTAGGTTTTGTTATGGGGCTGAATGACGTAAAGCAAGATAAAGACTGGCTTAAACAATACCTAACTGCCAACGGCTTATCGTCAGCGAAAGTCATACGCGATGAAAATGGCAACGAAGATTCCGAACGTTCACGCCGGGTAGAATTTAAAGTTCGTACCGATGCTGATAGCCGCATCGCCACTATTTTAGACCAAGTACTGTAAAGCCAGCTGCTCTAGGTGGAAAAAGAACAATGCAGATAAAAGACTTTGACGACTTCGAACCGTTTAATAAATTACGCAAGAAAATGGGTGCAGAAAAACTCGGCAGCTTTGAACTCTTCGACCCCGAAAAACAAATAACCTATAGCGAACGCGAATTATTAGAAGCAGGCAGCTTTAATGTGCCGAGTAATCGCTTACGAATATTAAAAGATAAAACCTTTGGATTTAAAAATACCCGCTTATGGCTAAGCTGGTCAGAGCATGAACACTTTCACTTAGCGGCCTGCGACCTTGTGCAAAAACGCCGTCATAAAAAGGCCAGCTTTATCGCTGGCCTACATCAACCGATGAATCAAACAGTCTGCATCGAATGCTTACAACTGCTTAAGTTTGATGGCCTCGATGCACGTCGCAGCCGTCGATTAGATTTGGCAGAAACAATGCAAAAAGAATTCAAACTCACAGAGTTTCAAAAAGACTATCCCTTTTATCCCTTAGTATAAAGCCAAAGCGTAAGGCACGAGTTAGCCCAGCATAATCAGATTAGCCTTAGTCATCACCATCTTCCCTTTGGTATCAATCAACTTGGCATCTGTCATAATTGTTTGCGCCTTAATATTCGACGTACCCAGCTTTTCAGTTTTGGCTTTAATATCAATCGTCGCAGATTTAAACGTCTGCGTCTCCATATCAACCGTCACTTCTCGACTGCCTTTCACTGTAATATTCGCGCCGCCCATAGCCATGTGCTCAAACTTACCGTGCAAGGTTTCCGTTACCTTCGCCATCAAATCAATTTTCACATCGCCGGTGACTTGATCATTCTTCTTACCCGTAATCTTATTATCCAAATCACCGGTTTGCTCACGCTTAATATTACCCGTTGTCGCTTCTTCGACATCGCCATCATTATTGCGCTTCTCTTTGCCTTTACGCTTAACCTCTAAATCACCCGTAATGGTTTCTTTATTATTCCCAGTCACCGTTGACAACGTATTACCTTCAAGCTCGTTTGTCACATCACCTTTAGCAACCTGAATGTCTTTACCTTCCTGATAAGAAAAGGTATTACCAATGGTTTTCTTAACCAAGGCATTATCATCAGGGGTTTCAGGGAAGCCCGTCACATCATCAATACGTGCCTTTGAATCAAGCGTCTGATTCTCTTCATAGCGACCACCATAATTAAACGTTTTATGTGCGCCTTGACCATCTGGGCCATGCGCCCAATTAGACTGAGAACCCGACTGATAATTATACTGATTACCAAACGACTTATTAACCAAGCCAACCTGCTTGCTCGCCTCAACAGCACTGTCTTTTACTAATGAACGGTCAGAAGGAAAGAGCATATCTTTTTCGATTTCAAAATCATTACTCTTTTCGCCCACCGCCTGCCAATTGGCATGATGCTCATTATAATCTTGGCCAAAATGAAAAGAACACTCACGGCCATACGTATAATTGTTGCCATCAACAAACGAATACTCATCACCATAGCGGCGATGAATATGATGCTCACCCTTAATCTCATCAACCTTATTACCAGAATCTTTACCATCAAAATCCAAGTGAGCAAACTCAAGCGGAACAACATCTTCACGTTTAAACTGAGAAGAAATATGCAGGCTTTTACGTGACTTCGCCGTTTCGGTGTACAGCAAACCGTCGGTGATTATCGCCGCATGATGAGGATTCGCATTGCTCACAGGTACGCGAGTTGACTGCGAATTTTGCAGCGCACTCATAATATACGGGCGATCTGGATTACCCGAAGAAAACCCCACTTTCACTTCAGTCTCGGGTACTAATGGAAAATCGTGGTGATTGGTACGGGCAGCGCTTTGCGCCATACGGACCCAGTGTGAAACGTGCTTATTGCTGTTATCGGTCGGCTTTGGTAAAAAATCAAAAACAACTTGATAACGGCCTTTATCATCACGCTGTGCAATATTCTTTTTATCATCATCAGCATAAACCCGCGCTGAAGAAGATACCGCAACAGGGCGCTGCGTATTTCGCTTAGGTCGGTATTGCGCATCCTTAGGAATCGCCAAAAACGAACACTCATAAAAAGCAGGCTGGCCGGCATCATTCGTCTTAGCCGTATCGTCTAAGTTAGCACCGCGGTGTTGCACTTCCAATACCAGCATCTCTGTGACTTTGTTATTATCATCCGCAACTTTTAAAATAAACCCAGGGGCTAACGTTGGAATCCCAGTAGTACCGGTATAAACCGTTTCTAAACACTGATATTCCTGCAAGCGTATACGAGCAATAAAATCGGCTTCATCTTTATTATCAACACTCTCGGAGACTAAGCGTACGCAGCTTTTATCTTTACCCGTCTCACCCGCCTTACCTTCAATATGAATACTGGCCTGCTCAGGGTTTACATCGGTGATCACAATGCCATCAATCGTATTATTCACAATACGGCGCATAGAACGAATCGTATCAAAGCTGCTGGCTGGACTGGTACTTTCATCCAGCTTTACCGTACGGCTAATAATTTCGTCGTAGTTGGTATCATCGGCAAAAACCATCTGACCATTTTCTTCATGGTTAAAGTAATAATAAATTCCCCAATGCTCCGCAAGGCGAGAAATAAAATGGAAATTAGATTCAGAATACTGACAAATAAATTCTTTTTGTGGATAAGTCGTCGTCGTCGCCATTAAATAATCTTGCGACATATCATTATCTAATTCGTCTTCAAGCACTTTAACAACATCAGACTTGGTGTAAATATCAAACGAAAGGCTTTGAGTTTGGCGCCAAACAGAAGGGGCCATAATAGCGCGGAAAAACTTATGCGTATTAGACGTGCGGTAAACTTCTTCAAAGCTCGTAACCACACCATCAATGATGTAATCCTTTTTACGATCATCATCGTCAGGGTGAATAATTAACTGAGCTTTGTCTTCAATCGCTTTAATAAGATCGACTTTATCGTCAATTTTAACTTTCAACTCTAACGTAAAATGAAATAAAGACGACATCGCCTCTTTGCCAGAGAAACTGATCAGTTCAAATACATCGGTATAATGAGTCGTCGAAAACTTAAAGGTAGGGTGAGCCATAACAAAAATCCATTTATCAGCTGATGATGAAAAAGCAATAAGAGCGCGATAAGAGCGCAGAGTATAAAGTGCAGCCCGTCACAGTGTCTATAACCAACATTGCGAAGCGGATCACTATTCGGTAAAGTCAGCGCCCTAAATCATATTTAGTGACAACAATACGGATGTTGAGACAAATAACGGCATGGCTTACAGACTAAAACGCTCAGACGACATCGACTGGTTTGATCTATTTCAGCTAGAACATCCCGAACGAGCCATCGATCTCATTACCCAGCTAAAAGGCCAATCTTTCCAAGGCCAATCTAAATTGCAACTGATTCATGGCCTAGACCAGCTATGCCCAGTGGGCTACATCAACCAAGGTGTAGTGGAAAGTGCCTTACGCAGTGGCGAGTTCTTCTTAATTCCTTACGGCGATGCAACCTCACCAATGCTACGCCAAGTAATCACCTTCAATACCCACGCGGATCAAAGCAACCAACAGACCAGTAAATGGGACTTTAGTAGCAATACCTACAGCGACCACTTAACGTCGAAATTAAATTATTTAATA
>Ga0105348_1001307_pt1 | contig 16907 bp, 14 predicted proteins | sample EN8Hudsemesocosm_2_FD_83504 | JGI IMG/M metagenome (GOLD analysis project Ga0105348, IMG submission 83504) | Methane-oxidizing microbial communities from mesocosms in the Hudson Canyon - EN8C Hudson Canyon | ecosystem: Environmental > Aquatic > Marine > Cold seeps | place: Hudson Canyon... | reverse complement strand
TGCTGAATGATTTGACAAGGCATAACTTATATTTGCGCCGTACATAACAGCGCTGGCTTTGAGGCTATAAACACAACCACCAAAGATCTCATCTTTGGTAATGGCACTGATATTTTCTTTTTCCCAGACAATATCAACATTGCTTTTATCGCAGGCGGAAAGAATATCGCCATCTCGATAACCTAAATTAACAGTTAATAACCAATTTTGTTCGAGTATATAATCGACATATACAGTCGCTTGCCAGTGATTTTGATCAAACGGATTGCCGCTTATATTTTCAATAATAACGGGAGCAGTACTACCATTACTTAAGCTGTAATTGAGTTTAGCAGCTAAAGAAAGACGTTCAGAAAAATGTTGTCCAAGTTCTATACTTGCATTGCTAATATTTCTGCTCCAACTATCAGCTCTAACATCATGCCAGATAGAATTAACTCCTATTTGCATATAAGGTACTTTGAAGCCAACTCCAAATTTGTGACGAAAACCCATATTGATACCATAAGCGGTTTCGTCCAAAAGATCGGTATCACGGTACTTATCTGTAGATAAGTCCAATGCTAGATGGAAACGAGAGGTGCTGCTCATTTGATAGAAACGTCCAAAGCTAGTTGATATTGCTAAGCGATCATCAGCAACTTTGTCGTTACTAAAAGCAGAAATGTTTAAGTTATCAATATTTGTAGCGGAGATTTGAGCCGCAGCAATCCACTCTACCCATTGACTATTATTAGCTTGGATGGGTGGAGATAGCAGAATAAAAACACACAAATAAAATGAATTATTTAACATGATTTTTTCCTTAAGTTTGAAAAATGATAGAAGAGTAAATACCCCTTTGTAGTACCATTTTTTTGTTAATTTATTTTTTATAAATCAAAGATGAACAAACGCTTTAATAAGGCTACTAATCAAAGAGTATAGGTGAAATTTTTGAAAACTGTTTCTATCTTGCAATTAAATTTACAGGTTTAGTAAAAGGGATTACAATCGTTAAAAATTTGTTAACTTTTTAGGTGTGAACCATGGACATTGATATAGAAAAAATAGAGCATTATATACAAATGGTGGGTGAAATGAGCTTGCAGTTTGGCATCAAGTTTATTTTAGCGGTCGTTGTTTATTTAATTGGTAAGTGGCTGATTGGAAAAGTTTTAAATTTAGTTGATCTTTCCCTCGGTAAAAAACAAGTTGAAGCAACTTTACATCAATTTTTAGTTAGTATTACCAGTACTTTATTAAAAGCAATTCAAATTATTATCTTTGCCTCAATGATAGGCATTGAAACGACTTCTCTTATTGCTCTTTTAGGTGCGGCGGGTTTAGCCATTGGTTTAGCTTTACAAGGCAGCTTGGCAAACTTTGCTGGCGGTGTACTTATTTTATTGTTTAAACCATTCAAAAAGGGTGATGTGATTGATGCACAAGGTCATGTTGGTGGTGTTGAAGAAATTCAAATTTTTAATACTATTTTAAAAACTCCAGATAACCAGCGAGTTATTATTCCAAATGGTCCTTTATCTAATGGTTGTATCAAGAATATCAATGTGGAAGGTACACGCCGTGTCGACTTCGTTTTTGGTATCGGTTATGACGATGATGTTGCTAAAGCCAAAGCCATATTATTCTCTTTAGCTGAAGCAGATGAGCGAACTTTGAAAAATGTTCCTACCGATATTTGGTTAGGAGAGCACGGTGATAGCTCTATCAATTTGTATTTACGTCCTTGGGTTAACTCAGGCGATTACTGGCCTTATTATTTTGACATGATGGAAAAAGTTAAATTCGCTTTTGATAAAGAAGATATTAGTATTCCTTATCCACAGCGTGATGTTCATATTCATCAACCGGCTAACTAATTCATCAATATTTAGGTGTATATTAAAACCTGTTTTCTTAGTAAGAGAGCAGGTTTTTTTTCGTCTTTATCTCGCTACATATAGTTTTCTAAATTGACTCAGGGTCATGTCTTTAAACTGCAAAAAACGCCTATTGAAATTAGAAATATTATTAAAACCACAATGATCACTAATGGTAGTCACAGGCATTGTGCCAATATTTCTCGGTGTATTAATAACTGAACCGTATATTATTCTTAATAATCTGAATATCAAATAGGCTACCAGCAGTCTATTACTGTATCTGGTATGAAATAACACACTAGAGCTATTAGTTAACACAATAAGGATTACTTCAATAAGAGAGGTAACCTTGTAGTAATTTAGTTTTTTGTAGCGAATTAAATGTGTTTTCAGTACGTGATTGTTCATTATTTAGACTAAAATAGTATAAAAGTATCAAATATGAAATTTTCTTTACTATGACGCTTGAATAGTGGGGTTTCGATTGTTCATCTCAATATTTTCTTGCAAGATGTTTTCAGGAAATAAAAATGCATCATAAACGATTATATTTATAAATGAGGAATGCAGCTATGAACAGAGAAAATTTTCCAAAAAAATTATTACCAGCAATCATTAGTACATTGTTGACAACAACCCCCATGTTTGCTTTTTCTGCTGAAGAATCAGTTGAAAATGACAATGAAATTGAGGAAATTGTTGTTTATGCACGAAAAAGGGCAGAATCGCTTCAATCTGTACCTATTTCAATGTCCGCTATCTCAGAGAAAAATATCAAGTCGATAGGGGCTAAAAAACTTACTGATTTGACCGGTACTATTGCCAATGTACAAATTGAAAATGGAGATACCCTTGAGCCTGATATTACCATACGTGGCATATCAACAGATACACGTACAATAGGTTTAGAATCAGGTGTTGGTGTATACATTGATGGGGTATTTGTTTCTCGCGGCGGTGCTAATGCCGATCTAGCTGCTGTTGCAGCTGTTGAAGTATTACGTGGCCCACAAGGTAGCTTGTTTGGTAAAAACACCATTGCAGGTGCAGTGAACATTGTTACTAAGCGTCCTGGTGAAGAATTTGCTGGCTCAGTTTCCGTGAATGTTGGTAATTATGGTCGACAGGATATCAGAGGTTATATCGAAGGCGCATTGAATGAAACTGTTTATGCTCGTTTATCAGTTAGTTCACTGAACAGTGACGGTCATTATACTAATGATACTACTGGCACCAGTGTTGGTGGAGATGATAGTACCGAAGTCCGTGCCGATATTGATTTCTATCCTAGCGATGATCTTACCGCTCGCTTTTCATTTGATCATCGAAAAATTAATGCCAATTCAGTTGCCTCTCATTTGCTAGAGGCTCCAACGGCAGGATCAGAGGCAGCACAGAATGGACTACTCGGCGCACTGGGACTTAGCCCTGATGACGTTATCTTGGATGGGTATCACTTTACTCATGATGTCGATTATGTACTTGAGGGGGAAAACTGGGGGGGCTCTGCAACTATAGACTACAACTTGCCCGATGATTATACTTTTACCTCTATTACTGCCCGCAGAAGTACCTTAAAACTGCAACCTTCTCACGACGATGATAATTTACCTCTATTTTTACTAACATCAGAACAAGATGACCGTCAGTTATTTACCAGTCAGGAATTTCGAATTACTTCACCTGGTGGTGAGGATCTTGACTGGCTAGTCGGTGTTTATTATGACACTCAGGATCTTGCGACTACTCGTCCTATTGAAATAGGACCAACGTTAACCTATTTTGTGGCAGGATTACCCGAACCTCTGTCTGCTGAAGTGGATTCTGATGTTACAACGGAAAGTTATGCCTTATATGCCAATTTAGACTACGACATCACAGATGATTTGGTATTGACACTCGGAGGCCGATACACCAAGGAAGAAAAAACTGCCGACTACAGATTATCGGGTGCTTGTTTATCGGTAGGTGTCTGTATTTTCCCTCAGTTGGACTTAGATCTTGAATATGAAGATAGCTCATTTGACCCGTCTATTAGTCTTAGTTATAACGTAGCAGAAAATATAACGACTTATTTGAAATATGCTTCCGGGTATAAGAGTGGCGGTTTTAATGTCGATTACATTCAACCTGGAGAGTTAGCACTACCGGGTACCAATGTCTTCTTACCGACGGTTTATACCGAAGCACCTAGTCAAACACCATTTGATAAAGAAGAAGTTACCTCTGTAGAGTTTGGCTTGAAAATGACGCTTGATCGACGAACTACTGTAAACACTGCGATCTTTGATATGGATTACACTGGCTTTCAAGTATCCCGTTTTAACGGCACGTCTTTCTACATAGATAACGCCGGTGAAGCGACTTTACGGGGTATCGAAGTTGATGTGGTGGCCCAACTAACTCCCGAGTGGCGCTTGATTGGCGGCGTTGGTTATTTAAAAGGTGAGTTTGATAAATACGATACAGTTGATAATGGTAGTGGTGATGATATTGATTTGAAAGGAAATGAATTTGCCTTTTCGCCTGATCTTACAACAAATATTGCCGCTGAATATACCACTAGTTTAGGTGACAATGGCTCATTGTTTGTTCGTCTTGCCTACACCTATAAAAGCGAAATGTTTACCACGCCTGAAAATACCGAAGTAGAGCAAGTTGGTAGCCAGGAATATTATAATGCTCGCATTGGCTGGACCAGTAGTGATGAGTCGTTGTCTGTTGCCTTGTGGGGGAAAAACCTGAAAGACTCCAGCTATCTGGTTGAAAGAGAGGTTGATACGACCTTGGCTGGGTTGGTTTATGGTTTCAAAAGTATGCCGATGACTTATGGTATAGAGCTTAGTTACGATTTTTAAGTTGTAGAGGACAGTTGCCGTTTTCACCATGTAGAAACGACAATTTTAATTACCTAAACTATTTTTAAACAAGAGATTAATATGAACGTGTTTTTTAAGTACTTATTATCTACCGTCTGTTTATGCATTGTTACTGCCTCCGCGCTTGCTAAAGACCAGCAGAAAACTTTGTTGGCAATATTTGCTCACCCTGATGATGAGGGTATCGTTGCCCCAATGTTAGCAAAATATGCCAGTGAAGGTGTAAACGTACGTTGGGTTATTATTACCGATGGTCAATTTGGTGTCCGTGAACATGCTAAAATCCCAGCGGGCCAAGCGTTAATTGATGTTAGACAAAAAGAAGCTATATGTGCCAGTGAGCAATTGGGAATTTCTGCGCCAACCTTCCTTGACTATGTTGATGCCGATCTCCACAAAAGAGAGAACTTGCATAAACTCAACATCGATCTAATCGCCTTAATTAATGACATAAAGCCAGATACCATAGTTACCTGGGGACCAGATGGTGGCTATGGTCATGCGGATCATCGGTTGGTGAGTAGTGTGCTAACTGGCATTATCCAGCAAGGAGGCGAAAATATGCCGGATGAATTGCTTTATGCTGGTGTACCTAGTTTCCAGCGTGAGGGCTTGAAAAATATTAAAACTCAGTTTGGACATTACATCAAGCAGGTGTGGGGAGTAACCGACCTTGATTATTTATCGTACCGGATCCCTTTTAGTGCACACGACTTAACCAAAACCCGTAACGCATTTTCATGCTATCAATCACAGTTTACCGAAGATGAACTGACAGATATATTTAACTTTATGTCACAAGCTAATGGGGTTACTTACCTACGGCCAGCACTGCTTAAGTCGGTTCAACATAATAGTGTTTTTTCTACGGCTAATGATTAATCAAGCCTTTGGTTGATAGGTTGCCACCTATCAACCAAAGTATGGATAGTGGTGTACTGCTTTATTATTTTGTAGAAATGCGTTGCATCAAAAATGACTAAAGGTAGTGTATGTACAATCAAATTAGAGCATCAAAATACTTAAACAGTTTAGTGAGGTCAAATGAATATTAATCATCACTCGCATGTCGATGACAATGACATGAATTGTGCCATTGGTGTTGAAATAGGCGACAGCCAAATCCAGTGTGTGCTACTTCGCGAAGATGGTAAGGTACTGTTTCACCGTGCTTGCCCTACACTTGCTGACGGTGCTTCCACGTTAACAACGGTCGATAGTTTGATCCGTGAAACCCTAGCTTTTGCCAGAGAACATACCTTATCAGTTGCCGGTGTTGGTGTTGGTGTTCCGGCCATTGTTGAGAAAGGGGTGGTTGTGGGTGCTTCGGAGCATCTGCCCGAGCTTCTGGGCTGTGATATTAAGCAGCGATTATTAGCGAGCTTTGGTTTACCTGTCTATATAGAAAATGATGCTCATATGATGGCGATGGCAGAGAACTGTTATGGCAATGCTACAACTTCAAATGAAGTTGTTTTTCTCACAATAGGAACCGGTATTGGTGGTGCATTAAAGCTACATGGCGAGTTATACGGCGGTAATCGTAACCGTGGTGGAGAGCTGGGACATATGATCATTAAATTTGGCGGTGAACAATGTGAGTGTGGCACAAAAGGCTGTTTGCAGGCCTACGCATCAATTGATGCGTTAATAAAGCATTATGCTGTACTCGCCGCGATGGAGAAAAATCTGGTTAGTGTGGAAGCAGTCGTTAATGGTTATCTGAAACAGGAAGATAACGCTGTTTCAGCCATGAATTGGCACCTTGACCATTTGGCTGCCGGTGTTGCCAGTTTGATTAATTTGTTTGGCCCCGAAAAGATCATTATTGGCTGCCAACTTAATGAAATTGGTAGCTTTTATATAAACGAACTTCAACAACGTGTTTTTGCCATGGCTTTACCGGCTGCAACAGAGAATGTGACTTTGTGTGCAAGCTACTTTGCAGGTAAAGCTGGCTGCATAGGTGCGGCCACTATGGTTTTTGTACATTAGGTTTAAAGGGGATTACCATGCAACGCAATAATACGATAGTTGCTTTTATTTTATTGATCTGGTTTGTTATTTCATTTGTTAGTAATATCATTGGCCCTTTGATGCCATCTTTGATTGAAACCTACGAGTTAAATCTTACGTTGGCCGCTTTTCTGCCATTTTCATTCTTCTTGGCTTATGCCATTGTCTCAATTCCGTCCGGGCTTATGATTGAATTGATTGGCTCAAAAAAAGCTATGCTGATTGCATTTAGCCTTAATCTTACTGGTGTACTGTTATTTGCACTGTTTCCTGTGTATTTAATCGCTCTATTGTCACTATTTATTGTCGGTATCGGCATGGCCATGCTTCAAGTGATCATCAATCCGTTGATGAGATCAACTGGGGGTGAAGAGAATTTCGCATTTTTTTCAGTAATGGGGCAGCTAGTATTTGGGTTGGCTTCCTTTGTTAGCCCTTTAGTTTTTGGTTATTTAATGGTTACTTTGCCGGAAGCTACCAGTGATAATGCCTCGCTATTTGTGCAGCTGTTGAATTTTGTTACACCACAAGACAAACACTGGTTGGCTCTATACTGGCTCTTCAGTGTGGTATTTATAGCATTAATCTCTTTAGTTGCTCGTATCAATATCCCTAACATCAAACTAAAAAGTAATGAAAAAAGTGGCGGATGGGGAGTATGTAAAGAGCTTTTGAAAAATCGGTCTGTTGTTTTGTATTTTATTGGCATCGTGGCATACGTAGGCACTGAACAGGGGCTGGCAAACTTCATGTCCGAATTTCTTAGACAATATCATGGTATTTCGCCAGAAAAAGAAGGTGCTGTGATAGTGAGTTGGTTTTGGGGCTTAATGTCGATTGGCTGTCTGTTAGGCTTGGCATTACTTAAATTAATGGACTCAACCCGAGTATTGAAATTATTTAGTTTGAACGCTTTGATCTGCGTTGCTTGTGCCTTATATGGCCCGACAGATGTCGCCTTGATTGCCTTTCCATTAACAGGCCTTTTAATCTCAGTTTTGTTTTCCATTATTTTCTCATTAGGCTTGAACTCAGTCCGTGAACATCATGGTTCATTTTCGGGCATTCTTTGTACCGGTATATTTGGTGGTGCCCTGGTACCTTTGCTAATTGGTATTTTAGGTGACTGGTTGGGGTTAAGGGCAGGGATGGGAGTCCTTTTTGTTACTATTGGCTACATTTTTAGTATCGGGTTTTGGGCTAAGCCATTAATTACTAACAAAACACTATTTTCAACAAAAGTTTCTACAGAGATAAGCGGTAATGCGAGTTAATCTTGCAATAAGCAATCTAACCGTAAAGGTGTTAGCTATTTGGCTTGCCTATAACCGAGTTGGTGTATGTTATGACTGATTATTTGATGCCAAATTTGGTTAAGTCCTGCCAAGTTATCAATCTGCTCAATAAAACAAAAGAGGGGTTGTTGGCCACAGAGATAGAACGTGAGTTGGGTATTCCCCGAGCAACATTGTTTCGTATATTGAAAACCTTATGTCGTCAAGAATTTATACAGAAACAGAAACGATGTTATGTCATTGGTAACTCCTTGATCGAGATCGGGTTACAAACAATCAGTGAGTCTCGCCTGAGAACCAACGCGACGCCGATATTGACAGAGTTGGCGCATACAACAGGATATACCACAATATTGGCAATTCCCAATCATTATCATGCCACTATTTTGGAATATTGTGAGAGTGAAAGCTCTCTAAAGGTTTCTTCCGCACTTGGCTCTCAAAGTGCATTACATAATAGTGCGGTTGGCAAAGTGTTTATGGCTCACAGGTTTGCCGATAGGGTTGATGAGTTATCTGAGTCTGTTGGCTTTGCGGCAACGACGAATAAAACGCTTACTTCATTGGATCTGATTGAAGAGGATATCAGAAGAATTATTGCCCGTGGCTATGCTATTGAAGATCGTGAAGCTAATTTTAATGTTCGTGCTTTGGCGGTACCTGTGTTTGACGCTAACGGAAAAGTTGTTGCATCAATTGGCATCCTTGCTCCCGCAAATCTGTTTACTGTTGCGCAGACTCCGCTGCTGTCACGTCAGGTTAAGGAAGCCGCCAGAAAATTTTATTATGCAGCAGGACTATCATTGACCGGAGAATAAAGGCAATAAGGTCTGCGTCATTTCATTCACAGTTTTTCGAAAAGGTTACATAAATAATGCAAAATGATCATTTGATCAATAAAACCCAAATGTTTAAAGAAGCTGCGGAAAGTGCCACCGCAGTAGAGCACCAGTTAGCAGCCAATCAAGCTATTATTGTAGAGTTGGTTTCTCAGTTGCGCAATAAGCCACCACGGGTCATTGTAACCTGCGCTCGAGGTAGTTCAGATCATGCAGCCAGTTATGGTAAATATATTTTTGAAAGTTTTATTGGGATCATTACCGCATCAGCAGCACCCTCTGTAAGCTCAATCTATGGTGCTGTACCCGATATGGAAAATGCTCTGTTTATCGGCATTTCTCAATCAGGTAAGAGTCCTGATTTACTTTGTCAGGCTCAATCGGCAAAGGGGACTGGTGCCCTGATAGTCATTATAGTCAATGATGTTGCTTCACCATTAGCCGATCTGGCAGATGTTGTGCTGCCCATGCATGCCGGGCCAGAAATTAGCGTAGCGGCCACCAAAAGCTACATTTGTTCCTTGAGTGCATTATTACAATTAGCTGCAGTTTGGAGTGGTGATCAGGCCTTGTTGGCAGGGTTGGCAAACTTGCCATCACAATTGCGCTTGGCTTGGCAACAAGATTGGTCATATGCTGTAGAAAGTTTACTGAGAGCAAACAGCCTGTTTGTACTTGGCCGAGGTTATGGACTGGGGATTGCCATGGAGGCAGCACTAAAGTGCAAAGAAACTTGTGGTTTACACGCCGAAGCCTTTAGTTCAGCTGAGGTTAAACATGGGCCTATGGCTATTGTTGGTGACGGATTTCCGGTGTTGGTTTTTGCACAACAGGATAAAAGTCAACAGGGAGTAGATGATATCGCGGATGAGTTTCTTGCCCGAGATGCCAAAGTCATACTTGCAGGAGAAGGGAGTCCGCAAACGTGGCGTTTACCCGTTGTGGCTGAATCTCATCCGGCTTGTGCTCCATTATTATTGATTCAGAGCTTTTATCGCATGGTAAATGAGTTGGCGGTGCGTCGTGGTTATAATCCGGATCTTCCGCCACACCTGAATAAAGTCACTGAGACCATTTAACTTCAGCTGATTCGGCAGTAATCAATAATAGTATTTAAGGTATTACAATATATGAAACAAAAGGTTAAATCATGCTTACCAGTAGAAAACAGCCAATGTGCGTTTGGCATTGATATCGGTGGAACCGATATCAAGTATAGTCTTATATCTGCTGATGGGACCGTGATTATGCATCAATCTGCTCCAACACCTACAAAGGGATCCGCAATTATCCACTATTTGGGACAACTGATTACTCAGGCAAAAGATATAGCGATTGAAAAGCAATTACATTTAATCGGTATTGGCATAGGAGTTCCAGCTTTGGTCAAAAATGGTGTTGTAGTTGGCGGCGCTGAAAATGTTCCTGAGTTGCTGGGTGTCGACCTTAAAGCTACTTTGCAGAGACAAGTTGACCTGCCATTATATGTTGAAAATGATGTTCAAATGGTTGCTGTGGGCGAGAATAAATTCGGTGGTGCTGTGGCGGTGGACAACGTTATTTTTATAACTATAGGTACTGGGATTGGTGGTGCGATAAAAATTAACGGTAAACTTTATAACGGCAATGTAGATTGTTGTACTGAGTTCGGTCATATGGTCATTAAAGATGGTGGCAAACCCTGTGGCTGCGGTAATACTGGCTGTTTTCAGGAGTATGCCTCTGTATCCGCGCTGGTAAAATATTACTGCACTCTGACCAAAGAATCTCCTGATAAGATTGATGGCAAGCACATAATTCAGGCTTACTTTAGGCGGGAGAAAAAAGCACTCATTGCAATGCAATGGCATTTCAATTATCTGGCTATTGGTATTGCTAACCTAATAACGACCCTAGCACCGCAGAAAGTGATTATAGGTGGAGGTATTACCGATGCAGGGGAGTTCTATCTGGAAAAAGTTCATCAACAACTTGCTACTATTGTTGGCTCTACTGTGATGAAAAATGTAAAGATTAGCCTGACGCAGTTTGGTAATCGTTCTGGGAGTATTGGTGGTGCTGCACTCGCTTTATCGTGATGGTAGTGTCTAGATGATTGACCCATTGTTAATCATATCGTTGATTACTAGATATTAAGGAAAATTATGATGATTAAAATTTTGTTTGTTTTTATTTTATTGATGGGATTACAAACTGAAGCCAGTGCCCAGAGAGTTGACTATGAAGTGGAAGGTAAAATTTTCGAAGGTCACTTCGTTTCGCCGTCAGCAGGGGCCCCATTAATTATCATGGTTCATGATTGGGATGGCTTAACTGATTATGAGCGTAAAAGAAGTTCAATGCTTGTCGAACTAGGCTATGCGGTTTTTGCAATAGATCTATATGGTAAAGGTATTAGGCCAAGTACATTTGATGAAAAGCGTAAACTCAGTGGTGATTTGTATCGAGATAGAATTAGCATGCGTCGACGTTTAGTTGGAGCATTGAAAGCTGTTGCGACACTTGGTGGCAATCTCGAGAATGCCGTCGCCATTGGTTACTGTTTTGGTGGTGCGGTTACATTAGAGCTAGCCCGTTCGGGCGTAAACTTTAAAGGCTTTGTTTCATTTCACGGTGGGCTGGCTACGCCAGATGGTCAAAACTACCAACATACGCATGGAAAACTATTAATAATGCATGGTAGTGCCGATAAAAATGTCTCCTTGCAAGAGTTCGCGACTCTGGCTGCTGAACTGGAACAATATCAGATAAATCATGAAATGATCACTTATAGCGGAGCTCCACATGCTTTTACTATATTTAATAGTGACCGCTACCGCGCGGATGCAGATAAAAAATCATGGCAACGCTTTATCTTATTTTTAGCTGAAACGTTGCGCTAGGAGAATAACGAGCTTACTTACGAAATATTATGTTGCAACGACGGTGTTTACAACGGATCAGGTTAAATGGCATCGGACACTTCGAGGACTTCACAAAATCATTATGATAGATCCTGAATAAAACTATTTTACACTTTATAGAGAGGAATAAAAAAGCAATGAAAAAATCAATAATGCCTTATGTACTCAAAGGTATTTCTAGTGACATGTTGCTATCAACAAAACGTAAATTACATATGCTTAGGCGGAAAATTCTGCATCAAGAGGCAGTACTTGAGATATTTATCAAAGCAGATGATCCATACAGTTATTTATTAATACAAGCATTGGCATCGATAGAGTCTCGTTTTTCGATAAACTTAAAATTCTATGTATTTAATGATATTGAACCACAAATGTACCCACGACTTGAAATGTGGAAACAGTACGCAAATTATGATGCTTATCACCTTGCAAAACTCTATGGTTTTCAGTTTCCTCCCTTAGAAAAACTACCTAAATTAAATGAAGGGACAATCAAGTCACTTGCATGTGCATTAGTAGCAATAGAGCAAGACGATGACTTTTTAAGCAAAGCTAACCACATACTTACCGGTTTTTGGTTTAATTCAAGACCACCTAATACGGTTATTTTTAATCAAGAAAAATCGTTAGCAAAGCTAATTATCAATCAAGCTTTATTAGCGAGTAAAGGTCATTATTTTGGAGGAATGATTTACTTTGAAGGAGAATGGTATTGGGGAGTAGACCGTTTAGACCATTTAGAACAGAGGCTCATAAAGTCAGGGTTCGCTCACAGAAAGAATGAGCAGGTTCTATTTAATTTAACATACAAAAGTTTTTGCCGACCGTTTTTAGATGAGCATGCTAAATCAATAAATAATCAACCACTAATATTGTACTGGTCAGCGCGAAGTCCCTATTCCTATATTGGGTTAGAACGAGCTATTAAGCTGGCAGAGCACTATAAGATACCGTTGGAGATTAAACCTGTCCTCCCGATGATGATGCGTAACATGTACGTACCCGAAACGAAGAAAATGTATATTTTTCTTGATACCAAAAGGGAAGCGAACAAGTTAGGAATTGACTACGGTTTTGTTGCTGATCCTCTTGGTGCTGCTGTAGAAAGGTGCTATGCGCTAATTGAATATGCACGGTCAGAAAACAAATTGCAGGCTTTTCTGTTGAGTTTCGCGCGTGCTGTTAACGCAGAAGGTATTCGCGGAGAAACTGACCCAGGATTAGAAAAAATCCTTACTCGCTGTGGACTCGACTGGACTGTTGCTAAGGAAAAATTAACGGAAAAATCTTGGCGCATCGAAGTACAAAACAATTTAGAAGAAATGTTTAATCTAGGCTGTTGGGGAGTTCCGACCATGCGATATGGCGATGCTCATTTTTGGGGACAAGATCGATTTATCTTGTTAGAAAATGTTATCCAACAAGATTTAGGCCTTTAGAATCTGATCAAAACACAATCAACAACATCTCGTTTTCTTTATAGCTCTGTAAATAACTGAACTGATCATCAATATTGTGAAGATGAAGTGCTTTAGTTAATTTGTTCTGATTCATTACTTTTTAGTCTTTAGTCACTAACAAAAAAACCGGTTGTTATATCAATTCTCGACATAAAAAAACGCTTTCTATTTGGTTGAGGCGGCGATTCCAAACCATGCGATCACTGCTCGGTTTGACTAGAGCAATGCAGGAGCGTCAGCAAAACTTAAAATATCATTCACAATCAGTATTTAATAGGAGTAACTATGCAAATTATTATTCATGATCATGTCCAAGAAGTGTCGGTAAATACTTTACGTTCGATTCAAGCGCTTGTTCGGGATAAAGCCAGACCAGTGTTAGGTTTAGCAACAGGTAGTACGCCAATTAACCTTTACCAGAATGAGTAAAATCATATGAAATTGGGGGAATTAGTTTTGCTAATGTCACCAGTTTTAATCTCAATGGTTAGGACTCATCAAACATCAAATAATGTGTCTTATGTTGTAATAAATATTTTTGGTGAGAAGTAAAGTTATGGCTATAAACCGTTCCACTTTTGGTTACCTTAGTACCTAGAAAACAGTTGTTGGGTATTTGAGATATAGCGTAAAAATGTTGTGAACAGATCATTATCACTTAGCAAAATCAACCAATAAAATGGAGAAATTAATGAAATCCAGAACGAGTCTCACGAGTTGGAAGGATCTCAATGAACATGCTCAAGAAATGAAAAAATATCACATGAGTGAGATTTTTGAGCAAGATGCAGAGCGTTTTACTGACTTTTCAATAAGACTTGAACCTTTTCTTTTAGATTATTCTAAAAATTTAATCACCCATAATACAATGGACAAACTGATTGCTTTGGCTAAAGAGTGTGAAGTTGAGTCTTGGCGTGAAAAAATGTTTAACGGTGAACGGATAAATAGCACCGAAGATCGAGCTGTATTACATACGGCGTTACGAGACCGTTCGCATGCTAAATTAATGCTATATGATAAAAACATCTCTGACGATATTAAAAAATCACTCAATAAAATGAAAGAGTTTAGTGACAATATTCGTCAGGGATTATACAAAGGTTACTCAGGAAAACGGATCACAGATGTGGTTAATATTGGTGTTGGTGGCTCCAATCTTGGACCTCAAATGGTGACTGAAGGGCTTAAAAAATATAGTGATTGTAACGTGAATGTTCATTATGTTTCTAATGTTGATGGCACTCAAATAGCAAATATTTTAAGGCCACTTAACCCCGAAACAGTACTATTTATTGTTTCAAGTAAAACCTTCACTACGACAGAAACTATAACCAATGCTAAAACTGCAATGAAATGGCTGGTATCTTCATCATTCGATCAAGGCGCTATTACAAAACACTTTGTTGCAGTGTCATCAAATAAAGCTAATGCTATGGAATTTGGTATAGATGAAGATAATATATTTGATATGTGGGATTGGGTTGGCGGTAGGTTTTCATTATGGTCAGCGATTGGCCTGCCAATAGCCATAGATTTAGGATTTGAACGCTTTACGGAACTGTTAGAAGGGGCTCACGAAATGGATAAGCACTTTAAAACAGCACCATTAGAAGCTAATACACCAGTAATCCTGGCATTGTTAAGTGTTTGGAATTGCACATTTTTAGGTGCACAATCTCAAGCAATTTTGCCTTACGATCAACCTTTACATATGTTATCGGCTTATTTACAACAGGCTGAAATGGAAAGTAACGGTAAATCTGTGAATTGGCACGGTGATGAAATAGATTATCCCACGGTTCCTTCTATTTGGGGCGAGTTAGGCATTAATGGTCAGCATGCTTTTTACCAATATTTACATCAAAGTAACAATGTTGTTCCTGCGGACTTTATCGGTTCTGTTGAAAGTGTTACCCCTGTCAAAGGGCATCATGAGACTCTTATGGCCAACTTTTTTGCACAAACTCAAGCGTTGATGCAAGGTGTTAATGAAGAGCAGGTTCGTGCAGACTTGAAGGCCAAAGGTCGAACCCAAGAATATATAGATCAAGTAGCACCCCATAAGGTTCATAAAGGTAACCGTCCTACGAATACAATATTAATGAAACGTATATCACCAAAATCATTAGGCAGTTTAATTGCACTTTATGAACATAAGATTTTTGTTCAGGGGATCATTTTGCAAGTATGCTCATTCGATCAGTGGGGAGTAGAATTAGGTAAAGGGTTAGCAAACAAAATTAAGGCTGAACTTGAATCAGACAACTGTAACTCACCTCATGACAGTTCAACAGACGGACTCATTAAGTACTACAAGTCAGTAGGTACACTATAAGTCTGATTTATAGAGTGTTTAAGGTAATTAAATGAAAAAAATAAAACTTGGTAAAAGTAACTTAGATGTGTCTGAGATAGCTCTAGGATTAATGCGGCTATCTGACACTAGCATGAAAAATAGTATTAATATCGTCAGAACATCAATAGACAATGAAATAAACTTTTTTGATCATGCAGATATATATGGCGCAGGGCACTGTGAAAAGCTATTCGCACAAGTAATGAAATCTGAATCTATTTCTAGAGATAGTATTTTAATTCAATCAAAATGTGGTATTAGAAGTGATTATTATGATTTTTCGTATGACTATATCATTTCCTCTGTCGATGGAATTTTGCAGAGACTAAATACTGATTATATTGATGTATTATTATTGCATCGACCAGATACATTAATGGAGCCTGAAGAAGTTGCTAGAGCTTTTGATACTCTTTATTCTAATGGTAAGGTTCGACATTTTGGAGTGAGTAATCAAAAACCATTGCAAATTGAATTACTGAAAAAATTTGTGCAACAAGATCTCATCGCTAACCAATTACAATTGAGTTTAACTAATACTGGTATGATTGATTCAGGTATGAATGCCAATATGAAAGTCAATCAATCTATTGATCATGATGATAGTATTTTGGAGTATTGCCGCCTTAATAGCATAACAATTCACCCATGGTCTCCTTTTCAATACGGTTGGTTTGAAGGTACTTTTATTGATAATCCAAAGTTTGAAACACTTAATAAAGTGATGAAAGAAATTGGTGAAGATCATGGGATTTCGAAGACAACTTTAGCAATTGCATGGCTTCTAAGACATCCTGCAAAAATGCAGCCAATTATTGGTTCTACTAATGCAAAAAGAATTGCTGAAGTATGTACTGCATCAGGTATTAATATAACCAAAGAAGAGTGGTATAAACTCTATATTGCTGCTGGTAACCCTTTACCCTAAAGATATAAATAATTAATTGCCTATTTGGATCTATTTATTCAATTAAATAGATGGATAGGAAGGTACGATTCAATACCTATCTTAACTGTTCGCTATCTAAGGCGTATATGGACTCCTCCTGTTTTACAACGATTAATTGACATAAACATATGAGATGATTCTATTGCTCTAATATTTAGGAACATTTTGTAAACACTCATGTTCTTACCTTAGTTTAAAACTGTATAAAAATATTGCTCATTTAACTCCAAATGAGCAATATTTACTAAGTCACTACACGTCTATTTTCATCAATGCAAAACTGACTATTATTTAACAGCAGAAAGAGAGCGAGCCAATAACCTAGCAGCACGTTTAAGT
>Ga0105348_1001305_pt1 | contig 16922 bp, 15 predicted proteins | sample EN8Hudsemesocosm_2_FD_83504 | JGI IMG/M metagenome (GOLD analysis project Ga0105348, IMG submission 83504) | Methane-oxidizing microbial communities from mesocosms in the Hudson Canyon - EN8C Hudson Canyon | ecosystem: Environmental > Aquatic > Marine > Cold seeps | place: Hudson Canyon... | reverse complement strand
TTTAACACACTCTAGTGCAGAATCTGTATCAGCAATGTTGTTGTAAGATAATGCTTTACCTTGAATTTGCTTGGCAGTAGAGATTGACGCTTCTTCAGGATTTGCTTCAACATAAAAAGCAGCATCTTGGTGAGAGTTTTCACCGTAACGTAAATCTTGAGTTTTGATAAACTGGCTGTTAAAAGTGCGAGGGAACTTAACTTTGTTATCAAACGATGCTGTTGACTCTTCTTCACCGTACGCTGGTAACATTTTACCAAAGTAGTTAGCAATCATACCGTCGTAACTTGCAGTATGCTCATAGGCAGCAATTGCTAAGTCAAAACGTGTTTTATACGTTAAAGAATCATTGTTATTGTCTAATTCAGCTAAAACACGACCGTAATCGCTAGCATTTACAACAATAGTCACATCTTTATGGTTTTTCGCCGCAGCGCGAACCATCGTTGGACCACCAATATCGATATTTTCAATAGCATTTTCTAAAGAACAGTTCTCATCGCTCACTGCATTAGCAAATGGGTAAAGGTTAACTACAACCATATCAATTGCGCTGATATTGTTTTCTTCCATTACGCCTTCATCCATACCACGACGTGCTAAGATGCCGCCATGTACTTTAGGGTGTAATGTTTTAACACGACCATCCATAATTTCTGGATGACCTGTGTAATCCGATACTTCAGTAACTTTAATACCGTTTTCAGCTAATAATTTTGCTGTACCGCCAGTAGAAAGAAGATCAACACCTTTCTCACTTAGACGTTGAGCAAACTCAACAATACCAGTTTTATCAGAAACACTTAACAGTGCGCGCTTAATTGGACGAGGAGTATCCATCGTTTATTTACCTTATTGGTTGTAACTTACTGCTAACTTAGTGCCGACTCGCCGCTAACTTGCAAAGCTACATGATTATTAAAAATGATTTACGTGGTTTTCAGTGATTGATACCATTCCGTATAAGAGAGTGCTCACTCCTTTATTCGGACTGGTATAAACATAAAAAGCACCCGAGGGTGCTTTTTATTTAAAATTCGATATTAGTTCATACCGTATTTTTTAAGTTTCTTGCGTAACGTACCGCGGTTGATGCCTAATAAGTTGGCAGCGCGGGTTTGGTTACCGCGAGTGTACATCATAACTTCTTCTAACATTGGCGCTTCAATTTCGCTCAATACAAGGTCATACATATCATCAACATCGTTACCATTTAATTGTGATAAGTAGTTGCTTATAGCGATTTTAGCTTGGCTACGTAATGGAGATGTTTTAGTTTGTGTTTGAATATCGCCAGTGATAAATGGAGAAGAAACATTTTGTTCGAACATATGATATAACTCTTTCTTTTGTTAATAAAAATAAAATAAAACTACGATAATTTGTACTAGTTAATATAACGAGTAGCGAAATCATCAAAAAATTCACCTAACGTCACCAACTGTTCATCGGTTGACGTTAAGGCATTAAAAATAGCTCTAAACGCTTTGCCTTGGTCAATAGTAAAACCCGCACTGAAACCTTCACAAGTCTCAACCAAATTTTGTATATACCAAGAAACATGTTTTCTAGCGATCATCACTCCTTTGAAATCACCATAAAACTGATGTAATGCCAGAACATGAGCCAATACTATTGAGCGAACCTCGCTCAATGCAGGCGCTAACATTTTGTATCCCGTAGCCAAGAAATGATTAATTTCTCGGAAAATCCACGGACGACCCTGTGCACCACGGCCAATCATTACAGCATCTGCACCCGTATGGTTTAATACCTGTAGTGCTTTTTCAGGTGAGGTAATATCACCATTTGCCACTACCGGAATTGAAATAGACGCTTTAATTGCTTTAATAGTGTCGTATTCTGCATTGCCTTTATAAAAGTCATTGCGAGTACGGCCATGCACTGCGAGTGATGCTATACCACTATCTTGAGCAATTTTAGCTATTTCAATACCATTACGAGTATCTTCACACCATCCAGTGCGAATTTTTAGTGTCACCGGAATATCTACCGCTTTCACCACAGACTGAACAATACGTTCAACCTGCACAGGCTCTCTTAATAACGCAGACCCTGCTAATTTTTTGTTTACCTTTTTTGCTGGGCAGCCCATATTGATATCAATAATTTGTGCGCCATTATCAGCATTTATCTTGGCAGCAAAGGCTAATTCTTCAGGACAACTTCCGGCAATTTGTACACTGCGGATACCTGCATCATCACCATGCAACATTCTTAATTTTGACTTTTCGGTATTCCATACTTTCGGGTTTGACGAAAGCATTTCGGAAACGGCTAAACCCGCACCCATTTGACAACATAATTGTCTAAAAGGTTGATCGGTGATCCCTGCCATTGGGGCAAGCATTACCTGCGAATTTAGTTGATAAGAGCCAATCTTCATACTGCTGTTTTTTTGAGCTACCTTTCAAAAGGGCGCTAAGTTTACGCGTTTTTTTTTCAATTGAAAAGCATAGAATTTGAACAATTTTATCTTTTTTTCGACTTTTTGATATTGACATTTATTAAAGTATTAAAGTGGGCGGAAATCGTACAATTATCTAACAAATTTGTTGACAAATAGCACAAAAAAAGACAATAGCAAAAATGCCGCAAACTTAGCTCGAATAAAGGCTACAACTGTGGCAGAGTAAAATTACTAATAGCGGGTTAATCACCAAGCTAAAGCAATAATAACTTTCAGTTAATTTACCAATCAGTGAAGATGCCATGACAACTATTTTACGACTCCCAATTACCAATGTTTTCGCCAAAGGTGACTACAGCGCCACTTTACACCTTGGCAGTGAACAATCCCCGGTAAACTTACTGCTTGATACCGGCAGTAGCACGCTAGTGGTTAAAGAAGAAAACTATCAAGGCAAGCTCGATAAAAACTTAACCGCCACCGCCACAGTGCAAGAAGTTAATTATGGCGTTGGCGGCTGGAACGGCCCCGTTATTCATACCAGCATTAATATTCATGAGCATTGCGAGAAATCTGAGCACCCGCAAAAGCTATCTCACACAGCCAGTATAAATTTATCAAATGCCCCGGTTGCCTTAGTTACTTCCACCAAGCAAAGTAAAACCTTTGGCGACAGCGATGGTATTTTAGGTTTGGCCTATCACCACTTAAATAAAGGTTTTGATTTTAGCCAATACTTTACCGAACATAATATTAGCCCACCGGTAAGTTATCCTTGGCCATTTAATAATAATGCGATCGCCGAAACGCAAGCTGAAGATCTCAAATCATTTAAAAAACTGATGTGGCAATATCCCGAGCATGACATTACGCCTTACTTTACTTTATTAGAGCAACAGCAACTTAGTGCCAATAAGTTTGCTTTTCACTCAAAGCGCTCTGCTATTCATATCAATCAAGAAAATACCGAACAAACGCCCGCAGAAAAACTCAGCCAAGATCCACTCAACCAAGGTTTTTTAATCTTAGGTGGCGGTGAAGAACAAACCGATTTATACCAAGGCGACTTTCAAAGCATCAAAGTTGAACACGATGTTTATTACAATGTTGAACTCAAATCAGTACAAATCGCTAGCAACAAGGTCATTAACGCCGCGCCGCTAGAACAAAAGCACTTAAAAAGCTACTTCACCAACGCCATTATCGATACTGGCGCAGGCGGCATAGTACTTACCTCAGAAATTTACCAACAAGTGATTAAAGAACTCAGTGCTTGCAATGTAAAGTTTGCCCAGCTATTAGCTCCCTTTAAAGAAATGAGCGCGCAACTTACCGGCATCGATGCCAACGAACTCGACTTAAGCCAGTGGCCAACCTTGTATTTTACTTTTGTTAGTGAAAACGCAACCACCACAAGCGCAGAGCAAACTCAAGTACTTGCTTGCCCACCACAAATGTATTGGCAAATTAATACACCAAATTACGGCAAAGCTTGTTTGCGTTTATTAAGCCAATTACCACAATGGCCAAATCAAAGCATTATTGGTTTACCGCTATTGAATAACTATTACGTGGTGTTTGATCGCTCAGCCGAGCAAACTGGCGTGGTGAAATTTGCCAAGCAAAAATAAATCTAGTTGCCTCCCAATAATCCACAGCTGTCATCCACATAACCAATAACAGTCATCCTCGAAGTGCCTAGTCGAGGATCCATTCACTTCAATCACAAGTTTTTGAAGAAGACTGCACAACTAACCATTAGCCGTTAGAACCGGTGTCATCCTCGAAGTGTCCTGTCGAGGATCCATTATTTACAAGAGCTAGATTCAAGATAATTGCTCCTGCATTATCTAATAAGTGGCATCCGTGCCACGTCCGACAAGAAAACTCGGGAATGACGATGCAACTTACGTACTAAATATTACCCGTTAGAACCAATGTCATCCTCGAAGTGTCCTGTCGAGGATCCATTCACTTCATATCACATCACTGCATATCACTTCACATGACCACAGAATGACTTTTTTTGACGATTAATTTACCCACCTTAAAAGCACCAAATCACCCTACACGCTGCAGTTTGTTTGAATGTACAATAACAAGTTAAAGTCACAGAAAAACGTTGTAATATTCAGCTAACAAATTTCACTATTTTTCATTAGCTTACTTTGGCTAAACCTGCTAGTTTAGATGCCATTAAATGGAGTAACAGAATCGTAAACTTTGTTAACAAACAAAGCGCGCAATTTAAACAACAATAAAATGGAGTAAGAAGTATGAAAACAGTAATCGATCTACTAGCGACAATGGCCAATGATGCAAGCTTAGTTAGCACGCAAGAACTTAATGCATTATTAACAAACGCTGACATTTCAGCAAAACAACAACAAGCCATTCTGGCGCAAGATAGCCAAGAACTAGCTGATACCATAACCAACTTCCCTATTTCTATGTGCTCAATTGTTTCTGCACCTGAAGATGACGAACAAGAAAGCCAAGAAGAAAGTAAAAACGAAGAAGCAAAAAGTATGCTTAAATTCGTTGCCAATGCTTAATTAACATAACGTTAAGCATTAAAGTTAAATCACCAGCGTAAAGTAGTAAGTTAAAGGAATGATACTGCTATGAGTTCAAGTTATATTGCCAACAATACACGTATACACTCAGTAGCAGTATTATTTATATCCTTGCTAGGTTTTACTCAACCTGCGCACAGTGCACAGCCCACATTACCCCAAACAACCACAACAATTAAACCTGCGGTAACAACTCAAACCATTAGCGCTAGCCAAACACTCTTAGCAAGCAAAATTGTTGCGACAAACCAAACTAGCGAGCAAGATTTCAGCAGCACTGAAAAATCATTGCAACTTGCCGATGAAATTAGGCGCAGTAAACCAGTTCAATTTCAGCGGATTCTAAATAAACTCAACAATGAAAACCGTTTCACTGAAGATCAGCGTCACCTCTATAATTTTTTAGTTGGCTATGGTTACACCTTTAACGGTCAGCTTGATAAGGCACAAAAACAATTCACCAATTTATTAGCTTCAAACGCTAACGAGCTAATTAAGTTTCGCGCCAGTTACACCCTAATTCACGTTTACGCAGTAAAAAAACTTTGGTTTGAAGGCCTAGCCCTACTTGACAAGAATATAAACTTTGCCAAAACCTTGACCGACACAACGCGTAAAAATGAGCACTTAACCACCACCATCATTTTTTACAAAAAAATGAAGCAGTACGACCTCTCTTTGCATTACATCAAAGAGTTGTTAGCTCAAAACTTAGCACCACCACTAGCATGTATTGCTCAGCAACTTTCAATAGAATCAAGGTTTCACTTAAAACAACTTAAGAGCAACGACCCAGCTATTTACAAGGCACTGAACCATTGTCAGAAAATTAATGACACCATGGTTAGCAGCATTATTCGGGTTTACCAAGCAAGAGCTTACATAACAGAACAAAATACTCATGGTGCAATAGATAGCCTATTGCCATTTTTAGCTGAAATAAAAAGCACCCATTACCCTGAGCTAATAACCGGCGTAAACAACATTTTGGCCGAGGCTTATTGGCAAGCTAACGACCTAGAAAACAGCCAGTATTTTGCTCAACAGTCGCTACTTACGAACATAAACAACAGTAATGTTAACCAAGCCGCAAAAACCTACAAAATACTGTACCAAATAGCCAAGCGTGAAAATGGCACCACGTTAGCGCTCAATTATCATGAACAATACGCCGTCTATGACAAAATTGATTCAGACGACATAGAAAACAAGCATTTAGCTTTTCAGTTAGCGAAAAATAAGAACTTAGTGCAACAAAGTGAAATCGCGCTATTAAGCGAAACCAATAAGCTATTGGTAGCAAGAGAATCACTGGCAGAAACTAAGTTAGCCAACAGACACTTACTCATGGCATTACTCACTTTTATTATCGTAATATTAACCCTCTTCGGGTTGCGTTTATGGCGAGATCATAAACGAGTAAAGCAATTGGCAGAATTCGATCCGCTCACTGGTGCATTTAACCGAGGTCACTTTAGCCAAGTAACGCTTAGCGCACTGAAATACTGTGAAAGTGCTGAGCAAGATTTAAGTTTAATCATGTTCGATTTAGATCTGTTTAAAAAAATCAACGACAACCATGGGCACCTGTGTGGCGATTGGGCATTAAAACAAACCGTAAAAGCCTGTCAGGCTATTGGTCGACAAAACGATATTTTTGCTCGCTTAGGGGGCGAAGAATTTTGTATTGTTTTACCAAGCTGTAATATTGAAGTGGCAACATTACGCGCCGAAGCCTGTCGTGTGGCAATAGAATCTATTGTTACCCAAGCATCAGGATGTGAATTTACCATTACCGCCAGTTTTGGTGTTACCGATGCTAAACGCTCAGGCTTTAATTTGGATAAATTACTCGCCGATGCTGACTGTGCGGCTTATCAATCAAAACATGCAGGCCGAAACAGGGTTACTGTATTTCAACGCACTGATGAAGAGTCAGAAAAAACCTTAGACACCACATGGAGCTATAATTAATTCTTGCTCATGAACAGCTTTACCAGTAAACGATTAACCTTTAGGCCAATAACCACAGCCGACCAAAGCTTTTTTGCTCAGCAATATACTAACGCCAATATTATGCGCCACAATGGTGGAGCTTTAACGAGAACAGATGCGATACAGCAACATACTCGCTTAATGAGAGATAATCAGCGCGCGCAAAACGGGGATAAAAAAACCATAGTCACTTGGGCCATTGTTTGTCGAAATAGCCAAAACATTATTGGCATATTAACCTTGTGTTATCTTACCTTCCCCTACAATAGTCATGTGATACAACAAGGACTTCATTCAAATATTAATCAGGCAGAAGTTGGTATAATACTAGTTGAGCAGCAACAAAAAAAAGGCTTTGCTCAAGAAGCCCTAAAGGCACTTATTCACTACAGCTTCACTGTATTAGCACTGACTAAAATCAATGCCTTTTATGATAGCGACAATAAACTGAGTGAAAAGCTCTTTACCCGTTTAGGCTTTAGCTATGACAACACCCCCCCCAAAAAAAATACAGATAAACATTATTGTTATCTTGAGAAACGGTAAGCTAATTAACCTCATTTAAACCTCAGATAAACGCAGATGAAAAATCTTCTCTAGTATTAGTTCTTCAGACTTATGTGCTGAAATTGCCATCAAGTCACACACAATAACATTGCTTAACAGCTATCTTTACTGGTAAATTAACTGCCGAAAACCCATAGATATTATAAACGCGAAAACTATCACTGTTTTCCTGCCACCAACAATAAAAAGAGAAACATCATGAGTAAAGTAATCCAAGTATTAGAAACAATGGCTAACAATGCCACCGTTGTTAACGAAGAAAGTATTACAGCGTTATTAGCAAATACCGACTTAAACGATGCTCAGCAACAAGCAATTACCAACAGTGATGTTGAAGCTTTATTTCACAGCACGGATGAAATATCTAAAATTCAACTTATAGCACCGCTTAGTCCCGCAGATGATGATGAACCAAGTGAAGATGAGCAAGAAGAAAACGAGACAGACACTAACTCAAAAACAGCTTAAGTCAGCGAGTTAATGTTTAACCCTTTAAAAAACCTAACAGTTTATAATTTAGTTACATCATGTAGCCTAATTATGCTGTTAGCTTATACTTGCTCCACACCTGCGGCTTTTGCATATACCAGTTCAACTGAACCGCAGACTCTAACACAGCAAAAGTCTCTCACTGTTGACGAGATCGCTGCCAAGTTAAGCTTGGCAATGAATAAAAAGAGCACAGAGCCTAAATTATTAAAAAATCTACTCTCAGAGCTTAAAAATCAAGTTAACATTACCGTCGAGCAACAGCATAAAGTTACCTTTCTTACCGCATATCAAGAGTTATATGCTGGCCAATACAATATATCACGAGAAAGATTTAACCGCCTGTTACAGAGCAACGCCAGCAAATTATTAAAGTTTAAAGCAAATTACCTTTTAGCTCACATCGCAATCACCACACATGACTGGTTAACAGGCTTAAAGCACATTGCCGACAACGCCAATTTAGCCGCTGAAATTAAAGATAAAGAGTCTCTACAAAGTAATTTATTGGCAACAACTATCTTTTACAGCCAACTGGGACAATACCAGTTAGCACTCGATTATATTGATAAGCTCAGCCAGCAAAAACTATCACCTAATAACAACTGCATATTTAAACAACTTTCCTTGGAAGCGAAATTCAATTTAAACACGTTAAAGCTAACCAGTAATGAATTTGAAAATGCCATTAATACTTGTATTGATGCCGACTTCATTGTTACCGCTAACCTAGTGCGCATTCACAAAGCCAAACTCTACTTACAAGAAAACTTACCCCAAGTAGCACAGGGGATAATGTTAGCTAACCTTGAAGAAGTCAATGCGACTCAATACCCAATTTTAATCGCTGAAATGAATAATGTTCTTGCTAAAGCTTACTTACTTAATAATGACCAAGCCAATGCCCAAAAGCATGCCCAAGCAGCGCTCGACGTTAATGCAAACATGTCGAACCTTTTACAAGGCGTTGAAACCTATCGCCTGCTTTATCAACTGGCTAAGAACGAGCAAAACTTAACTGATGCACTGTATTATTTAGAGCAGTACAGCAGTATCGAAAAAGCGCAACTAAAAGCTGAAGAAGCCAAACACCTTGCTTTTCAAATGGCACAACACCGTGCTGCAGAACAGGCGAATAAAATAAAATTACTCAATGAGCGAAATAACTACCTGCAAGCTGAACAAGCCCTGGCAGAAACTAAAGTTGATAACAGACACTTATTGTTAGTGTTATTGACCTTTATTATCATCATGCTTACCGCATTTGGATTACGGTTAAGGCGTGAACATAAACGCGTCAAGCAACTCGCAGAATATGACGCCCTCACCGGCATATTTAATCGAGGACACTTCGCTCAAGCTAGCCTAAGTGCGTTAGAGCATTGTGAAAGTATGCGAAAAGATTTAAGTGTCATTATGTTCGATATCGATCATTTCAAAAGCATCAATGACAGCCACGGTCACCCTTGTGGAGACTGGGCATTAAAAACCATTGTAAAAACCTGTCAGGACATTACTCGCCAAGATGATATTTTTGCCCGATTAGGTGGCGAAGAGTTTTGTATCATCTTACCAAGCTGCAGTATTGATATTGCTATTGCACAGGCAGAAGCGTGTCGAAAAGCCATTGCAGCAATAAAAACCCAAGACTCTGGTTGCGAATTCTCCCTGACAGCAAGCTTTGGCATAACTGACATTAAACGCTCTGGCTTTAACTTAGATAAATTACTCGCCGATGCAGACTATGCCACTTATGCCTCAAAAAATAATGGCCGTAACCGCGTAACCGTATTTCAAGCGGCTGAAGAGGAAAACACGCCATTCACACCGCCCGTAAATCAGCACAGTTAATGACGACGCCCTTGCACAGTTTCACCACAGAGCGGTTATTGATTAGGCCGTTAGCAGAGCAAGACAGAAACTTCTTTTGCCTACAATTTACCAATGAAAAAGTAATGCGCCATACTGGCGGTACCTTAACTGAAGAACAAGCTGAAAAAGCATTTCAACGCGCACTTAACGCCAATGAACGCGCTAAAAAAGGCGGTAAAAAATCATTGTTAACTTGGGCAATCGTTTGCCTAAAACAAGAAATAGTTATTGGTACGCAAACCTTGTCATTTCTTATTCGCCCGCATAATAAAAAGATAATACAACAAGCAGAAGAAAGCGGGATAAAACACACTGAAATAGGCATTATGCTTTCACCTTCAGCTAATGGAAAATTATTTCCTGAAGAAGCAATGGGCGCGTTAATGGAATATGCCTTTACTCAATTAAGCATTTGTCGCATTAATGCTTTTTACGACAGCAAAAACATAGCCACTAAACGTTTTGTTAAAAAACTTGGCTTTTCAGAAGTAAAAACACTCAATGATAACTACAATGCAGCTAATCTAAAGTCAGATAACCTCACAACCAATATCCCCAAGACTCATTACCAGTACTTTGACAACGAACATTGGCAGCAACAATTAATTATTAAACTATTCCCTCTCTTGTCATAAAGCTTTACTTTCGTACAACAGGCTGACCAGCAAAGAAACGAATATAATATCACTAAAACAAAGCATTACTTAAAACAAAGTAACCATTTTATTCGTTGCTAACGCCCCCCTACTTCTGATAGTTTAGTGAGCCATAATATCCATTTAAAATTTCCCTAGCTAAGTGAACATAGCGAGGTCTTTAAATAAAAAGTCATAACAACAAAAAACGGAGTAAGTATTATGAGTAAAGTAATCACAGTATTAGAGAAAATGGCAAGCGATGCAGCTATGAATAGCGAAGCAGCGATTGCTGAATTAGTGTCAACAAGTGATATTAATGATGGTCAACAACAAGCAATAAACGCCAATGATGTAGATGGCTTGGTTAAAAGTACCAATGCTTTACCTTCGATAAAGTGCTTCATTATTGTTGTTGCTGACGATGAAGATGAAGAGCAAGCTAATACCGTAGAGAACAAAACAGCAGTTAACTTTTAATTAATAGCTAAATAAATTAAAAAATAATAATAAGTGGAGTAAAATTATGAGTAAAGTAATCACAGTATTAGAGAAAATGGCAAGCGATGCGGCTATGAATAGCGAAGCAGCGATTGCTGAATTAGTGTCAACAAGTGACATTAATGATGGTCAACAACAAGCAATTAACGCCAATGATGTAGATGGCTTGGTTAAAAGTACTAATGATTTACCAAAAGTTGATTGTTTCTTAATTATACCAGCTGAAGACGAAGAGCAAGAGCAACAAGATGAAAAGGAGTCTGAGTCTACCAACCAAATCCAACGCTTAATTAACTTCTAAATAACACCCATGAAAAGTAACATCTTTGAACTAAAAGTAGTAACTGTTAAAAAATTTAGAACCTGGATGTTATTTACATTTAAAGTATGCTTACTTATTTTTCAAGCCTCCTCTCAAGCTCAAGATTTTAATAATAAAGGACACTCGAAAGAAACTGCAGAATTTGATAGAAAACTAATCTTGGCAGATCAAAATCGACGTGCCAACCCTGTTCTTTTCAAACAAAAGATAGATGAGTTAAAGCAAACGGAAATACAATTAACTTCTGAACAAAAATATTATCTTACCCTTCTTGAAGGGCACTATTTCGCTTACTCAGGGGAATACGACAAAGCGAAAAACAAATTGCAATTCATTTTAAATTCTAATGCTAATAAGCAAATAAAACATAGAGCAAACCATACTTTAATAATGATTTCTGCTGCAGAAAAAGATTGGTCTAAAGGGTTAACATATCTACGTCAAAATATTAAATTCCTACCTAAATTAAAAAGCCGAGAGCATTATCAAAATACGCTTTTGGTCAGTATTTTATTTTATAACCAACTGAAACAATACAAATTAGCTCTTAAATACTCAAAGTTTTTAACCTCAGAAACTCTATCAAGTAAGGATAATTGTCTTTGGTACCAGCTCACCCTCGAAGCACAATTTTATACAAATCAGCTAACAGCTACAGACAAAAGAATTAATAATGCAATAAACGCTTGTCAGGAAGCTAATTACAATGCCGCAAGCAATATAATTCGATTATATAAGGCAAAGATATTCTTAATTGATAATCAGCCGTCAGAAGCCATAGCGTTACTTTTAACTTATTTAGAAGAAATAAACAATATTCGATACCCTATGCTTATTGCTGAAGCAAATAATATAATTGGAAAAGCATATTGGGAGCTTGGTGATATTAATAGTGCAGAAAAGCATGCTAATGAAGCAAAGGATACAAACAAAGCTTTAACCATAATCAAACAAGCTGCAGATACCTATAAATTACTTTTCCAAATAGCCAAAGCAGATGAAAATCATCAACAGGCACTCGAATATCATGAACAATACGCCAAGCTTGATAAAGCAAACCTTGATGAAACTAAGGCCAAACATCTAGCCTTCCAACTTGCCGAACACCAAGCCTTTGAACAAGAAAGCCAGATAAAGCTGCTCAATGAACAAAACAATGCCCTTGCCGCTGAGCAAGCGCTTGCGAAAACAGAGGCCGCTAACAAAAAGCTGATCATTTTATCGTTGGCCTTAATTATTTTAGTGCTTTCAGTGTTGGGCTTTCGCTTTTATCGCGCCCATAAACGAGTAAAAGAATTAGCCGAATATGATCCGCTCACTGGTATCTTTAATCGTGGTCACTTTACCCATGTTACCGAAAGCGCGTTGAAGTACTGTAAAAATGCTCAACAAGATTTGAGTTTAATTATGTTTGATTTAGACCATTTCAAAAAAATTAACGATAGCTTTGGCCATGGTTGTGGCGATTGGGCATTAAAAGAAACCATTAAAGTGTGTAAAAGCATTGGTCGTCAAAACGATATTTTTGCCCGCTTAGGTGGCGAAGAGTTTTGCTTAGTATTACCTAGCTGTAATATTGATGCTGCTATGCTTCGCGCTGAAGAATGCCGCGCCGCCATTGAAGCGATTATTACCGAAGAGTCTACCCATGACTTTACCATTACCGCCAGCTTTGGCGTAACTGACGTAAAACGCTCTGGTTTTAATTTAGATAAATTACTCGCCGATGCCGATATGGCGGCCTATGAGTCAAAAAATGCCGGTAGAAATCGCGTGACGCTCCACCAAGTGCCTGAGCCGAAAAAGCCTTCGCTAGATAATGCTTGGAGCATTGATTAGTTGCGAAATTCCTCTATAGCAATAAACAAAACAGCAATAAACAAAACCCAACGATTAATCGTTAAATTCATCCCCAAAGACTTAGCAATGAATAAACAAGTTTGTTGCTGAGTAACGTAGTTAGTTAACAAATAAGTAGGAAAATCCCATGTCAGGTAGTTTAGTGTGTGTTGGTACAGGTATGACGTTAGGCGCTCATATTAGCCCAATCGCCAAAAGTCATATTGAACAAGCCGATATTGTTTTTTCACTGATGGCAAATGGCTTTGCAGAGAAATGGCTGGAAGGCATGAATAACGATGTTCGCAGCCTGCAAGGTTATTATCAAGAAGGTAAAAACCGAAATATCACCTACAACGAAATGGTTGAAGCTATTTTAAGCCAAGTAAGAGAGGGCAAAAAAGTAGTCGCAGCCTTTTATGGTCATCCCGGTGTGTTTGCTTGTGTAAGTCATCGAGCAATTAAAAAGGCGAAAGCTGAAGACTTAGCTGCCACCATGGAGCCAGGAATTTCTGCCGAAGATTGTTTGTACGCTGATTTAGCCATTGATCCAGGTAAAACCGGTTGTATGCATTATGAAACCAGTCAGTTTATGTTTTATAAGCGCAATATCGACACTTCTGCCCATTTAATTTTATGGCAAGTGGCTTTAGCAGGCGATAAATCATTAGGTAAATTTGCCACGGGCAAAGCTTATCGCCAAGTGTTGGTAGATTTACTGCTTGAACATTACCCAGCTGATCATCAGGTAATATTGTATCAAGCAAAAGGTATTGCTATTGACGCCATGCGCGATGACAAAATTGCCTTAGTTGATTTAGTTGATGCTGAACTATTTATGCACACCACCTTAGTGATTCCACCGTGCAGCACCATGATACCTAATGAAGATATTTTAACGAAACTTGCCGCTATTGATAAACGCGAAGAGCGTATTAAAAATGGTCCGTCATTAACTTTAGTGCCGTAATATTATAACTTTACTGAGCACAATCGCTAGAACACGAGTAACTGACTCATTGGCTGATTACTTGAATGACTGATTTCTTGATTCGTTGATTGACTGATTGACCAGCTGACTGGTTGTTTTTTCGCAGTAATTTGCTGCAAGTTAACAGCCCATCAACATGAGTTTTCTCTTTCACAAAAGTGGTCAAACTCTTTGAAATATCACGCCTCAGGTCTAGGTTTTACTGCTATACTGGAGAGAATGTACTTTAAAGTATTAGTTAGTGAGTTGCTGTACCACTCTAGATGCCAGTTCAATAAAAAGTCGCACACTATGTTGCATATTTTTTAGTATTATTGGTATCACTTAACTATTAAATTTTACTTTTTTACAGGTTAACAATCATTGTGTTGGTAACTCAGCTGTAAAGTAGGATATTAATTAAGCGTGACAGTAGTTAGCCCCCAGCCAAGCAGTAGCGTCACTAATAAAATAAAGAGTTCAATTCGAACTGTTTACCATCCCTTTCGACCTTTTTTTCAAAGCTACTTTCTCAAAACCCCCAACAAACTTCACCGCTTAGTATGCATTAGCTGTTTTACGCTCTTCATTTCATTCGCTTCTGCACAGATAAAAGCCTCGACCATTGAAAGTGAAAATGGCAGAAAGCCACACCTAGCTGACGCCTTGATTGTTAGTAAAGATATCGCTGAAAAGTTTAAACTCGCAGATGATAGTCGTTTGAGTGATCCTAAATTGTTTAGAGAGTTACTGGCTGAATTAAGCCAATTACGCAGCCAATTTACTCGCTCAGATCAGCAGTTTTTTAATTACTTACAAGGGTATCATTACGCTTACACCGGAGAGCATAAGAAGTCTGAGGCAAAGTTAAAAGGTATTTTAGCGAGTAGCAACGATGTTCAACTGAAGTTTAGAGCTAACCATACCTTGATAAACTTGTCTGCCATCAACCATAAGTGGGCTGAAGGTTTGCAATACATTGCTGATAATAACGATATGCTTGAATATATTGACAATAAAGAGCTACTGCAAAAAAGTATTTTAGCCATCGTGATTTTTTACAGTAACTTAAGACAATATGACTTAGCGCTAGAGCAATTAGCTAAATTAGAAAAACATAATTTGTCGCTTTATAGTCAATGTTTTGTTGAAAAGTACCGCCTAGAATCGCAACTGTATTTAAAACAATTAACCTCCAGTGATAAGGTTATTACAGACGCCATTACTTTGTGTGACAGTGCCGATAACAAAACTGGGCTAAATTCAATTAGACGAATACAAGCCCTGCTATTTTTAGAAGAGCAAAAGCCCGAGCAAGCGTTAGCTTTATTAATACCGCACCTTGAAGAAATAGATAATACTTTATTCCCTATGCTGATTGCTGCAATCAACAATATTATTGCCCAAGCTCACCTGCAACTTAATGATTTAGAAAATGCCAAGCTAGCAGCTAAAGAAGCGGTAGCATTGAATGAATTTAATACCGGGGTAGAACGAGCAAGAGAGAGCTACCAAGTGTTATATCAAGTGGCAGAGCAACAACAGGATTTTGAGTTAGCACTTGAACATTTCAAAGTATTCTCCCAGTTAGACAAAGCCTTTCTTGATGAAGTAAAAACAAAGCATTTGGCATTTCAGTTAGCTCAACATAAATCTTTACAACAAGGTGGCATTATTGAGCTCTTGTATAAAAAAAATAACACCTTAACCAGCGAGCAAGCCTTAGCGCAGATTAAATTACGTAATATTCAGTTAGGTTTGATTGTACTTATTCTTTTATTGGGCATATTTTCAGTGTGGGCAGCGCGGTTATGGCGAGCTCATCAACGAGTAAAAATTCTTTCTGAATCAGATGATTTAACGGGTATTTATAATCGACGTCACTTTAATTATGTTGCAGTGAGCGCTTTACGATATTGTAAAACCGCCCAACAAGACTTGTCTGTGATCATGTTCGATTTAGACCACTTTAAATTGGTGAATGATAATTATGGTCATGCCTGTGGTGATTGGGCGTTAAAAGAAACCATTAAAGTTTGCCAAGCCGTTGGGAAAACTAGCGATATATTTTCTCGGCTAGGTGGTGAAGAGTTCTGTTTGGTTTTACCAAGCTGTGGCATTGATGAAGCAAAAATAAGAGCAGAGTCTTGTCGAGTGGCGATAGAAAATATAATCACCGAAGCTTCAGGTGGCGACTTTTCAATAACCGCAAGCTTTGGTGTTACCGATATAAAACGTTCAGGCTTTCGTTTGGCTGAGTTATTAAAAGATGCTGACACTGCCATGTATCAAGCAAAAGAAGCCGGACGTAACCAAGTGGTATTATTCGAACCTAAAGTAAAAGAGGTTTTAGATAGCTCTTGGGGTATGGATTATTGAGGCTTTCGTCAATGGTGTTTTACCGATAAGAAAACAGAGATTAAGAACTGGAACCCCGACAAGAGAATTCGGGGATGACGAAATAAGTACTAGACCCTACAGGACAACTCGGGGATGACGAAACAAGTACTAGATCCCCGACAAGACAACTCGGGGATGACTGAATTTTTCAGGCGATAATAACGAAGAACTACTTGTTACTAACGTTGTCATCCTCGAAGTGTCCTGTCGAGGATCCATTAACTTCAAGCTTCAATACTCGGGGATGACGAAAGAAGTGATAGATCCCCGGCAGGAGAATTCGGGGATGATGAAATAAGTGCTAGATCCCCGACAAGAAAACTCG
>Ga0105348_1001303_pt1 | contig 16934 bp, 12 predicted proteins | sample EN8Hudsemesocosm_2_FD_83504 | JGI IMG/M metagenome (GOLD analysis project Ga0105348, IMG submission 83504) | Methane-oxidizing microbial communities from mesocosms in the Hudson Canyon - EN8C Hudson Canyon | ecosystem: Environmental > Aquatic > Marine > Cold seeps | place: Hudson Canyon... | reverse complement strand
TGGCCCCATTAAACCTATACGAGAAATGGCAAGTATCGCCTCAATATCGGCATGCCACTCATTCTTTCTTCGCTCATAAAGACTAAGCACAGCTTTATCCTGTACTGTGTGCTCCAAATAAATATGCGCAAATTCATGAGACAATGTATATGTAAGAATTTGAAACATAATCAGATTGGTAAAGTAGTTGTATGCCTCTTTACCCCCTAACCGTGCCGCATATAATTCTTGATCTTTAGAGTTCCATCCTAGATATTGCACTACAGTTGGGAATTCATTTCCAAACCCATCAATTAACGTACCGTAGAGTGCGAAATCTAACAACCTCTTATAATACTCTTCTATATCTATTGCTTTCTCTGGAACGGCAGCCATCCAAAACATATTTTCTGCTTGGATCGAAGCCAGAAATACGAACATCCCCCCAATCACTATATTATGCTGACTTTTGTGACGCCTAACATATACCTCAAAAGGGCCACCAGGCTTAACTATGACTTTCGTGTTTTGTATAACTCTTTTAATCTCGTTTTTATGTACCATCAGAAGCGATGGAATTACATCATCCCTTATCATAGTACGCGCCTGATTAAATAATGCGTCAGAACGAATCTGATTTTCGCTAGAGGCTTGATTTGCTATTAACGAAAGAGGATTCCCCAGTAAAACGAGAAAGAGAAATAGCCTTGCAATGCTGTTCAAAGGTCTAGAATTTTGCATTAACCCACACCTCAACATCTTCTACTGTTCGACGAGTGTTTTCATCAGGAAGGTCATTATTAGCCCTATAGTCATTCCTATACTTTTTCCAAGTATTGTAAGTCATCGAACCAAGAGTCCCCTCTACTAAACGATTTCTGAGAGTAGAAATCTGATAGGAATAAGCCCTGTAAGACGCAACTCTCTTGCTATCACTGAAAGTCTGGGGGTTTTTTAAATCCTCTAGCAAGGAATTAAGAACTTTTACCGTCGAGAAGGCTTGATTCTTATCAACCCCATCACGAGCATACTCAAGGTTCCCACCACTATTTTCGCTTCCTGAAAGATCCTTTAGAGGTACACCCCCCTCCAACTTGTAAGTATTGGTCACCGATGCGTGTAAAACAAAAGCACCAAATAAAGCGAAAAATACTCCTGGGCCAACACTAGCGAACTTAACTGTCCAATCACCTGCTGAGAATTCTGCTTTCTGACTCGACAAAATACGAGACCGGAATAAATTCCAACCATATGTTATTGATAACAATGCAACCAAGACTATGAATAATCGCTCAGCTCCCCTGAATAACGCCAATAATGCCTCTGAGTCAATTTCCATTTCAATGTCCTTATAGTTATTTTTAGTACCGAACAATACTTTTTTTTGATGCAAATGCATAGGCCTATGCAGCGGTACGGTGAATTTGTTCACCCACCATGCATCTCTTAGAGCCTCAAGTTATGCACTGACAAGAAGGGCTAGACCGACTTTTACACTAGAATTCAAACTCGAAGCAGCACAGCTCGTTGTTGATAAAGACTGCTCAACTATGCAAGCCGCCGAAGCGATTACGACAACATGGCTTGGTATTTAAAGTACGACAAAGCCCCTTGGTGTTAAAAAGCTGAAGTGTCAGTTTAAGTTGGGACTAAAACACCTAGATAGACAAAACACGCGAACTTTATGCCATTTTATGCACAAAAAGAGGCCGTTTTGTCTGTTTGACTGTCGTCAATTATCTATTGTCTTATACGAACAAAAACCTATATATAATATCTTTGATGCTGCCACCTTCCTTAACCGTTTTAATTATTTTTTCTTTAAAATCTCCAGCTGACGATTTTTGATATTCATTAAACTTCTCTTTAAGCATTTCCTTTTGCTCTATCTCGAAGCCACTACTGAGTATGTAAGTTACTGCTGCAAGCATTGCAAATGTAATCACCATTGCTATACCAGCGGCAGCCACATCTACGACAACTGTAGGGGGAAGGAATGACTTCGCCCAAAGGAATATACTCCCCCCCAGACTTTCGCCTGCAAAGGTTGGTAGCAGTGTCAGCGCGCTACTTTTATTTAAACGCTCACCGGTATATAGATAGTTTAATGATGTAATAGCAACTGCTTGAGTAGCGGTTATGTATACTGCGCTTCCTGGAATAAAAGCTTCCACTGCAACCGCTGAAAGTGCTCCAGCTATTATGCCTGCTGCATACTTTCTTTTATCTCCCAGATGCCTTGCAAGCAGCAAATCTTTTCCCTCTTTTTGAAGATACCCCCAAATATCTTCATTGAGGGATTCAATCCCCCTTAAATCCATCGGTGCATCTTTCTTCATTCTAGGGTCGAACCCTTTTGTGCATGTGGCATAAACATGATCTACACCTAGCTCACTCTTCCATTGCTCAGTAACATCGAGTAAAGCGCTTTCATCAAGTCCGTCCCACTCATCTACCTTGTTTAGGACAACAAGAACTTTATTTGAGTGCTTTCTAAGGTCATCAAAATTTCTTTTCTGAGAAAAGTCAGCCGACCCTGAGACAACCATAATTCCTAGATCAACATTTTTCAGAAAATTTTCAGTCTCTTTACTATTTTCTTTGCGAATGTCGTCTAGCCCAGGAGAGTCGATAATCAGTACGTTTTCATCTAATTTGAAGGCCTTAATATCTGTCGTAACTCCAGATTTTGCTCCAACCTCTGCAACGGGGTTAGTTCTATCTCGTAAGAGAATGGCATTTATTAGAGAACTTTTTCCTGTACTAACTTTTCCAACTATAGCTATGTTAATGGACTCATTAAACTTTGGCTGACGCTCTTCATAGATCTCGTCAAATTCCATTTCATCATTATTTTTCATCTTAACTCCTAGTTTCTAGTTTGTTTAACTACCAATTTATTCTAACTGAGCACTTAAAAGGCCTTTGGCGCCTTTAAACGCTCTACAAGACGATATATCACAGCAGAACCATCAAATTACTCGTCATATAAACTCTCAGTTAATAAAATCTACAAGCTTCTCGCTTTTTTGTCAACCCTCCTTGTGATATTCTAGCTTCAGTTTTAACATGAAAGGATTATTACTTTGAGTAAAATAACGAGTGTCGCTACTATTTTAGGTTTTAGACTAAGAGAAATTCGTGAAAATCAAAATTTATCACAGGCAACCGTGGCTTCGACTTTAGGTATGACCAACGCGGGGTGGGGTAAGCTTGAAAAAGGGATAAATGCTCTTTCAGTTGATAATTTGGTTAGCGTATGCGAACTGTTTGAAATTAAACCTTCTGAGTTAATGAAAGAAGTCGAGAAAAATATTGAAACTTTAAAGAAAGATGGCTGGGATGTAAGCTCTAAAAGAGTAGATCAAGATGCCCTACTTACTGGATGGTCTCTTTCTAGTAATACTGCATTAGCAGGCATAATGGCTATGACTCCCGTGGTAGCAGGCCCAATTGGTGGGCTGATTGGAATCGCCTTATCAGGCTATTGGCTAGCTCAAAAACTAAAAACGAATGATACGGATGACAATAACGAGAAATAGAAAGGATTATTTAAGATGTTGTTACTTAGTTCTAATCTGCCAGGTGTCGCGGAAAATGAGATCATATTACATAGCCCCTGAATTACTACAGACTGCCTAAATATCCAGACGAACATACAATTTTATTTAAAAAGATTAAAAAACAAAGGGATTGTATATTTCACGGTAAAGAGTTCGATAAAGAGGCACTTCACCTAAAGAGCATAAGAAGCATAAGAAGCATAAGAAGCATCATTTCTGACTTAATAAAAAATCATCTCTCAGAAGAAAGTAACGATCGACTTAAGAACAAAAAAATCACCAAATAAGCCAAACTACCTAAGACTCGAGCCACCAAGCCAACCTTCCAACAAAGTACATAGATTACAATTAAAACAGTAACTATCTTTAGTATGATGTCCTAAGGACATCATACTAAAGATATGAACTCAAAATGTCAAACCTCACCCAAAACACAAATATATTGACTTAGTTACGCCTTACTGATATAAGTCCTAAGGACTTATATCAGTAAGGCAGCACACATGAAACTTAACACCGCTATTATCAAGTCGCTGGGCGATCTTGAGACCTCCGCCGTCACCAACTACCTAATAGGAGTTGTTATTTTTCGCCTCTACCAAAGCAAGGAATATAAAGGCGAAGCCATTTCTAAAATAACCAACAACGCTCCGACATTAAAAGTAGTAACAAGTAAAATAAACGAACTCATAGAGGACGGTATTCTAAATAAGCTAGAGTCAGGAATTTACTCGCTTATCGGGCGCTCTCATCCAGACTCAACGGCAGTTGCCTGCGCGGTAGATCCTTTTTGCTATGTATCTCACCTTAGCGCCATGGAATTCCATGGGTTAACAGAAAGAATTCCATCAAAGCTACACTTATCCTCCCCTACTCAAAAACTATGGAATGACTATGCAATAAGTAAAATGCAAAAAGACTTAGGTGAAGGCTATGCAACATATCTAGAAGAAAAGCTCCCCAATTTAACAAAGAGAATGCCCCACAAAATAGGCAAAAGTGAAATACATCTTATTAATACAAAGCAGACTCATTCTGGAGCCTTCAAAAACATACAAGACCGCTCTATTCGAGTCTCAACAATCGGCCGAACATTTTTAGAAATGATCAAAAAACCAGAACTTTGCGGAGGAATAAAACATGTAATCTCCGTATACGAAGAACATGCAAAGACTTATCTTCGCTTAATTGTCTCTGAAATAGACCGCCATGGAGCAGCTATAGACAAAATTAGGACTGGTTATATTTTAGATGAATTAATGCAAGTTGAGAATGCAACGGTAGAATCATGGACTACACTCAGGCGACGAGGAGGCTCAATGAAACTAGACATGAATGCAGAATATCATCATGAGTTTTCTGAAAAGTGGTGGATATCACTCAACCTTTTTTAAAAATTCACCATAATTGTGAGAAGAACTACTCTAGACGATTTAACACAAAGCATTGCCTCAATATGAAATTACCAATAACCTATCTAAAATATATGTTCATCAACCTATAGAGTAAGCCATGAACAACATCGAACAGCAAGACATTGAGCAATGGGTTGAAAAAGCACCGGACTCCAGCCAAAAAGAATTCCGCCAGGCAATACACACAATTCTCGCAGCGATATCTTCAGACCCCAAACTAAACGCATCAATGGTTTTAAAAGGCGGCATATTACTGGCAATTAGGTATGCCAGCGACCGATTCACAAAAGATATCGACCTTTCAACCGACCAGAAGCTATCAAGTGACTTTACACTCGACATTATTGTAGACACATTAAATAACAGCCTAGCACTTACAGTAGAGGAACTGGATTACAGTCTAGATTGCCGAGTACAAAGTGCTAAAAAAGACCCAAAAGATGAAGACGCAACATTTCCATCAATAAAATTAAGAATTGGTTACGCATACAAAGGCACACCCAAACATAAAAGACTCTTAAATTTATCCTCTTCAACAGCCATATCAATCGATTACAGCCTTAACGAATCAATCCCTAACGTCGAAGAAATTACAATAAGTAGCAGCACAGAAGATCGAAATTTACTTGCATACTCACTTTCAGACCTTATAGCAGAAAAGTACCGATCTTTACTCCAGCAAGAATCTCGAAATAGAGAACGACGACAAGACATATACGACATCATCCTAGTAGAAGAACAAGTTGGAGAATTCAGCAGCGCAGAGAAACTCAAAATAATGTGCAGCCTGATTACTAAATGTAGAGCACGCGGGATTGAACCTGACGATAGCTCCATTGACAGCGCCGAACTAAAAAAACGAGCACAAGCTCAATACCACACTCTTGCAGATGAAATACCTGGCGACCTACCTGATTTTGATCAGTTATTTGCAAAAGCACAAAAGCTTTACAAGTCTCTTCCATGGGAGCTTAAAGATAATATCACGCAGGCTTAAGCCTTCTAATGCGAATTACTGAAATATCATCAGCAGGGGTACACTCACCACTGAACCCTCTATTCTCGCTATCCCACCAACCATCCGAAGCCAATACAAAACAGTCACTACCATTAAAAGGTCTAACGACCCACTCTATCGGACTTTCGCGCTTCGCTTTAAAGGACCGACACACACCATGCCGATAAGGGTTACCAATCAATTCAGGAATGGGCTTGTTAACTACCGTATGCGGTATAGTAAGCCAGTCAACCTGACCCTTACTATTTTCCCTCCCAATAGCACAATCACCAACATGCATAAGCAAAGCAACTCTTTGCTGAATAACCACCAACATAGCCAAACTCATTGATGAAGACATATAATTAAGCTTGATCTGTTCACGGGATGACTCAAAGATATCAACAAGACTAGCTCGAACTGAAGCTGGAACTAGCTGCTCTGGAGCCAACATAGTAAATTTACTATGAATCAAATCACCCATTGCTCGGGCAAAGCCTCCACTATTTGCCAGCGTACTGCACCCATCCATAACCAAGTACAAATGAACGCCTTCATTCATAGCAGTTATCATTACGTCTTGATTATCTGAAGTATTACTTCCTTTCTTTGTATATATTTCCAACGCAGTCACGACAAACTTCCTTTAATTACTCTTCACACAACCCAAAAGATAACGATTAAAACAATAAAATTAAGGTATAACTAAATCATCACACCCTTTGCCAACTACAGTTAATTTAGGTTTTAGGGTCGTAATTACACTTATTAGCTCTTCACACCCTTCATACCTTTTAAACTGTAATGGTCATATAAATCTGGTCACGATTTAAGAGTTTTTGATGCCGTCATCCACGTAATATAATTCTTACGGCGTTGAAACTTAGCTTCAACTTAAAGTATCAGTCTGTGCCGGTTTATGTCACTCTCGTTGACTTAAAAAGCAAAAAAATAGCTGTTCATTTCACTCGCCTACTACGACATCAATTCACTAAGATACAACCACATACAAATGCACAGTGTTTTTTAATCCTGCACCTGGAGGTATTAGCCAATACTTGTCCTAGCTAGGCTCTTCCAACAACCGATCAACCTTCGTGTACAAAGATTTTTTAAGAGCTTTCTTATGTATCCCGTAATGAAGTTCTCGATGGCAGTTTGGGCAAAGAGCAACAGCGTTCGAAACCTTATCAGAGCCATCATCAGCCAAATGTTTCACATGGTGCACTTCAAGAAAAGGTTCTCCTTTATTCTTCTCAAATGGAGCTGAATTTCCGCAACATTCACAATGACCATTAGCAATATTAAGTACATAAGCGACCACATTTGCATCTCTTTTTCGCTGTATTGATACCGCCTCGTATGTCTCAGGTTTATTTTGACCTTTTGGTATATTGTTACCAATGATCTTTCTTATTTTCTCTGATTCACGATAAAGTTCTTCACTCGATACACATAATATTGGTTCAATCGAATAATTTAAATTAGGCTGCTCTACATTTTTTCCTTTACCTGACATTATGTCTTTCAGGGCTTTTTCTACGATAAGATTCTTGATTAGCCAACCTCCTCCTTCAGATCTATTCCCGGAAGCGGGCATCATTCTCACACAAGCGTTATCACTGTATTTTTCATTCAGCAACCGTTCCAAAAACTGGGAAACAGTGAAGCCTTTATAGTTATTGCTTTTGCCATTTACGGACACATCAATTGTTTTACTAACGGCACCGTTCTTCTTAATTAAATAAGGGTATAACTTTTCCCGAGGGGTTTTATCATTGTACTGCCAAACACCCTTCAGCATGTCATTTTCAATAAACAAGTCTTCCATTCTTTCTAACCCCTCTTCTAAATAATTATTAAATTTATAAAATATAATTTTACCTAGCTCACCACTTCAAATTAGCTCAGACCAAGCTGCTAATAACTTCGTCGATATCAGCTCTTTTAATACCCAATTTATCGCAAAATCGCTCATTCATCTTCTGAATTATTGAATGCAAACCTGTAATTGAAGCTGGCGACATTCCTACAGAAGTATAAGTTTGAATTTTGACTGTAATCATACGAAAAAAATTAAGGTGTGGTTTCTCTTTAGAGGAAAGTACTAAACCGCATGCTGAAACCCAATAACACGCAGCCCAACATTCAAGTAGATCATCAGGAATATCATCGTAAATATTATCAACTTGTAGGTTTAGAATACCTGGATTGCTACCGCCAAACAAAGCAAGCAAAATACGACCTATCATACGAAGCCAAGTATCATCCTTTGTGTCAACTTGAAGTAACCTTTCGGGCTCCCGTGATGATTTCTCGTCACCATCGGCATACCCACAGACTATGATAACAGTCAATAATGCTCGCAACCGAAGCATATCAATAGTAGTAAGGCCGCCTACTTCTTCTTTAGATTTCTTGACGATAGCAATAAATCGAACAACAGCCTTGTCGAGATGGTTTATAGAACTTTTCCTTTGTTTAAACCTTTCTAATGCTCTCTGTTCTTGTTCCGCTAAAAGCACCTCCGTCTTTGGTAAATTTAAAGAGGACATATAAAACGGTTCAGAGCCGTTGTATCCATCTAGTTCATCAAGTTCATCTAGTTCATCCGTCTTATCAAAAATAGCTGTGACGACTTGCTCTGAATCACTTTCGTAATGTTCCTCTATCCCCCCTACATCCAATAGCCGATTGAGGAATACACGTACCAGGGACACCTCACTCCCTGAGAGAGAGTTTCTAGACATTCTATCCTGCTCAACTCTAGGCTTTCTTCCTTGCACAAAGTCTGAATAGCTCAGAGTGGTATAAGTTTTCTCCTGAATTTCTTCTACTTGAGAACTTCTATTATGAGCACTTATATTCAAGGAATCGGGGCTCTGGTTTTGTTCAATTTTCTGAATATCATCGAGAAGATCTAGAACATCTAGAACCCATACTCCTTCACCCCCAGCTGATTCTAGTTCCAATGCTAATCTATCTACTTTTTTTGTTCTTGCCTCTTTAGCTTCATTACGAAGACTATCCAATACGTGGATAATACCCGGGTGTGATATTTTTCCCTCAGGTGACTTAATAACCGCAAAAGATGGCCTCGTTTCAAAACCGACTAAGTCGAAAAGAATAACCGAAGTATTATTGCTTTTTATTGAACGTAACTCGCCAGACAATTTCACGTTCTGCTGGTCAAATAACTCAATGGTGACTTCATTCGGGTCAAATTTTGAAGGAGGCCGCCAAGAAAGTTCGTGATACAAGCACCAAAACCTGCCTGGTTCAAGTTTCTGAAGCTCTTTAAGAGGAATCGATTCAGTTTGTTTGTAATCCTGCAAGGCCTCAATTGAAACCCTATTATCACTCGCTATAAAGTCTGAAAAACCTAATGACTCAAACAGCATCCCTCTGGGTAAGCATCGATAGAGAGAAGCTTCCTCATTAACTCCAAGTACATTCGGAATTCCCAGAGCAGCAACGGTACAATTTGCACTTCCAAAAAGGGAGTGGTCTAAATTTTCAGTTTGAGCTATTAGCAATTTTGCATGGACAAACCTTCCCACCCCTTTTGAAAACGAATCCATATCGTAGATATCGACATCGGGCATATTTGCCAATGCTAACTTTGGGAATAGTGGTTGAGTGCACTGAACCAATAAAGAAATCTTCTTAGGATCTAAAGCCTGAATAATATTCTTCAAAGCCGCAAGCTGGTCATCCCAATATGGGCTTAGCACAACTAGGTGCTCGACTTGTTCATTACCAATTAGATCTATGAAACGTTGAGATATTGTCGTATTGCTATCAGTACGAACGAGCATCCCTTTTGTCTTATCTGACAGCGTCAGTGGTTCGCCCTCAACCGCTACTTCAGTCAGCCAAGGTGTACGTGGGCGCATCCAATCAATCTGCTGGCGAACTGATCTATCATCTGTATTTAGCATTTGCCTAATGTAGTGCCATACAGAGGTAACCAAACCCTGGTCTCCATCTTGTTCAATCCCACAACTGAGAACACTCGTAATTTCTAGGTTTCCAGCTAATCCAGAGCAAGTCATATTGGCAGAGCTGATGAAAACCCGTCCCTTCTTGCGGCCGAGCTGAAGAATTATCTTGGGGTGAAATACTCCTTTTGGAGTGTTTCCCACAACAGAATAATGTCGGCCAGCCACCTGTGGTGGCACTGAAGCACCAGCCAAAGCATGAGAGAGCATTCTTGAATCAACAATTACTATGTTATTTCTGCAGCCAGCATTCCTTAATCTATTCAGCGCTAAGTCTTCATAGGCAGGAAAATCTATTCCGAACGTAGTGATAATAGTGGTATGGAAGCCAGATTCAGCGAGCTGTTCGTATAGTTTCACAAGCTATCCAGTACCCTAATGCCAGCAGAGGTAATTCCAGATCTATCAAGCAGACCAATATCTTCTAAAAAGTTAATAGCCGGACTAAGTCTAGGATTTGTAAATACGGGGCCATCTTTACCACGAAGCCGAACCAAACCGTCATCAGGTTCGAGTAAATAGGTATAATCACCCTGATATCGAAGTTTATTGGTCGCTACCCAGAGATGTCTTCGAAGCGTTCGCTCTAAAAATAAGCGACTCACAACTGACCAGAATTCCTCTTTATTGGAGCTTTCAAGAAAATCTAATTCAGTTTTTAACGAGCGAAACGGTTCATCTCGAATCTCTGAGAGGCTATCAGTCAGACTATTCTTCTCTTTTGTTACTCTATTTTGAATAATGGCCAACATACACAAAGCCTTTAATGCAGTATCCGCCTTGCAAATCCCTTTTGATCCAGTTTCCCGAAAAATCACTTCACAAAGACTCTTTTCCGAGTAATCACTTTCATTTGCTGCATTATCTTCTGGAATACACAGTGCTATGTATTCCGCCCAATCTACTGGTTTCACTTTGATCTCTGCTTTTAATCTACCCACCCCCGCACTAACAAGACCATGCAATGTCACACCCTGAGGATACTCCTCGAGAATATCGAGTAAATATTTAAGAAAAGTCTCAAATATAATATGGACAAGATCATTAGCCTGATACGTCCACCAATGCTTCACGTGAGCGTCTAATTCAGAGTTATCAATCAGTAAAGCCTGCTCATCAGTCGAGTATCCCGAATACGCTAGCCAACGAATTTCATGAACGGATGGCCTACGTTTAAGCTGCTCTGCTGTTTTAAGGATTAACCCAAGTGAGTATTTTCGTCTAATTTCTTTTTCTGTTGGATTTTCTACACAGGCAAAAAGTAGTTCCTCGTAAAGCTGACGTTCATCTCCATTCACATCAATATTTGAGGGTAATAGAACTTCAAATTCATCCAATTCGAGTAGAGATACACTTCCTTTCTTAACTGCGTTGAAAAAAATTCCCCCTATTTGGCCAGTCATACTCTCAAAAGCACCTGCAAGTTGGTCCCCTAAACCGACTTGCGGAATTGGTATGTCATGATCATCAGATTTGGTTAACAACCCTATTTCAAATAACTGACCTCCGTATGCTGCACCGTATGCTCCCCATGCTTGCTTAAGGTAACGATTATCACCACCGGATTCAGTATCAACTGAAAAATCAATAGTGGAACCTGTATTAGCCTCAAGCCGTTTCGAAGCCCAGGTTATGCCAGCCACACCATTCCCATTAGCTGCTTTCGCAGCGGTGAGAGCATATAAGGCCTCAGCACGGCACAATATTCTCTGCCAAGAAAGGGGGTCAGTGTCCCTGATGTGTTTTGAGTACTGGTTTGTTAACCAACAATAGAAGCCATAATACCTAATTCGTATTGTCGCATTACCAATCCCAGACAGTAATTTTTGGTAAAAACTTACACTACTGGCTTGCATGCCCAGAGGGTCTAAACCACTCTTTTTCCGATATTCCGTCCACTCAGGCAATGCAACAAAATCCATAATTCAAACCTGATTAAATGAAGGTATACCGAAATCAATTTTCACTCAGCATTCTCAGTAAGGTTATTATTCACCAAAGAAGGAACAGCAACGTCAATCTCCTCGTCTTCCCAACCATCATCACCAAAATCTTCAGGCGAAGCAGATACCATAGTTAGCTCATAGTCAGCCAATCCATACAGCCCCCATTTAACAGGTAACGCAGCTTCCAAAGTAAAATCCACACCTCGCCCTGGCATACCAGACTCTTTTCGATGATAGCCTGATCCAGAACCCTTAATTTCTACAACAAAAGCATCACCACTAAAATCATAGCTTTTATCATACAAGTTAATCTCATCTATAATAGAATCTGTTTCGGCCTGAGCAGAGGCAAAAACTTCTTCTTGATCTAAACTATATCGATCAGTTTCTACTGCTTCATAAACTGAATCAGCCAATCTATCTTCATAAATAAATTCATACGGAAGCCCTTCAAAAACCATTTCAACATGACCAATCAACCACTCACTCTCATATTCGTCATGATCAATATCTTCATCATCTAGTATTAATTTAAACTCTTTACTCAGGTGATCTGTGTCACAAAGAACATATTTCAAATCGACTAGTTTTTCATTATTAAAGTTTTTATCATTTAACAATAACTCATAGCTATCGTAACCAAATACAGCAGCTATTGTTCTTGTTAAGCCATCGAGACTTATAACAACTCCATCACCACCAATACTTTGAGCCAACAAGTTCACTAATTGATACGAAGAAATATATGCATTGGCCTGCATTGCAGATTTATTCATTTTTGCACTAGCCGCAAATGTCGTTTTTTCTTGTTCTGATTGACGTTGTTTCTTCTCTTCTTCCAACTTTGCTATATTAGCTTCAGATTTTGCCTTTTCAGCTTTATCTTCTTCAGTTTTCCGCTTAGCTTCAGCTTCAGAAGCTTCAGCCTGTGCTTTTTCGACAGTGGCTTTTTCAATAGCCAATATATTTTCAGCATCTTCAGCTAAAAACTTCTAATTAGGGTCCCCTCGTAGCTTTTCTACATTTAATTCTCGTTGTTTCTGAGCTTGCTTTACCTCAATATCAACAGCTTCAGAATGACGACTAATCTCAGTTTTTGATAATAATTGAGCAACTCGTACAGATACTCTAGGCATTAAGAAAACATAAAAACATGTAAGAATAAGAGGCAGTATTAATAAATCATAATTAGAAAGAAGCAGCTTTGGATTTTGTATAAAGCCCATTTGAACAGATAGATACTTTATACGCGCTTCCAAAGGTTTTTCACCTAAAAATAGCACAGCCAACTTATCCCAATTACATAATACCCAACTACAAAAGAACGTACCTATAATCGGGTCGTTAATTTTAGTTTTAACATTGCCTTGTATAGCAGCCAATAATTCTTGCAAACTCTTCATTTCAACCCTCAAACTTCAATATATTGATAGAGACCTACCCCCGACTTAGAAACCAATCACATAATTCAATTTCTGTGCTCACATGCCACCATAAAACGTAGAAACAAACCCATTCAGCTTTTGACTTACATTTAAAAACGCTTTATCTCGCTGAAGCAGTTTTGGTTTTGATTCCATCGTTGAAAAAATATCATCCCGAAGTGGTTCTTGGTTTGTGTAAATCATCCGGTCTACCAGGGCTTTAAATGACTCGGGGATCAGTTTTTCTTCTTCACACAAAGTCTTCGTGGCGCTTTGTATTTCATCTTCCCAGTATTGTTCAAAAGCTTCGGGTACTTGGCTTGGTTCTATGCCATCCATGTGTTCGTTGATGAACTTGTCGATGAGATCTTTCTTGCTGCGTAATTCTGGTGTACCGCCCAGTAACTCCATGATTGCTTTGTACTGGTATTCATAATCTTTATTGTTATCTGCGCCCTTGAGTTTGGCTAATAATTGCAGAATATAAGTAACGTTGATTTCATCACGTTGAATCAGTTCCAGCTCGAAATCTACGTCGGCTAGGATGGATTCTTTTTGGGTTTGTGTATCCGTTTTTACCTTGTCATACAGGTCGAGGTATTTGCTTTTGTAATCTTCGAATTCTTGCTCGTCAATTTTCAGGTCATCAAACTCAAAATCAGCGTAGGTGCTTAATACGTTCTTTAAACGGATGAGATCACGGAAAGCTTGTATGAAGGCCAGTTCTTGCTCTTCGTTTTCCAAATCGTCAACGCTTTCTAAATCTGGAGCGATAGATAGTAGCTTGCCGTAAGCTTTATTGAAGAGCTTCACAAACTCTTCATAAGGCGGCATGAATACTGTTTCTTTGGCGTCTTTATTGCTGAATAAGGTTAAGGCTTCATCGGTCCGTTTTTTCAAGTTACGGAAGCTGACGATATTACCTTGTGATTTCTGCTCGTTCAGAATCCTATTCGTACGCGAGTAGGCTTGAATTAAGCCGTGGTGCTTGAGGTTCTTATCAACATACAGCGTATTCAGAGGCTTGCTGTCGAACCCTGTTAGAAACATATTCACCACTAACAGAATATCAATTTTTCGTTCACGAACTTTTTTAGATATATCGTTGTAGTAGTTGTAATACGATTGACTGTCTTTGGTGGTATAAGCGCTGCCAAACATTTCATTGTAGTCACCAATAAAGCTCTCTAACTTATCTCTACTATGGCTGTAGGCACCGCTATCTTTCTTATCCTCCGTATTTGCAGCATCACCATATGACGCTTTCGGTTCAGCTACTTTGTCATAGTGGTGGATAGGCTCGTTAACCGCGAGTTGTGATTGTTGTTCATCACCTACGTTGAAGTTATCCACTTCATTTAAAAAACCATTAGCATCAGGGTCTTCTTCGTTTGCAGCGTAAGAGAAGATGGTGGCGATTTTTAAGTTATGTTCACCCGCTTGTTTCTTTTGCTTAAACAAGTCGTAGTATTTAATGAGGGTTGGTACTGACGAAACGCAAAACATCGCTGTAAAGGTTTGACTGTGCGTTTTATGCTTATGTTGAGCGATGATATAGTCAGTAATCTTATTTAAGCGACGATCATCATCCATGAATTCTTTGGTATCAATGCCTTCCACATCGATATCGATATCGACATCGTTTTCGCTGTGCGGTTTATCGCCTGCTTTTTTCTTATAACGACCAACATACTCCACGCTAAATTTGAGCACATTTTCGTCTTTAATCGCATCAACAATGGTGTACTTGTGCAGGCATTCGTCAAACAAGTCTTTGGTAGTGAATTTACGTGATGACTTGGTATGTGCATTTTCAACGAATATCGGCGTACCGGTAAAACCGAACATTTGATGATTGATAAAGAATTTCGTAATTCGATGATGGGTATCACCAAACTGGCTGCGATGGCACTCATCGAAAATAAAGACAACCGGCTTATCTTGTAGAGGTTCCATTCGTTTCAAATAGCGCTTATGGGTAATGGCGTTGTTCAGTTTTTGAATGGTCGTAACAATTAGCTTGGTATTTCGGCTCTCGTTGATCTTATTTTTTTTCACCGGCGCATCGGTGAACTGGTCTACCAACAGACTTGTATTGTCAGTACTATCAACACAGCCTTTGCTGAAGCTGTTAAATTCTTTGCTGGTTTGGTAGTCGAGATCTTTTCTATCAACGACAAACACAACTTTATGTACTTCAGACAAGGCGGTAAGAATTTGTGCAGTTTTAAAGCTGGTTAATGTTTTACCTGAACCTGTGGTATGCCAAATATAGCCATTTTGCACAGCATTTGATTCTGCCTTTTTCTTTACTCGTTTTACAATCGCCTCGGTGGCATAGATTTGATAAGGCCGCATGGCCATGAGTATTTTATCAGTTTGGCTAATAACGATATATTTTCTTAAAAAGGTATTAAGAAAACCTGTTTGCAAGAATATTGAAGCAAACTTAGACAGTTCAGTATAACGATTATTCTTTTCATCGGCCCAGTAGAACGTTTGTTTAAAGCTCTGGCCTTTGTTGTTTGCGTAATATTTGGTATTGACCCCGTTGCTGATAACAAACATCTGCACGTACTGGAACAAGCCATAGCTTGCCCAGTAGCTATGGCGCTGGTAGCGGTTAATCTGGTTAAAGGCTTCCTTCAGCTCAAGGCCTCGACGCTTTAACTCGACCTGAATTAATGGCAAGCCGTTAACAAGAATGGTGACGTCGTATCGATTTTTATAACGGCCTTCGATAGTCACCTGCTGAGTCGCTTGATAGTGATTTTGCCCCTCATCATCCAAGAAACGGATATAAGCAGCAGTACCATCATCTCTATTAATTTGAAAGCGATCACGTAAGGTCTTGGCTTTTTCGAAGGTCGTGCCTTTAGACAGGTGGTTGAGCACCTGTTTGAACTCATTGCCAGACAAAAAAGAGCCACTTAACTGCTGCTTATTGAGTTTCTCAAGCTGAGCTTTTAGGTTGGCAAGTAGCGCAACCTCATCATTTATACTAACAGCTTCAAAACCCTGTTTGCTTAACTGGGCAATCAAGTTGTCTTCTAATATGGCTTCTGGTTGAACTGACAAGGCGCTCTCCTTAACAACCGTGTAATACAAAAATCTGCTGTAGCAGACCTTTTTTGAAAGTTTGGGTGAGCTTAACTTGTTCAGCGGCTAATTCGATTTTATTATTTATCGCTCCAACAAACTCAACAATTTTCTTCATTTCACCTTCAGAGGGTAATTGAATCGGCAACCTGAAAAAATCCCCCATAGTGATATTCATTCGGTCATGCCTGGCCCCAAAGTTAGCGATACTATTCATATAACGATGCCAATAGTTCGTTTGAAAGAACATTTCAAGATAATCTAAATGCAGCTTGTCATTAAAACGGAAAACAGTATAAAGCGGTGACATAACACCTTGACCAATATGATTACGTTTAATTGGTCCGACAGGTGCAAAATTTGATATACGAGGGTTATAAATAAAGTCATCTTTATTAACAATCGTATAATTGGTTAAATTATTTTTATTCGCGATATCTTTATCGAAGTAATCTAACTGATTAATAATTCCACGCTTTGCAGAATTAGTCAGTACATTCTTTACTGAAT